>ERZ772917.1465-NODE-1465-length-13496-cov-2.086749_pt1 | contig 13496 bp, 12 predicted proteins | sample MGYA00511187_ERZ772917 | MGnify/ENA primary metagenome ERZ772917 (study PRJEB29015, sample SAMEA2737925) | human oral metagenome | biome: human oral; feature: human-associated habitat; material: dental | place: China | collected 2012 ... | reverse complement strand
CTTGCACAGGAAATAGACAGACTTGCTAAAGAAAACGGCGTTACAGTACTCGGTACAGGTATCAATCCTGGTCTTATAATGGATCTTTTAGTAGTTCTTATGACAGGCTGCTGCGAGGAAGTTGATCACATAGTTTCAAGACGTGTAAACTCACTTTCTCCATTCGGCCCTGTAGTTATGCATGAGCAAGGTATCGGTATAACTGTTGACGAGTTCAAAGAAGGCGTTAAGACCGGTAGACTTTCAGGACACGTAGGTTTCCATGAGTCTATCAGAATGATTACAGATGCTATAGGCTGGGAACTTTCAGCTCCTGTAACTCAGTCTATGGAACCTATAGTTACTGATGTTGATCGTAAATCTCCATACGGATTTGCTAAGGCAGGTGATGTAGCGGGTTGTGCTATGAAGGGCTTCGGATATGTTGACGGAGAACTTAAGGTAGAGATGGATCACCCACAGCAGATAGAGCCGGAGCAGGTTGGAGTTCAGACCGGAGACTACGTAATCATAAAGGGCACTCCAAATGTTAACATGGTAAACAGTCCTGAGGTTCCGGGAGGAATCGGTACTATAGCTATGTGCGTAAACATGATACCACAGACTATCAATGCTGAGCCGGGATTAAAGACTATGATAGATCTTCCTGTACCAAGAGCGATCATGGGTGACATGAGAGACCTTATTAAGGAAGAGAAGAGAGTTGTAAAGTAAGATATCAAAAAACATCACTATCTTACAAAAACTCTGAAGATACAGTGATAACAATGAAGGGTGACTGTCTGAATAAGCGCTTGTAAAGTCAGTGGTTACAGGATCTGTAAGACAGGATGATCGGTGACTTTGTTTAGTGGCAGTTCACTTTAATATGATATAATTGTAAGCTTTGTATTATGTCCTTATTGACGTAAATATTATTGCTTGTGAATATAATTATGGGCTGTTGCAAAATACTGTTTTTACAACAGATTTTGTAACAGCCTTTTTAAATGTAAGGAGGAGACATGATTAAAAAGGGAGAATGGGTGATTATTCACCGTAATATACTTAGCCCTGAAGAAAGAGCACCTCAGGTTCCTGATGATACAAAGAAGGTTCCTCTTGAGATGTGGGTGAAAGGCTATCTTAATGCAGATGCCAATGTAGGTGATGAGGTGGAGATTACCACTTTAACAAAAAGAACTGAAAAAGGAACTTTGCTTGAGGCAAATCCATATTATAAGCATGATTTCGGAGTATTCGTGCCTGAACTTCTAAAAATCAATGAGCAGGTAAGAGACATTCTTTTCGGAGGTGACAGGTAATGAGCAAAGATAACAGCTACAAGGCGGTCATGAGCAGAAGACCGGAGATCATGAAGTCTGCGGTAGGTATTGATTACAGCGAATTTGAAAGCGGTTCAATAGCTTTTGACTATGAAAGAATGATGCATGAGACAGGATATACTCTTGAAGAAATGCAAAAGATACAATACTCAAACGGAGTAGGCAATACTCCTGTACTTGAGCTTAAGAACCTTACAGCACTTGCAAGAAAGTATGCACCTGAAGGAAAGGGAGCAAGGATTTTTATAAAAGACGAAGCTTCAAACCCGTCAGGCTCATTTAAGGCAAGGCGTGCAGCCAATGCCGTGTACCATGCCAAGAAGCTCGGTTACAAGGGAGTTATCGCTGCTACCAGCGGAAACTACGGTGCGGCTGTTGCCTCACAGGCAGCTATGGAAGGTCTTAGGTGTATCATAGTTCAGGAATGTTATGACTCTAAGGGAGTAGGGCAGCCTGAAATAGTTGAAAAGGCAAGAAAGTGCGAGGCACTCGGTGCAGAAGTTGTGCAACTTACAGTAGGACCTGAACTTTTCTATAAATTCCTTCTTCTTCTTGAAGAAACCGGATATTTTAATGCTTCACTTTACACACCTTTCGGTATAGCAGGTGTTGAGACCTTAGGTTATGAGCTTGCTACACAGTTTAGAGATAAGTACGGTAAGGAACCGGATGTTGTAGTATGTACCAATGCAGGTGGCGGTAACCTCACAGGTACTGCAAGAGGACTTAAGAAGGCGGGAGCTAAGACCAAGGTAATAGGTGCAAGCGTAAACTTAAAAGGTCTTCACATGGCTTCTGATGAGCAATTTAACAAGAAGTCATTTACCACAGGACATACGGGATTCGGTATACCGTTTACTACATGGCCCGATCGTTCGGATGTTCCTCGTTCAGCTGCAAGACCTTTAAGATACATGGACAGATATGTAACCATTAATCAAGGTGAGGTATTCTACATTACAGAGGCACTTGCTTCACTTGAGGGTATTGAAAAGGGACCTGCAGGTAATACAGCACTTGCGGCAGCATTCTCACTTGCACAGGAACTTGATCAGGATCAATTGATAGTTGTTCAGGAGACAGAGTACACCGGAGCAGGTAAGCATGTTCAACCACAGCTTTCATTTGCTAAGCAAAACGGTATAGAAGTGGTATTCGGAAAGCCGGAAGATGAAGTGCCGGGCAAGAGTATAGTACTTCCTGAAAACCCGGGACTTATAAAGGCAAGAGATCTTGATCTTGGAAAGCTTAGAAGGTCTTTGATCAAGAATGCGCTTGTTAATACCGGAAAGACTCCTAATGAGGAAGATATCAAGTATTTGGCAGAAGAGACCAATACAGATGTGGACTTTGTTAAGTCAGTACTTGAAGAATTAGAAAAATAAGAAAGCATAGTGTAAAAACACTTTTTCATTACATTTTGTGTCGTAATATAACAGCACAGTCGGACTTGCTCTGTCTTTTACAGCAGATCAAGACGGTATAATAAAACTTATAACTTGTGGTTCCTATTAAAGATATATGTGCGACAGGTATATAGGTAATAAAAGTAGTAAAAGTCAGCTTGGATTTAATATAAAGCTTGATATAGTAAGTTCAAGCTGATTAAATTCGAACTTATCGAGCAAAGAAAAATATTTGTCATAAGTGTCTAAAGCGACTTTTGGCACTTAAAAATTAAAAGTTACTTGTAAGACTACAGATTAAGGAGAAATTTGTTGTTTTAGTGTATTGCTTGAAATAATGCTTACCTGAATTTATTGATTTTTCGGTATAGGTTTAGGAAGGCGTAGAGGGCAAGCTTAGACTGAACTTAAGTACCTGTAAGAATTTGATGAAAGCAGGAAATTATTTAAGAAACTATACACGAAGTAAGCTTTTAGTATATAATAAAATACTCGGTTTTTCGGATCGTTACTTAAGCATAACATGAAGAAGTCGTGCTTAAATAACGATCTGAAAGCCGAGGTAATAATATAGTGATACATATTGTACTTTAGCTTAGGATAAGTTTTGGAAGTATATATTGTATAGTCTAAAATGGAAGGAGACACATTTAAACTATGGCAGAGAAACGTGCAGATGATTTTAATGAGAGAAGAGCTCATCTTGCTAACTTGAGTGATCAGGAGCTTTACGAAAGATTCTGGTCTTTAGCAAGCGATATCGTAGATCCCCTTTTGGAGCTGGGAAGAAAGAACACTTCACCGGCAATTGAAAGATCTGTTCTCTTAAGAATGGGATTTTCATCTATAGAGGCTAAGGCTATCGTAGACGGAGTAATCGACAGAGGACTTATGGGTAAGGGAGCAGGTCATGTAGTGTATAAGTTGGCAAAGGCTAAGAACATCAGTGTAAGAGAAGCCGGAGTTGCACTTGCAGACGGAAAAATGTGGCAGGAAGCTGCGGATTTATTCAAGGGGGGCAATTAGTATATGGAAAAATTAACTCCAAATGAGAAGATAAATATAGAAGAGATATTAAAGGATCTGGAATCTTACAGACCTAAAAGGCGTGGCTGGACATGGAGAAAGTCAAGCAGCGGAGAAAAGCAGGGACCTTTCGTGTTCCACGATTTATCACAACCGCTTAAGCAATCAGTTCCGCTTCCATCAGCAAAGTACTTCGAAAGCATCGACCCGCAGCCACAACCTGTAATCACAACAGAGATTGCTTCAGGTAGATTTGAAGATGATATTCGTCGTATGAGAATGGCGGCATGGCATGGTGCAGACCATATCATGGTTATCAGAACAGCAGGTCAGTCACACTTTGACGGACTTATCGAAGGAACTCCACAGGGTATCGGTGGTGTGCCTATAACAAGAAAGCAAGTAAGAGCACAAAGAAAAGCACTTGATTTAATAGAAGAAGAAGTAGGTCGTCCAATAAATTACCACTCTTATGTATCAGGAGTTGCAGGACCTGATGTAGCGGTTATGTTCGCAGAAGAGGGTATAAACGGAGCCCATCAGGATGCTCAGTACAATGTGCTTTACAGAAATATAAATATGATTCGTTCTTTCGTAGATGCTTGCGAATCAAAAAGAATCTTAACATGGGCGGACGTAGCACAGATAGACGGTGCACATAATGCTAACGCTACAGCAAGAGAAGCATGGAAGGTTATGCCTGAGCTTATGGTTCAGCATGCACTTAACTCAATGTTCTCTGAAAAAGTAGGTATGAACCCGGGCAACATCTGCTTGTCAACTGTTCCTCCTACAGCACCTCCTGCACCTTGTCTATATCTTGACTTGCCATATGCAGTGGCACTTAGAGAGTTCTTCCACAGATATAGAATGAGAGCACAGATGAATACAAAGTATATGGAGTCATCTGTAAGAGAGGCAACAGTAACACACGTACTTAATATACTTACATCTAAGCTTACAAGTGCTGATATCCAGTCAACCATCACACCTGATGAGGGTAGAAATGTTCCATGGCATATCAACAACATAGAGGCTCTTGATACCGCAAAGCAAGTATTTGTAGGTATGGACGGCTTGATGGAGATGGTAGAGCTTAAGAAAGACGGCGTACTTCGTGAAAAAGTAAGAGATATTAAGGAAAGAGCGGTACTCTTCCTTGAAGAGATTAAGGAAATCGGCGGTTTCTTTAACGCTGTTCAAGACGGATTCTTCGTAGACTCAGGAAACTATCCGGAGCGTAACGGAGACGGTATAGCAAGAAAGATAGAAGGTGGAGTCGGTGCAGGTACGGTTTATGAAAGAGATGAAGATTACTTCGCTCCTGTAACCGCACACTTCGGATATAACAATGTAGCACAGTACGATCCGGCAGCTATTGAAAATCCTGCCGCGCTTATAGGCGGATGTACATTTGAAGATCCGGATAAGATCATCTTTATAGATGAGCTTGATGAGAACGACAATGTAAATGTTCGTCTTAAGGAGACAGAAGAGCTTAGAAAGTCTTCTAAAATCAAGCCTGAGGTTGAGTGGATGGGAGACGGTACAGTACTCCTTACCATGTTCTTACCTGCTTCAAGAAGAGTTGCGGAATTCGCAGGACTTGAGATAGCTAAGAAGATGAACCTCCAAGAACCGGAAGTTATTTCAAGAGAGATCATGCAGCCGGCTGAGGGTACCAGAATAGAGATCAAGGGTCGTGTAGACTTTACAGTAGACATTAATGACCTTGTAATCCCACCGGAGCCTGAAGTGCTTTCCGATGCGGACATCAGAGCTGAGATTGAGGCTAAGCCTATGAGAATAGTAGGAGCTACAGTAGGTGAGGACGAGCACTCAGTAGGACTTAGAGAGATACTTGATATTAAGCACGGCGGTATAGAGAAGTACGGTATAGAAGTACATTATCTCGGAACTTCAGTACCTGTAGAAAAACTTGTTGATGCTGCTATAGAGCTTAATGCCGATGCAATACTCGCTTCAACTATAATCTCTCACGATGATATTCACTACAAGAATATGAAGCGTATTCATGAGCTTGCAGTAGAGAAGGGTATTCGTGATAAGGTTATGATAGTTGCAGGCGGTACACAGGTTACACCTGAAATAGCTGTTAAGCAGGGTGTAGACGCAGGATTCGGAAGAGGATCAAAGGGTGTGCATGTAGCTACCTTCCTTGTTAAGAAGAGAAAAGAAATGGAACAAAACAAATAAATTAATATAAAGAAAGCAAGAGAAAACTTATGAAAATAGACGTATTAGTGGCTGAAATAGGCTCAACTACTACCGTCGTTAATGCTTTCAACGGTATAGCCGGACCTGACCCGCAATTCGTGGGTCAGGGACAGGCTCCTACCTCTGTACTTGATGGAGATGTGAGGATTGGTCTTCAGGGAGCAATTGACGATTTGGTTAAGAATTTGGGAGTTGATAAGATAGAATATGCGGAAATGCTTGCAACTTCAAGTGCTGCCGGCGGGCTTAAGATGACCGTACACGGTCTTGTATACGATATGACGGCTAAGGCGGCAAAGGAAGCGGCACTGGGTGCCGGAGCTATAATACATCAAGTAACGGCAGGAAAGCTTAGAAGAACTGATTTAAAAAGAATCCAAGAAATAAAACCTAATATTATATTGATAGCCGGAGGAGTGGACTACGGTGAGAGAGAAACGGCACTGCACAATGCGGAGCTTATCAGCGACCTCGGCTTAAATATACCTATAATATATGCGGGTAATGTAGAAAATCAAGAAGAGATACAGTTAATATTTGAAGAAAAGCACGCAGGGCAAAGACTTTATATAGTAGATAATGTATATCCGAAGATAGATGAACTTAATGTAGAGCCCAGCAGAAGAGTTATACAGGATGCCTTTGAGGATCATATAATCCATGCTCCCGGAATGGAGCATGTAAGAGATATGGTAAACGGACCGATAATTCCTACACCCGGAGCGGTTATGGAAGCGGCAAAGCTTTTGTATCAGTATTTGGGAGACTTGATAGTACTTGATGTAGGCGGTGCGACTACCGACTTACATTCAGTAACTGTAGAGTCTGATGAAATATCAAGAATACTTGTGCATCCGGAGCCGGTTGCAAAAAGAACTGTTGAGGGCGACCTCGGTGTATATGTAAATATGCCCAATATAGTTGCCACAATAGGAAAAGATAAATTAAAAGAAGAGCTTAACATAGATATAGATAAGGTTATGGCAGAGTATAAAGCCATACCTAAGAATGAAGATGAAATTAAATTTGTTGAAAGACTGACACTTGAAGCGGTGCTTAAGGCGGTTGAGCGTCATGCCGGAAGAATAAGATATGTATACGGACCTTCAGGAAGAAGCAGCCTTGCGGAGGGTAAGGATCTTTCACAGGTTAAATATATAATAGGAACAGGTGGAGCACTTACCAGACTGCCTAACAGAGTTGAGATCATGAGAAAGATAGCTATGGATAATGAATCAGGTATGAAACTATATCCGCATCCGGAGGCTGAGATCTTAGTGGAAAATGATTATATCATGGCATCTTTGGGAGTACTTTCAAAGGCACATGAGGAAGCTGCACTCAAACTATTGGCAAAGAGTCTTAGAATAAAACTTCCGAAGAAGAGGAGAAAAGAAGAAGATGTATCCGAGGCTGGTAATTAATTTAGAAAAAATCAGACAGAATGTAAGAGCTATGAGAGCACTTACAAGTAAGGCAGGACTTGAGATGGGCATAGTAACCAAGTCATTTACTGCCGACAGGAAAATCGTTGAAACTGTGGTTGATGAGGGTGTTGACTTTTTGGCAGATGCAAGAATAGACAATATTAAGTCTTATGCGGACTTACCTGTTAAGAAACTCCTACTTAGGATCGTACAGGACTGCGAGATAGAAGAAGTCATAAAATATGCCGATATAAGCCTTAACTCAGAGATAGAGACCATAAGAAAGATGGATAAAGAGGCTCAAAAGCAGGGCAAAACTCATAAAGTGGTACTTATGATCGACCTTGGCGACTTAAGAGAGGGTATTTTCTATGAGAATGAAGAGGAAATACTTAAGGTTGCTGAAGAAATCAATTCACTTAAGAATATAGACCTGCACGGTGTAGGTGTAAATCTTACCTGCTATGGTGCTATAATTCCTAAAAATGACAATCTCTCAAGACTTGTTAAAATAGCTGAAAAGATCGAGGCTAAGCTTGGAATTAAACTTCCTATGATTTCAGGAGGAAACTCAAGCTCCATATACTTGATAGACAAGGGAGAGCTTCCTAAGGGTATTACAAGTCTTAGAATAGGAGAAGCATTTATTCTTGGTAATGAGACTGCTTACGGCAACAGAGTTGAAGGTACAGCAAATGATGCGGTAATACTTGAAGGACAGCTTGTAGAAATTAAAAATAAACCTACTTATCCTATAGGTGAAATAGGTGTAGATGCTTTCGGTCAGGTACCTCACTATGATGATGAGGGTATAGCAAAAAGAGGTATACTCGGTTTCGGAAGACAGGATATGGTACTTGACGGACTTATGCCTGTAGATGAGAAAATTAAAGTACTTGGTGCAAGCTCAGACCATACAATAGTTAATCTGACACATTCAGATAAGGATTATAAATTAGGAGATATAGTTAGCTTCAGGCTTAGCTATGGTGCTTTACTTGCAGCATTTACCAGTAAATATGTAGATAGGGTGTATGAATAAAGTTTTGCTTAGAGGGTGTTGTATTTAATACAGCACCCTAATGCGTGGCGGGATCATCAAGAAAATGACAATAAAGGAGAGCGTGTTATGGAAAGATATAAAAGAGCAAAGGCTTTGGTGGATTTGGATGCGGTAGTACACAATATTAAAGCTATAAGAGATAATGTACCAAAGGGAGTTAAACTTACAGGAGTTGTGAAGGCGGATGCGTACGGCCACGGAGATGTGCCTGTAGCACTTGCATTGCAGGAGTACGTGGACTTTATTGCTGTTGCGACCGCAGCTGAAGCACGTAATTTATATTTTCATAATATATACAAACCTATATTGATACTCGGTCCGGTACCGGAATTTGACTACGGTGATATAGTTAAATGCGAAGTAAGAGCGACTATATTTACCATGGAGCAGGCAAGGGCTATATCAAAAGAGGCTGTGGCACAAAACAGAAAAGCCTATGTACACATAGCGGTTGATACCGGAATGAACAGAATAGGCTGCAGATATGATGAAGAGGCTGCAAAGGAAGTAAAGGAAATATCAAAACTTGAAGGCTTAGAGATCGAAGGAGTATTCAGCCATATGTATAAAGCGGATGCCCCTGACAGAGATTGTGCATTAAAACAGTTTGAAAGACTTGAAAAGTTCATAGAACTTCTTAAGAAAGAGGGAGTAGAGCCTAAGATAAGGCATATCTCCAACTCAGCCGGCTCTGTAAGAAATATAGGTTCTTCACTTGATATGGTAAGAGCCGGAATAGTGCTTTACGGAATTAAGCCGGATAACGACATGGACATGGAGGGTGTTGAACTTAAGCAGGTCATGACTATCAAGTCTATGATAACTCATATAAAAGAAGTTGAAAAGGGCGAGACCATAGGCTACGGTGCAACCTACACACTGCCTGAGAAGAAAAAGATAGCTACCATATCTTTCGGCTACGGAGACGGATATCCAAGAACTTTAAGTAATAAGGGCTACATACTGGTACACGGCAAAAAAGCCCCCATCACCGGAAGAGTATGTATGGATCAGTTTATGGTAGATGTAAGTGATATACCTGATGCTAAGATAGGAGATGAGGTAACCATACTTGGAAAAGACGGTGATGAAGTAATCACAGCAGAGCTTTTAGGAGACTTAAGCATGAGATTCTCATACGAGCTTTCTTGCGACTGGAGCAAGAGAATACCGAGGATGTATCTTAGAGACGGTAAGGTAGTGGGAGTAAAGGACTATACTATAAATCTTTATCAGGATTTTTTGAAGTAGAGCCGGTGCTCTGACTTTAGTGGATTATATATATTGAGTAGAGTTTTGATAAGTGCATAAAGATATCAATATATAGTTGATGAAAAAATAAACGGACCGGAGATTTGATTAGAATCTTCGGTCCATTGCTGTTCGTATTGTTTAATATTTAGCCTATAACTTCATGTGATACGCCAAATCTTTGTATGGCTATAGCTTTAGCTTAATTTCTGCTATTTGCCTCAATCCAAATAGTTTCGCTTCGACCTGTCTGCCTGTCCTTAATTCTGATAGGAAATTTTGACATTTTAATACTCCTTTTGTCTGTTACTCGGTTAAGCATTAACTTTGAAAACATGTAATCTTATTGCTTGTGCCTTTTTCTATATTCGTACATTAATGCTAATTTTTCATCACCTGTAGCATATCTAAGACGATCTAATATTTCATTATCAGACATACTTGAAGCCTTTACTTTTTCGTGTTCGATTCTTTTTGCTTTTTTTTACTAATTCATCTTTAAAAGATCCTAATAATTCACCAAACCCCATACTAAATCTCCATTTAATCTATTTCATAATTAAGTTGTGAAGGTGCTACCATTTGTATACGAATATACTTTCCTCGACCGGTTGAAAACCTTTCTTTACACTTAGGACATCTAACTAAATTATTATCAGGTTGGTTGTCTAATCTGTACCCACAATTTGGGCAAAATACTGTATGTCTTGCCATTTTAGAATTCTCCTTTATTATTATTTATAATTTATGTAAACCATTATATATATATATATATAGTCAATACTTTCTTAATAAAAAACTAAAATATAAAAAAACAAATTACAAATTTTGTTTTTATTCTAAAAGACAATGCTGATTATTTGATGTTTTTGATTTTTGTAAACACTGAAGTAAAATCAGTTTACCTAACTCACTTTCCATGCTATAATGAAGTCGTTTGAAAGAAAATGTATTTAAGAGGAGAGTTTATGAAGAAAAGTTTATTGTTTTTAGCATGTGCATCTATTATGGCACTTACAGCATGCGGCTCTAATACTGCTGCGACCACGGCGGCTGAAACTACAGCTACAGAAGCGGCAAGCAGCGAGCAGTCAAGTGAAGAAACCACAGCGGAAGCTGCAAAGGTTGATTTTAACGGAAGAACACTTAATGTAGTGGCTACCAGCGATAAATACAAGACCTTATTTGATGAGTTTACCAAGCAGACAGGTGCTAAGGTAGAATTCCTTTCAATGTCAAGCGGTGAGGTCATCTCAAGAGCTAAGGCTGAAGGAAAGCCTATGGCTGATGTATGGTTCGGAGGCGGTCTTGATGCATTTATGGCAGCTAAGGACGACGGGTTGCTTGAGTTATACAAATCTCCTAATTCAGAAGATATAGCAGACGAGTATAAGGATGCGGATGGAGCATGGATAGCAAAGGGTATAACAGTTGCGGGATTTTTAGTAAATAACAGCGTTATCGAAGAAAAATCACTCACAGTACCAAAGACTTGGGAAGAGCTTGCAGACAGCAAGTATCAGGGTGAGATAATCATGAGTAATCCGGCAGTGTCAGGTACTAACTATGCAGTAGTAAAGGGACTTTTAGACCAGTACGGTGAAGAAGCAGGTTGGGAGTATATAAAGAAGTTAAATGCAAATATAGCCTTCTACGGCAAGAGAGGTAAGGATCCTCAAGAAAAGACTCAGGCAGGCGAATTTGCTATAGGTATTATCCCTGTAGATAAGTCAGCATTTGATGCGGCCAAGGAGAGCGGACTTACAGTAGTATATCCGGAAGACGCTATTCCATGGGTACCGGAAGGAGTAGCTATATTTAAGGGCAGTGATAATACAGATGTTGCAAAGGCATTTGTAGACTTTATGCTTACTACAGAGGCTCAAGAGATGATAGCTGAACTTGACGGTAAGGACAGCGCACAGATAATTAAGCCGGGAGTAAAGGGCTTGGAGCTTGGACTTCCAAAGGATAAGCTTATCAAGGAAGATTTAAGCACATTCGGAACTGACAGAGAGAGAATACTCGCAGAGTTCGCAAAGATTGCGGAAGGTAAGATAGAAGAATAAGCAGGTATAAGATGAATACAAGAAAATGGCATAAGTTTATGGATATATTGATAATACTGACACTTACGGTATCAGTAGGTATATTTATACTTATGCCGTTTTTTTACATTTTAAAAGAGGCATTTGTATATAAGGGAGTTTTTAATGTTGCCGAGCTTGGACAAATAATCATTAAAAACACAAAACTCTTAATAAATACATTAAAACTAAGTATAATCACGGCAAGTCTTACAGTCATTGTAAGCAGCTGTGTGGCGATTTATCTGTATATAGAAAAAGAATTTATAAGAAATAAGCTTATACTTTTTTTGATGTTGACCATGATAAGTCCACCCTTTGTAAGTGCACTCTCATACATCAATCTATTCGGAAGAAGGGGACTTATAAGCTACAGACTCTTGCACCTTTCCATACAGCCTTATGGTATGTGGGGCATAGTATTTATGCAACTGCTCAGTGAGTTTTCATTGGCATCTTTGCTTATATACGGAGTGCTTAAAAATATTCCGAGATATATGATAGACAGTGCTAAAAGCTTGGGGGCAAGGACTAATGATATTATCAAAGATATACTGATTCCAAATATGAGTTCCGGCATCAAGGCTGCATTTATATTAAGTTTTCTAAAAAGCATATCGGACTTCGGAACTCCTGCCATAATAGGCGGCAAGTTCAATGTACTTGCGACAGAAAGTTATTTTGCCGTTATTGCCGAAGGGAACTTACATAAGGCGGCAAGCCTTAATATATTAATGTTTATTCCGGCACTTTTGGTATTTGTATTTTATCAAAAAAGTCTTAAAAATATGCAAACTGCCACACATGGGATAAGCTCGGGCGAGTCGGATGTAAAAAGAAACGGCTGTATTTACCGTTTTATAAAAATACTGGCACTATTTTTTATTCTGTGGATAGGCTTGCAATACGCTTCGCTGATACTTTCCGCCTTTACTTCCATGAAAAAGGGAAATATGATATTTAGCCTTAAAAATATCAAAGAAAGCCTTGTCTATCTTGATGAGAGCCTGCTAAGAAGTATTACTTACAGCTTTATTTCGGCGGTTTTGGGAAGTATCATAGGGCTTATGATAGCTTATTATATGCAGATAAGAAAACTTCGCATAGCAAAATTCCTTGATATGACGGCAAGCTTTCCCTATATAATTCCGGGTACATTTTTCGGTTTGGGATATATATTAAGTTTTAACAAGCCGCCGCTCTTACTTGTGGGAACTTCGGCTATAGTAGTGTTAAATGTACTTTTTAAACAGTTACCGTTTTCGACAAAAATGGGAAATTCCGCTATGGAGATGATTGACATGGAGGCGCTTAGTGCGGTAAGGGATCTTGGAGGCTCAAGGATAGACGAGCTTAAGGACTTGGTGCTGCCGCTAAGTAAGGACTATCTTTTTATGTCCTTTGCCAATGCATTTACGACTACTATGACGACTATTGGATCTATCATATTTTTGGTATATCCGGGACAGAAGGTGCTGACACTTGTAATGTTTGATGCGATACAAAGCGGTAAGTACGGGGTAGGCTCGGTGCTGGCACTGGTGATTATGGTGGTTTGTGTTGGGGTAAATGTGATTGTGAGGAAGTTGATAACATAAACAATTATGCTTATAAAAAACTCCTTATAATTCAATCATACTCGCAACCCATTTTCAAAGCTTCGACAAATTCAC
>ERZ772917.1463-NODE-1463-length-13509-cov-103.152966_pt1 | contig 13509 bp, 9 predicted proteins | sample MGYA00511187_ERZ772917 | MGnify/ENA primary metagenome ERZ772917 (study PRJEB29015, sample SAMEA2737925) | human oral metagenome | biome: human oral; feature: human-associated habitat; material: dental | place: China | collected 2012 ... | reverse complement strand
ACTTCCTGGCCGTGGGCGGCGTGCAGGGCTTCGCCTTCACCCTGGGCGTGACCACCGTCGTCGACCTGGCCGTCATTATCCTGTTCACCCACCCGATGATGGTGCAGATCCTGCGCATCCGCTTCTTCGGCCAGGGCCACCGCCTGTCCGGCCTGGACCCCGAGCACCTGGGCGCCCGGTCCCTGGCCGCCTACGGCAGGGGCCGTCAGGCGGCCGCCGACGCCGTCGTGGGCTCCCTGGCCCGGCGCAAGGCCCGGGCCGCCGAGCGGGCCGAGGACGCCGATGCCGACGCCGAACCCGAACCGCCCGGATCGACCGGGCCCGATGACGCCGCCGACGCCGTCGAGGCGGCCACCAGCGGAAAGGACGGTGAGGGCAAGTGAAGAGCCTCGCCACCCTCGGCAACGAGCTCTACTCGGGCCGCACCTCCATCCCCTTCATCGCCAAGCGGCGCATCTGGTACACCATTGCCGTCGTCGTCATCGCCGTCTCCGCGATCCTCGTGGTCAAGCCCGGCCTCAACCCCGGCATCGACTTCAAGGGCGGCACCGAGGTGACCGTGACCGGCGTGCCCTCCCCCTCCGAGGGCCCCGCCAACGACGTCCTGAGCGCTCAGGGGCTGTCCGCCAGCTCCGCGGTGACGACCATGGGCTCGTCCTCGGTGCGGGTGCAGACCAATGAGCTGAGCAAGGCCGCCTCCGACTCCCTGAGCGCCGCCCTGGCCCAGGCCTACGGGGTGGACGCCGCCAACGTGTCCGCCACGACGATCGGCCCGACCTGGTCCTCGGACGTGACCGGCAAGGCCGTGCGCGGCCTGGTCATCTTCTTCCTGCTGGTCGGCGCCCTCATCTGGGCCTACTTCCGCACCTGGAAGATGGCGGCGGCGGCGCTGCTGGCCCTGACCCACGACATCATCATCACCGTGGGCGTCTACGCCGCCTCCCGCTTCGAGGTCACCCCCGCCACCATTATCGGCGTGCTCACCATCCTCGGCTACTCCCTGTACGACACGGTCGTCGTCTTCGACAAGATCCGCGAGAACACGGAGGCCTTCGAGGCCCAGACCCGCTCGACCTACGCCGAGCTGGCCAACCTGGCGGTCAACCAGACCTTCATCCGGTCCATCAACACCTCCGTGGTCGGGGTCCTGCCCGTCGCCTCGCTGCTCGTCGTGGGCGCCTTCATCCTGGGCGCGGGCACCCTGCGCGACATCGCCCTGACCCTGTTCATCGGCATGATCGCCGGGACCCTGTCCTCGGTCTTCCTGGCCACCCCCCTGCTGGTGGACATGCGCAGCCGGGAGAGGGGCGTGCGCGAGCAGGCCGAGCGGGTCGCCGTCGCCCGCGGCCGGCGCCTGGAGCAGGCCGCCGACGACGACGAGCGCGAGGCCCTGGCCGCCGCCCCGGCCGCCTCGCCCCTCGTGCCCGGCCACCACCTGGGCGTGAGCGCCCAGCCCAAGAACCTGGCCAAGAGAAGGAGGCGCTCATGACCGCCCTGCCCCTGCCGGCCGAGCTGACCGAGCTCGTCCTGGACAACCTGCGCGAGATCCCCGACTTCCCCGAGCCCGGCGTCCTGTTCCGCGACATCACCCCGCTGCTGGCCAACGGCGAGGCCTTCGCCACCCTCATCGACGGGCTGGCCGGCCACTACCGCGGCCGCATCGACGCCGTCGCCGGGCTGGAGTCGCGCGGCTTCATCCTGGCCGCGCCGCTGGCCGTGCGCCTGGGCATCGGCATGCTCACCGTGCGCAAGGGGGGCAAGCTCCCCGGCCCGGTCGTGGGCGTCGACTACGACCTGGAGTACGGCACGGCCCGCATGGAGCTGCGCCCGGAGACGGTCGTGCCCGGCCAGAGGGTCCTGGTCATCGACGACGTCCTGGCCACCGGCGGCACCGCCTCGGCCTCCATCAGCCTGCTCGAGCAGGCCGGGGCCAGGGTCGTGGCCGTGTGCATGCTGCTGGAACTGGCGGGCCTGGGCGGGCGCAAGAAGCTGCCCGGCCGCAGCATTGACTCCGTGGTCGTCTTCCCCAGCACCTGAGGTCCGCTCCGCCGTCGGCCGGGTGAGGTCCGCTCCGCCGTCGGGCCGGCCGGGCGGGGATCTCGGCGAGAATGCACCGCCCGGCCCGGCTATGATCCGGCCATGACGGAGACGAAAACCATTCACGACGCTGGCAGCCAGACCGTCGTCCCGGGTTCGCGCGTCCGCAGCCGTCTGGCCTGGTTCGGTTCCCGCGGGCACTCGACCCCGCCGGCGATCGAGCCGCTCATGCGCGCCCTGCGCGCCAACCACCCCAAGGCGGACACCCGCCTGATCGTGCGCGCCTACGAGGTCGCCGAGAAGGCCCACGCCGGGCAGCGCCGCAAGTCCGGCGGCCCCTACATCACCCACCCGGTGGCGGTGGCGACCATCCTCGCCGAGCTCGGCATGACCCCCCAGACGCTCGCCGCCGCCCTCCTGCACGACACCGTGGAGGACACCGACTACACCCTGGACCGCCTGCGGGCCGACTTCGGCGACGAGATCGCCCTGCTGGTCGACGGCGTCACCAAGCTCGACAAGCTCCAGTACGGCCAGGCCGCCCAGGCCGAGACGGTCCGCAAGATGATCGTGGCCATGTCCAAGGACATCCGCGTCCTGCTCATCAAGCTCGGCGACCGCCTCCACAACGCGCGCACCTGGAAGTACGTCTCGGCGGAGAACGCCTCCCGCAAGGCCAAGGAGACCCTGGAGATCTACGCGCCCCTGGCCCACCGCCTGGGCCTGAACGCCATCAAGTGGGAGCTGGAGGACCGCTCCTTCAAGGCCCTGTACCCCGGCGTCTACGAGGAGATCGAGCACATGGTGGCCGAGCGGGCGCCCGCCCGCGAGGAGTACCTGCGCCAGGTGCGCCTCCAGATCGAGGAGGACCTGCGGGTCAACCGGATCAAGGGCACGGTCACCGGCCGCCCCAAGCACTACTACTCGATCTACCAGAAGATGATCGTGCGCGGCAAGGAGTTCGACGACATCTACGACCTGGTGGCCGTGCGCGTCATCGTCGACACCGTGCAGGACTGCTACGCCGTCCTCGGCTCGCTGCACTCGCGCTGGACGCCCATGTCCGGGCGCTTCAAGGACTACATCGCCGTGCCCAAGTTCAACCTCTACCAGTCGCTGCACACCACCGTCATCGGGCCCGACGGCAAGCCGGTGGAGATCCAGATCCGCACCCACGAGATGCACCGGATGGCCGAGTACGGGGTGGCCGCCCACTGGAAGTACAAGGAGGACCCCAACGCCACCGGGCCCAGCCCCGGGCGCGGCGGCGAGGTCGTCGACGGCGGGGACATGGCCTGGCTGCGCCAGCTCGTGGACTGGCAGAAGGAGACCCAGGACCCGGCCGAGTTCCTCGACTCACTGCGCTACGAGATGGCCGGCGCCCAGGTCTACGTCTTCACGCCCAAGGGGGACGTCCTGACCCTGCCGGGCGGGGCGACGCCGGTGGACTTCGCCTACGCCGTGCACACCGAGGTGGGCCACCGCACCGTCGGCGCCCGCGTCAACGGCCGTCTCGTGCCGCTGGACACGCGCCTGGAGAACGGCGACTCCGTGGAGGTCTTCACCTCCAAGGCGCAGGGGGCCGGGCCCAGCCGCGACTGGCTGACCTTCGTGGGCTCGACCCGCGCGCGCAACAAGATCCGCTCCTGGTTCTCCAAGGAGAGGCGCGAGGAGGCCATCGAGGAGGGCAAGGCCGCCATCGCCCGCGCCATGCGCAAGAAGAACCTGCCGATCCAGCGGCTCATGAGCCACGACTCGCTGACCGACGTCGCCACGACCCTCGACAAGGGCGACGTGGACGGCCTGTACGCCGCCGTCGGCGAGGGGCACGTCTCCGCCCAGCACGTGGTGGACACGCTCGTGGCCGCCCTGGGCGGGGAGGCCGGGACGGAGGAGACCCTCGCCGAGGGCGTGCTGCCCACCCGGGCGGCCTCCTCGCACCGGCGCCCGCGGCCCACGGACGCCGGCGTCGTCGTCGAGGGCATGGACGCCGGCGACGTGTACGTCAAGCTGGCCCGCTGCTGCACGCCCATGCCCGGGGACCCGATCGTGGGGTTCGTCACCCGCGGCTCGGGCATCTCCGTGCACCGGCGCGACTGCCAGAACGTCGAGCAGCTCCAGCGCGAACCCGAGCGGATCGTCCCGGTGAGCTGGGCCGCCAACGCGCACACCGCCTACCGGGTCCAGATCGACGTCGAGGCCCTGGACCGCGGCGGCCTGCTGGCGGACATAACCCGGGTCCTGGCCGACAACCACGTCAACCTCATAAGCGCGAACATCGGCACCAGCCGGGACCGGGTGGTCACCGGCCGCTTCGTCGTCGAGCTGGCGGCGGTGGGCCACCTGGACGACACCCTGGCCTCGCTGCGCCGCATCGACGGGGTCTTCGAGGCCCACCGCACGACCTCCGGCTCGACCCGCCGCCAGACCTGAGCCGCGCCCCGCGCGCCCGCCCGCGCCGTCGTTATCCCGCGAGCCGCACCCCGCGCGTCACTGCGCCCCGGGCGGCATGAGGGCGTCGATGATCCGCTGGGCCCGGGGCCGCCCGACGGCGCAGGCGCCCCGGCAGTGCTGGAGCGCCAGGCACAGGGACTGGCGCGTGGCGCCGTGGGCCCGGGCCGTCAGGACCGCCTGGACGGCCCGGACGGGCGGGGCCGTGCGGGCCAGATCGACTGCGGTGCGCTCCAGGCTCGTGCAGCGCATCCCGGCGATGGTCACCACGTCCCAGCGCGGCAGGCGTCCGCGGCGCACTGAGACATCGGGGCGGACCCCGACGCGGCCCGGCAGATTGACGGTCAGGTGCCGCGGCGCCGGGCCGCCGGCGTGCACCCACAGGGCGCCGTCGTCGGTGAGCACGGCGTAGGGCGGCACGTAGTCCGCCAGCGCGGCCGCGCGTCCGCAGGGCGTGGCGACCAGGTCGAGGGGCACGCGCCCGCCCATGACGGTGAGGAGGATCCTCTCGTCGAGCTCGACCACCCGCAGCAGCGAGGCCTCCTCGTCGCCGAGGCGCCCCAGGATCGGCTGCGTGGGGCGGGGGCGCAGCGCGGTGAGGATGGTTCGTGCGCTCACGGGCGGCGGGGTGCGACGGCGCCGGGCGCTGCGGCCGGGTCGGGCGAGGACGGTTGCGGGTGCGGCGGGCATGCGATCATGGTCTCCGCCGTCGGGCCCCATGACCAGACCGGGCCCCGAACCTGTGGAAAACCGGCGCCCCGGGCGGCTCCGGCTCCGGGCCCGGATGCGCGGGCGCGGAGCCGCGGCGCGCAGGCGGGCGAACGGAAAGCGCACGCCGGTCCCGCCGCCGGGTGGGGGCGCGGGACCGGCGCGTCGAATCGCGTCTCAGACGCGGGCCGAGCGGCGCACCTGCTCCAGCCAGGCGCGCCGGGCGGTCAGCGCGGCCTCGGCCTCGGCGATCTTCTTGGCGTCGCCGGCGGCGCGGGCCGCGGCCAGGTCGGACTCGAGCCCCGCAATGGAGTCCTCGAGCTGACCGGCCAGCCCCTCCGCCCGGGCCTTCGTCTCCGGGTCGGTGCGGCGCCACTCGGCGTTCTCCGCCTCGCGGATGGCGTCCTCGACGGCGCGCATACGGCCCTCCAGACGGCGCACGGCGTTGCGGGGCACGCGGCCGGCCTCCTCCCAGGCGTCCTGGATCGGGCGCAGCGCCCTCTTGGCGGCCTTGACGTTCTTGACGGGCAGCAGGGCCTCCGCCTTGGCGAGGAGGGCCTCCTTGACCTTGAGGTTCTCGGCGAACTCGGCGTCGGCGGCCTCGTCCTTGGCGCGCCGGGCGTCGAAGAAGACCTGCTGGGCGGCGCGGAACCGGGCCCACAGGGCGTCGTCCTCCTTGCGGGAGGCGCGGCCCGCCTTCTTCCACTCCTCCATGAGGGCGCGGTACTTGGCGGAGGTGCCGGCCCAGTCGGTCGACGAGGACATCTCCTGGGCGCGCTTGATGAGGGCCTCCTTGGCGGCCTTGACCTGCGCCTGCTTGGCGTCGAGCTCGCTGAAGAACTGGCGGCGGTGGCGGTCGAAGGTCGTGCGCGCGTGGCTGAAGCGCTTCCACAGGCCGTCCTCGGTGGGGCGGTCCAGGCGCGGGCCGCGCCGCTGGGCCCCCTTCCACTGCTCCAGCAGCTCGCGCAGCTCGGCGCCCGAGGACTTCCACTGGGTGCGGCCCGGATCCTGGGCGGCAATCGCCTCGGCGCGCTCGACGATCGCGGTGCGGTCCTTCAGGGCCTGCTCCTTGGCCGCGGCGCGCTCGGCGTTAATGGCCGCCCGACGCTCGGCGGCGACGGCGCGCAGAGCGTCGAAGCGGGCCCGCAGACCGTCCAGGTCGCCGACGGCGGCCGGGGCGGTGAGGGACTCCCCGATCGACTTCACGGTGGAGTCGATCTCGCGGACGGACAACTGGGGCAGACGCATGGTGAACAGGTCCACGGTCGCCTTGAGGTCCAGGAAGCGGCGCACGTAGAAGGCCATGGCCTCGGCGATGGGGGCGTCGGGGAACTGCCCGACCTCCCGCTCGGTGCCGCCGTCCTGGACGTAGACGCGGCCCTCGCCGTCGACGCGGCCCCACTTGGCGGCGGCCATGGCCTCCTCGGGGTCGATCGCCGACTCGGCGAGGGTGGGGGCCTTGGCCGGGGCGGGCGCCGTCGGCTGCTCGGTCGCCTCGGATTCGGCCGTGGCAGCGGGTTCGGCCGGGGCGGGGGACTCGGCGTCGGTGTCGGCGGGCTCGGTCGTCTCGGGCTCGGTCGGGGCGGAAGGCTCGGCCTCGGCGTCGGGCTCGGCGCTCGCGGTCCCGGCGGCGGGGGACTCCGCGGTCCCGGACTCCGCCTCATCAGCGGGTTCGGGCTGCTTGGCGGGCTGGGACGCCGCCGGCTGCTCGGCCTTCTGGGCGGGCTCGGTCGTCTCGGGTTCGGCCGGGGCGGGGGGCTCGGCGTCGGTGTCGGCGGGCTCGGCCGCATCCGCCTGCGCGGCGGCCTCGTCGTCGGCCTTGACAAGCCGCTCGGTCGTCTCAGCGGGGGCCCCGGCAGGGGTCTGGGGAATGGCGGAGGTGGGCTCCGTCTCGGACGTGGCAGTGGGCTCCGGCCCGGCGCTGGGCTGCGTCTGCTCGGTCACGGTGTGCTCCTTCATGGTTGACGGGGTGGGAGCGGGGGAACGCTCCGCTTCCGTTCGCGCCCGGCCGGGGCCGGGTGACTCGGGGTGCCGCCGCGGAAGAACGGCGGCACGATGAGCCTACCCGGCCCCGGCCGGACGAAGAACCCGTTCCTTGCGCTGAGCGCGAGAGCATACCCGCCCAAGAGTGATCGTACGCACAATCGGATGCACATCTGCGAGCGCGAGTCGGTGCCCGTGGCGGCCGGGCGGGACGAAGGCACTGGCGCGGTGGCTGAGAACCGGGCGTCCGGGCCCGCGGCGGTCGCCCGAGGCGGAGAAATGGCGCCCTGGGAGGAACGTTCCGTCCCGCACCCGGTGGCGGTCTCACGAGAACCGCGGAATTACGCGGAAGTGCCCGGGCACCCCCGACGCTTCCGCGCGAACGATCCTCCCGGAGCGCCAGAACCGGACCGACGCTGGGCCGTCTGCTACGCCCTTTCCCCTGCTGCGCCTCTTTCCCCTTCACTGTACGAGAAGAAGGGGCGCAGCAGAGGGTGAAGGAGCGCAGCAGACACCGCCCGACCCGCGAGATCGCCGTCGGAAACCTGATAGTCTTCACCCGTGCTCGCGTAAGACGCTCCGAACCACCCGTCAGCCCCCGCAGACCGGAGCTCCGCATGCCCGCGATCACCCTCACCGACCTCAGTTTCTCCTTCACCGCCGAGCCGCTGCTGGCCGGCATCACCCTCACCGTCGGCGACGGCGAACGGGCCTGCCTCGTCGGCCCCAACGGCTGCGGCAAGACCACGCTGCTGCGCCTGATCGCGGGCGACCTCGTCCCCGACTCCGGCGCCGTGCGGGCCCCGCGCGCCGCGCCCGTCCCCGACGCCCTGGCCATGGACGGGAGCGTGGGCGACTACCTCGACGCCGCCGCCGCGCCGCTGCGCGCGCTCATCGCCCGTTTCGAGGCCGCCGGCGCAGCCCTGGCCGAGCGCCCCGACGAGACCGCCCTCGCCCGGGACTACGACGAGCTCCTCGCCGCCGTGACCGCCGCTGACGCGTGGGGTCTGGATACCCGCATCGAGGAGACGCTCGCCGGCCTCGGACTCGCCGCCCTGACCGGCCCCGGCGGCCGCGCCCGCGACCTCGCCGAGCTCTCACCGGGCCTGCGCGGCCGCCTGGCGCTGGCCGCCACTCTGCTCACCCGCCCCGCCGTCCTCCTCCTGGACGAGCCGACCAACCACCTCGACGAGGAGGCCATCGCCTTCCTCGTCCGGACCCTGCGCGGCTGGACGGGCCCCGTCCTGCTCACCAGTCACGACCGCGCCTTCCTCGACGACGTCGCCACCTGCGTCCTCGATCTCGACACCGCCCCCTGGCAGGCCCTCCTGACCGCCGCCGGCGGTGGGAGGGTGCCCGGCATCCAGCGCTGCGCCGGCACCTACTCCGACTACCTGGCCGACAAGGCGCGCGCCCGCGCCTCCCACGAGCGCATCCACGCCGCCCAGCAGGAGGACAAGCGCGCCCTGCGGGCGCACCGGCGCGAGTCCGAGACCATCGGCCACTACGGCACCGCCCGCCACCACGGCGCCCGCACCGAGATCAGGATGTCCAGGAAGTTCTACGCCGACCGCGCCTCCTCGGCTTCCACCCGGCGGCGCCGCAACGACGACCGCCGCCTGGAGGCCCTGGCCGCCGTCGAGGTGCGCAGACCCCGCTCCTACCGCCTGCGCATCGACCCGCCGCCGGTCGCCGCCCGCGAAGGCCTGGCGCTCACGGCGCGCGGCGCCGCCGTCCCCGGGCGCCTGGCCCCGGTGACCCTCGATCTGCGCGCCGGCGAGCACCTGCTGGTGACCGGCCCCAACGGCTGTGGCAAGACGACGCTGCTGCGCTGGGCCGCCACCGGCGCCCCGCCCACCGCCGAGTCCACCGGCGCGCTGACGGCGCTGGGCCGCGTCGCCGTCGTGCCCCAGCGGCTGCCGCGCCCGGGCGACCCCGGCCTGGACGAGGCGACGTGGGAGTCGGGCATCGGCCCCATCGGCTCCGGCGTCCTGCACCCCGCCCACTGGTCCCGGTGCGTGGGCGAGCTGTCGGCGGGCAACCAGCGCCGCGTCCAGCTCGCCGTGGCGTTCGCCGCCGCGCCCGAGATCCTCATGGTCGACGAGCCCACCAACTACCTCGACCTCGACTCGATCGAGGCGCTGGAGGCGGGTCTGGCCTCCTGGAACGGCACCCTGCTCGTGGCCAGTCACGACCGCTGGCTCATCGACCACTGGACGGGGTCCCGGTTGCGCCTGAAGGGCGCGGCCGACGGCGCCGACGCCGCCCGGAACGCCGAAGACACCCGGACGCCGCGCTGAGGCGCGAACGCCCCGGGCCGGCTCCGCGCAGATCTGCCCGCGGCCCCTCCGGAGGTCCCGCCCCGATCTCCCCGATGGCCGCCCCGACCCCGCAGCGGCCTCGCTGAGGATTGTGCAGCGTTCGCGGTGGACCACCGGTCCCGCGGCGGCCTCAGATCCCGGCGACGACGCGCAGCCAGGCCCCGACCCGCGGATGGCGCCGCACGTCGACGCGGGCGAAACCGGCCTTCGCGCACGTCTCGGCCAGCGTGTCGCCGTCGGGCACGTTCATCCCCAGACGGTCGGCCCAGATCCCCGCCGCCTGGCGGTCCGCGACCTCGTTGACGATCACCAGGCGCCCGCCGGGCCCCAGGACCCGCGCCGTCTCGCGCAGCCCCGCCTCCAGATCCGGCCAGAAGTACACCGTCTCGAAGGCGGTGACGACGTTGAAGTACCCGGTGCGGAACGGAAGCGCCTCGACCGAGCCCTCGATCACCCGCAGGCGGCCCGATGCTGCGGCGGCGGCATTGAGGCGGCGCGTGAGCTCCACCGCGGCAGGGGAGTGGTCGATGGCTCCGACCTCGGCGCGCGTCAGGCGCAGGATCCGGCGCACGGCGCCGCCGCCCCCGCAGCCCACGTCCAGGACGCGCGAGTCGGCGCCGATGCCCGCGGCCGCCAGGCCCCACCGGTGCAGGGGGGTGTGCCACAGGTTCATGGACCTGAGTGTGAGCCGGCCGATCAGCGACGAGGAGGGCCGTTCGAAGTCCGAGGGCGCGCGGGAGTCCGAGGGGACGGGGGCGTCCGAGGAGTCGCCGGCCGCCGTGGGTCGGGATGCGGATCGAGTCATGGATCGAATACTGCGATCTCGGGGCGCCGCCGCGCCAGGAGCGTCGTGAAGACTCGGCCGCGGCGGCACTGTTTGTCCAAATCTGTTGCAAAGGCCCGGATCGCGCCGGAGCTCCGGAGGAGAATCGTTGATATTCCGCGGTTCTTCTCGCGGCCGATCCCGGCCCGGAGCGCCTTTGCAACAGATTTGGACAAGTTCCCGCCCCGGCACGTCCCAGGAGCCCCACGCGTCCCACCGCATCCCCGCCTCGGAGCGACGAACCCGGACAATGAGCGGCGACACCCCATTAGGCTGACCCCATGATCCTCGAGCGCACGATCGCCCCCGTCTTCGCCGCCAACTGCTACGTGCTGGCGCCCGCGCCGGGCGGCCCCGCGCTCGTCGTCGACCCCGGGGCCGGCGCGGTGCGCGGCGCGCTGGCGCTGCTGCGCTCCCACCACCTGACGCTGGGGGCGGTGCTGCTCACCCACGGGCACGCCGACCACGTGTGGGACGCCGCCGCCCTCATCGAGGCGGCGCACGCCGAGGGGGCGCTCGCCTCCGACGATGCCCTCGACGCGCCCGTCTACATCCCCGGGCCGGACCGCTACCGCCTCGACGACCCGGACGCCACCACCGGCATACGCGTGGAGGGCATGGGCTTCGCCGATATGGCCGGCACCCCCTGGCGCGCCCCCTCCGACCTGCGCGCCTTCCCCGGCGAGGGCTTCTCGAACGCCGTCGAACTCGTGCCGGGCCTCGCCATCCGCGCCGTGGCGGCGCCGGGGCACTCGGAGGGCTCGACGGTCTTCTTCCTCAACGCCGACCTGGCGGCGTGCGACCTCCTCTACGAGGCCGAGGCGGTCGACGTCGACCCCTCCCTGGCGGACGAGGAGCGCCCCCGCCTCGTGGCCCTGAGCGCGGACGTCATCTTCAAGGGCAGCGTCGGGCGCACCGACCTGCCGGGGGGCGACCAGGTGCAGATGTGGGCGACCCTGCGCTTCCTCGCCTCCGCCATCGACCCGGACACCGTGCTGCTGCCCGGGCACGGCGCCGCCACCACCATGGCCCACGAGCACCACGCCAACCCCTACCTGGCGGAGGCCAGGATCCGCGGCGGGGACCGTAAGATCTAATCTTAGAAGTTCGCAGATAAGGAAGTGTCATGTCAGCGATGACATGGATGGATGCAATTATCTCTGTGTTACGCGCGGCCGGGGAGCCCATGGACTACACGCAGGTGGCTCAAGCTATTATCGACCAAGGTCTTCGCGATGCGTCGGGGTCGGTGAATCCGATGGCTTCCGTTTCGTCTACGGTCTCACAATATCTCAAGAATCAAGGAGATCGTTGCGAAGTTGTTCGCGTAAAGAGAGGGCAGTTGGGGCTTCGGGAGTGGGGAGAATCGGACCTTCGACTTGGCCCTTCTGGAATCGCAACTCGTAGAGTTCATGACAATCAAGTTGATTTGAATGAAATTGAACTTCGCGGCATTTCCGACGGGGTGGTGGAGTACGGCACGGAGGGCCTTATTACTTCATTTGGAATGTATTGGCGGCGCGACCAGGTTAGATGGTCGAACAGGCCGCGCATTCTTGGTGCACAACAACTGGGTGCCAAAATTGTTGATTTCACTGAGCAGGTCGGTCTTTATGTTCTTTACGATGGAAGTAGGCCTATTTATGCGGGGCAGGTGTCTAGGCCTCGATTAGGGGCTCGCCTGTTTGAACACACGCGTGACCGTCTGAATGGACGATGGCAACGATTCTCATGGTTCGGCCTGCGACCAGTCATGCGTAGCGGAAATCTCGGAGATTTCAAAGCGCCGGCCGAACCGTTGAATATTTTCATCGACACTCTCGAAGCGATAATTATAGAAATTGTCGAACCTGTCCAAAATCGCCGCACTGGAAATGGATTTTCTACCATCGAATACATTCAGGCTGAAGATCCAGATATTGCAAGTGCGCAGCAGCGAGCATTGGCGATGCGTATTATTAATGAGCAATTGTCTTGAGAGTTATTCGAGAGGAACGATTTATCCGCGCGTTGACGGGAGTGTTGCCGGTCCGGTGGTGATGACGGTGTCGGATTCACCCTCTGGTTACAGGCCTGTGCTACGAGGAAAAAGTTAATCCAGATCTGAGGCCAGCGCTCCTGAAGATGCGGTGTGCCCGTCGTCTGTGATCGATGATGATACTCGAGATCGAGAACCTTTCTTACTCACCAGAACCGGCGTCTCGACGTCGGGGGCGTCCGGAGGGGCCGGGGTGGACCACGAGATCGTAGGTTTGCTCGTCATGGCCGCCCTCGGCGGGGGTCCGTGGCGGCGCAGATTGTCCAAATCTGTTGCAAAGGCCCCAATCCTGCTGAAGCGCCGGAGGAGAATCGTTGATATATTCCGCGCTTCTTCTCGCGGCCGATCCCGGCCCGGGGCGCCTTTGCAGCAGATTTGGATACGCTCGCGCCCCGAGCCACCCCAGGAGCCCTACCCTCACCACACCTATGACGATCCTCACCCCGGGCCATGGCCAGTAATTATCAAGATGATTTAATGAGTCTATACTTGAATTTCGTCTCCCTGATGACCGTCTCGAATGCGTCGCGGGTGTCCTCGAAGTCGGCGCGCTGGAGGTTGCTGATGGAGTTCTTGGCCTCGTTCCAGACGTGCTCGATGGGATTCTTGTCGGGGCTGTAGGGCGGCAGGTAGATGAGTTGGACCCTCCTGAGGTTCTCGACCTCCTCCAGCTTCAGGTTCAACTCCTTGGAGTTGTGATAGCTCGCGTTGTCCCACACCACGACGATCTCCTTGCCGGGGTACTTCAGTGTCAACTCGATCAGGGCCTTCACGATGTTCTCGGTGTTGCCCCGCTCCAGGCGCATGAGGTCCACGCTCCCGTCCGACTCGTGGAGGAACCCGATGCGCTTCTGCGACTTCCTCTCCCGGTCGACCCGCAATTTGACCTTGGTGTTCTTCGCGCACCGGGCCCGTCGCAGGATCGCCTCGTGCTCGATTCCCACCTCGTCGGCGGACACCACTATGACATCCTCGCGCCCCTTCCCCTCGTCGTCCGCCCTCTTCCCGGTCTCCCGCCGGCCCCGGTCCTCCTCCTTTTTCTTCTTCCCGTCCTGCTTCTTCCCCGTGATCCCGGCGATCTCGTCGCGGATCTGCGCCATGCGGGCCTCGATCTCCTCCTCGGGGGCGCGGCGCCGGTCCACGCTCTC
>ERZ772917.1462-NODE-1462-length-13514-cov-15.810907_pt1 | contig 13514 bp, 12 predicted proteins | sample MGYA00511187_ERZ772917 | MGnify/ENA primary metagenome ERZ772917 (study PRJEB29015, sample SAMEA2737925) | human oral metagenome | biome: human oral; feature: human-associated habitat; material: dental | place: China | collected 2012 ... | reverse complement strand
CCGGCTTGACGTTACCCAGGACCATGGCGGCGGCCCGGACGGTGGGGGTGAGGGCGTAGTCCGGCTTGACGTTACCCAGGACCATGGCGGCGGCCCGGACGGTGGGGGTGAGGGCGTAGTCCGGCTTGACGTTACCCAGGACCATGGCGGCGGCCCGGACGGTGGGGGTGAGGGCCCCGGCGCTGTCCCGGGCGCTACCCCGGGGGCGGCGCAGCCCGTCCGGTCCGCGCTGGCGGCGGGCCGCAGCGGCCTGTCCCGGCGTGGTAGCCGTGAGCAGGGCCCCACTGCCTACTGCCCCCTCTTCCGACCCACCGAGGACGGGGTGCTCCTGGGGGTCGACGACGTGGGCGTCGAGCTGGCTGACGACGTGAGCGTGCGCCTGGCCCACGGCACGCTCCTGGAGCCCGGGCAGGTGGAGGCCTGGCGGGCCCACCTGGCCGACTACCAGGTGGACCCCCTGTTCGACCAGTTCTCGGCCCCCGCCCCCGACGTCGACGCCGGTCAGACGGCTATCCAGGACGGTGCCGGGCGGTGTGTTGTGGCGCGTGACCTGCGGCGGGCGGCGCAGGCCCGTGGCTATGAGCGCGCCTCGACCAGGTACCGTTACCGGGAGCTCACCAAGGACTTCCCGGACCTGGGCCTGCGCAGCGTCATTGACCTCGACGGTGCTGATGCCTGGGACGAGGGGCAGACCACGACCACCGGCACCCTGACCCTGCGTCGCGCAGGCCGCCCGGTGCCCCTGGACCAGGTGCCGCCCGTCCTGCTGGCCGAGTGCTACGCCGACTACCGCGCCGTGGCCGAGGCCGTCCCGGGCCGCCGTCGGGGCCGTGGCAGGACGCGCCCGTGAACCCGCTGCCCCGGGCGGACCGGATGACGAGGGCCCTGGGGGCCCTGACCGGCCTGGACGACAGGCTCCAGGTGGTGGTCGGCTACCTGACGGACCCGCTCGGCTCGCCCGTGCCCGCCGTCGAGGACAGGCTCAGGCTCGTCCGCGCCGTCCACGACGCCCTGTCGACCACCCCCGACCTGGTCCTGGTCCTGACCTCGCTCAGCACCGACCGGGCGCAGGCGGTGCGCCGTGCCGCGGTCCAGGCCCTTGAGGACACCGATCCCGCCTTGGGGTCCCAGGGGCCAGCTGTCCTGGGGTCCCAGGGGCTGGGTGCCGCGCTCCGGGTGGCACCGCTCACCCGGGCCGCCGAGGCGCTGGCCCACCTCCTGCGGCGTGAGGGCGGGCAGGAGGTCCTCACCCACCTGGGGGCCGAGCGCCCTGACCTCATGGCCCTGGCCGACGAGCTGCGCGGCCGTGAGCGCGCCCTGGCCGTGGTTCCTGAGGGGGCGCCGGTCCCTCTCCCGCCCGTGGCACCCCTGCCCGGGCCGGGCGCGGCACCGGAGGCGAGTGCGGAACCGGAGGCGAGCGCGGCACCGGCGGCCGACGAGCTGCGACGCGCCCTGGGGTGGGGGCCGGGCGGGCCTACGGGCGCCACCGGCGCCACCAACGGGCCCGGCCCCCAGGGGGAGGCGGCCCGGCAGGTGGGTGACGCCGACCTGGACGCCTTCGTGGCCGTCGCCGAGGGGCGTGCCGACCAGCTGCCCGCCTCGGTGCTGGCCCTGGGCGCCTGGTGGGTCGCCCACCAGGTCCCGAGCCTGGGCCTGACCCACCTCACGCGCCTGTTCCTGGCCTGGGGCGAGCGCCTGGAGTGGAGCCTGCTGGCATCCCGCCTGACCTGGGACACCGACCCGCGGGCCGTCCAGGACGCCCTGGAACGCGGCGGCCTGCCACCGTCCCAGGCGCAGGAGGTGGTCACCAGCTGGGTCCTGTACGACGCCGGGCCCGAGGCCACCTGGCCGTGGATCCTCCAGAACCCCGACCTGGCCCTAAGGGCCCTGGGGGAGGACTGGTTCTCGGCCAGGGCGGTGCTGCGGGCGCTCACCTACGCCCCCTCCCTGCCCGCCGTGCTCCTGCCCGCCCTGGCGCAGGCGGCCGTAGGACGCTCCGAGGGCAACCGTGCCCTCGCCCAGAGGCTGCTCGCCCGCACTCCCGCGGCCGCCGAGCTCGCCCTCCAGGCCCTGGGCAGCCCGCAGGCCGCTACGCGCAGGGCCGGTGCCGCCTGGCTGGCCGACCTGGGACTACCTGGGGGCACAGAGCGTCTGCGCGCCGCCTGGGCCGCTGAGGGGGACCAGCTCGTACGCGGTGACATCCTGCGCGCCCTGGTGGCCTATGGCGACGACGTCACCGACATTGTGGCACCCGAGGCCCTGGCGGTGCCCGCGCGACGGCCCCGCGTGCCGGTGGCGCTGGCCTGGTTCCCCTTCGAGGCCCTGCCGGCCGTGCGCCTGGCCGACGGCACCGCCCTGGACGCCGGCGCCGTGCAGCGCTGGGTCCTGCTGGCCCACGGCCTGAAGGACCCCGACGGGCGCGGCACGGTCGCCGCCTACCTCAGCCTGCTCGAACCCCGCTCCGCCCGCGAGCTGAGCGCCGTCGTCGTGGAGTCCTGGATCGCCCGCAACCGCGAGCTGGGCAAGGGGGAGAGCCTGAGGACCAAGGGCCTGCTCGCCTTCGCCGTCGGGATGGACGGCGCCCGGCTCGCCGCCGACGCCAGGTCGGCCCTGCGCCGCAACGCCGCCTGGCGGGCCGAGTCCGAGACGGTGCTGACCGCCGTCGCCGCCAACCGGGCGCCCGAGGCCCTCCAGGTGGTGCTCGCCGCGGCCGCGAGCCACCGGCTGCCCCGGGTGCGGGACGCAGCCCGGTCGCTGGCCGAGGCCGCCGCCGCCGAGCGCGGCTGGAGCCCCGCGGAGCTCGGCGACCGCACCGTCCCGACCGTCGGCTTCTCCGACGACGGCCTGCTGCACCTGTCCTACGGGGACCGCGAGTTCCTCGGGCGCCTGACTTCCGGGCTGACGATGAGCCTGACCGACTCCGACGGACGGCCCCGCAAGGCCCTGCCGCCGCCCCGAAAGAGCGAGGACCGCGAGTTCGTGGCCGAGGCGAAGGCCCTCCTGGCCACGGCGCGCAAGGAGCTGCGCGCCGTCCTGGACGCCCAGACGCGTCGGCTGTACGAGGCCATGTGCGCCGGGCGTACCTGGCCGCTGGCCCAGTGGCACGAGCTGCTGGCCACCCACCCGCTCGCCAGGCACCTGGTCGCCCGCCTGGTGTGGCTGGCGAGTGACGGGCGGGACGGCCCCGCGGGCAGCGCTCCAGCCCGGGCACAGGCCTTCCGCCCCACTGAGGACGGCGAGCTTCTCGGGGCCGACGACGGCGTGGTCCGCCTGCCGCCCCACGCCGTCGTGAGCCTCGCCCACGCCACGCTCCTGACCGGCCCCCAGATCGAGACCTGGCGGGCCCACCTGTCCGACTACGAGGTCGAGCCGCTGTTCGACCAGCTGTCGGCCCGTGCGCCCGATCTCGCCGCCGGTCAGACGACCATCCGTGACGCAGCCGGCCGGCGCGCCATCGCCCGCGAGCTGCGTAGGGCGGCCGAGTCCCGCGGCTACGAGCGCGCCTCGACCAGGTACCGGTACAGCGAGTTCTCCAAGGACTTTCCGACCCTGGGCCTGCGCAGCATCATCGACTTCGCCGGCGCCGACGCCTGGGACGAGGGCGAGGAGACCGTCACCGGCGGCCTGAGCCTGCGCCGCGGCCGCCGGGAGGTGCCCCTGGCGCAGGTTCCGCCCGCCCTGCTGGCCGAGTGCTGTGCCGACTACCGCGTCGTGACGGGTGCGGCTGTGGGTGCCGGCGCGGAGTCCCCCTCTTAAACGTGCGACCGGCGGCCTGGTACGTCCGTCCGGTGAGCGGTCTCTCCTCGCCTTAGCGGGGTTGCCAGGCTAGCCTTACTTCAACGATCTATGGCGATGGGGAAGGGGAACCGTGACGTACACCAATGAGAGTCGCACGCCGCAGGCCGCCATCGCCTCGCGACGCATGGCCCGCCGGCTCCTGTCCGGTGCCGGCTGCGCTACCCTGACCGCCTACCGACTCGACGCCGGTGCCCCCTCCCAGCTCGTCCTCCACGCGCTCGACGTCACCGGGAGCATTATTGTGGCCGCCCACCCGGCGGCCGACCACCCCATGGCCGACGTGCCGTGCGAGTCCCCGGTCGAGGTGCGTCTCGACGTCTCGCTGGAGGCGGCCGAGCCCGGGCTGCGCATCACCACTGCCACCGTCCACCTTCTGGGCGTGCTCACATGGCTTGACGACGTCGGGCGCGACGCGGTCCTGTCCGGATCGGTGGCTGGATGCCACTGCGCGATCACGGGGGAGGACCCGCTCACGGACCTGGCCGGGCTCGCCGACGCACCTGGCGGGCGCCTGGGCGTCATTGAGACGAACCGGATCATGGTTCATGACGCCATGGGCGTCAGCGGGCACACTATGGAGGAGGTGCTCGACCCCGATGCCAAGGGCGTGCGGCCCCTGCTGTGGTCGGCTTTCGAGACCTTCAGCGCGCAGGAGGAGGTCAAGGCCCTGGGCGAGGGCGCGCTCGAGGTGCTGTGCGAGGGCGTGGAGCAGGGTGGCGTTCCCGGGGCCATCTGCTCCAGGCGCCCGTCCGATGGGCTGTGCGAGGCCCTGTGGGGGCGGGTGCTGTGCGTGGACGTGTCCCCGTACGCCGTGACGCTTCTGAGGCTGCGGCGCGAGACCACCGACACCCTGCAGATCTTCCTGCCAGCGAGCACGACCCGGGCCCATGAGGCCGGGCGCTACTTGCGGCGTCTCGTCCAGGACGTCCTGGTCGGCGGGCTGCTTCCCTGAGTGGCGGCGTGACTGCGCGCAGATGATGATGGGGAGGCCGCTACGGGCCTCCCCACCGCTGTGTCCGAGAGGCGTGTCCTCCTGCCGCGGAAGCCATGGCTCGCTGGGCGGGCGCCTCAGCGGGCCTCGTAGGACAGGCAGGCGGCCGTGTCCGCACCGATGGCGATGGCGTCGGCGGTGCACATGAGATCGGTGTTGTGGACGCACTCCAGGCGCTGGCAGGCGCCCACGTGGCCCTCGGCCACCGGCAGGCCGCCGCGGGCGTCGAGGCTGATGAAGGTGGAGCAGGCCGGGGCGGCGGCGTCGCCGCCGACCGTGATGGCGAAGGCGGTGCAGCCGCCGTGGTTGTAGGCGCAGGCGGTGGTGGCGCAGGACTTGATGGCGGTGACGGTCGACATGATGAGTGCTCCTTCGGTGAGGTGCGATCACTGACGTAATTCACGTTAGGAGCACGCGGCGGGGTCGGCAACACCTGCTCGGAGACCTCTGCGTTGGGGGTAAGTGAATGGCGTTATGGCAACGAAAGATGAGGTTTGTGAGGCGACGCGGCGCGGCGGGCCGGGGCGGGTGCGAAGGGCTTCTTACACGCGTTCGGAATTCCCTTAACAGGTGAGCCGAACCTGTATCCGGGGCCCTCGCGCGGCTCAGGCCACGGTCGCCTGGGCCAGGACCTGGTTGCCGGACTCGCCTCCGTAGACGACGACGGACTGGCCGGCCGCGAGCCCCCTCAAGGGCTGGTGCAGGTCGGCATGGAGCGTCCCCGACCCGGGGACGACGACGACGTCGGCCGGGACGGGGCGCCCGTGGGCGCGCACCTGCACGGTCACGTCCGGCCACCCGGCCCCGCCGTCGTCGAGCCTTGCGGGCTCGGCCAGGAGGACCAGGGCGCTGCCGTCCACGGCGCTGCGGCGGAGGAGCTCCTCGGGGCCGACGACCACCTCGTTGGAGCGCGGCCGGGTCTCGATGACGTAGCGGGGGCGCCCGTCGGGGGCCGGGCGAGTCAGGCCCAGGCCCTTGCGCTGGCCCACGGTGAAGCCGAAGTAGCCGTCGTGGGTGCCGAGCACCTCGCCGTCGGGGGAGACCAGGGCGCCCTCGCGCACGCCGAGGCTGCGGGTGAGGAAGCCGCGGGTATCGCCGTCGGCGACGAAGCAGATGTCGTAGGAGTCGGGCTTGGAGGCCACCGGCAGGCCGCGCGTCGCCGCCTCGGCCCGGACGGCGGCCTTGGACGGGACGTCGCCGAGCGGGAAGAGCGCCCGCGACAGGCCTTCGCGGCCTGAGACCGCCAGCACGTAGGACTGGTCCTTGGCGGTGTCGGCCGCTCGAGAGAGGGAGAGGCCCGCTGTCCTCCCGGGGCGGCCGGAGGTGGCGCCGCCGGTCAGTCGGGCGTAGTGGCCGGTGGCGACGGCGTCGAAGCCCAGGGCGAGGGCGCGCTCGAGCAGGGCGTCGAACTTGACGCGCTCGTTGCAGCGCACACAGGGGTTGGGGGTGCGCCCGGCGCGGTACTCGGCGAGGAAGTCGGCGACGACGCGCTCCTCGAACTGCTCGGACAGGTCCCACACGTAGAAGGGGATGCCGAGGATCTCGGCGGCCCAGCGGGCGTCGGAGGCGTCCTCGATGGAGCAGCAGCCGCGCGAGCCCGACCGGGTCTGGGCGCGGTTGCGGGTGAGGGCCATGTGCACCCCGACGACGTCGTGCCCGGCGTCGGCGGCGCGCGCGGCGGCGACGGCGGAGTCGACTCCGCCGGACAGCGCCGCGAGCACGCGCATATGGGGTCTCCTTCGATCGGATTCGGTCTGAGGCCGGGCAGGGGCGCAGGCAGACTATCGCGGTCTGGTCCGGTCGGGGCGAGGCGTGAGGTGGGAAAAACGTTTCCTTGCGCCCGGGGGGACGGGTCCTCCTCCCATCACCCGCATCGCCTGATTCCTGGCCGTCAGGGGTGTGCAGGTCCTCAGCCGGCTGTTCGGTAGCGCGTGCCCGGAGCAGGGAGGGCGAGTGGTGGTGCGGGCAGTCGCTGTTAGTCCTGGTTGTGGCCGTCGCGGGTTTCATGCTTCTTGCCGGCGCTCGGGGCTCTCGGGCGCAGGGTATATCGCGCCCGCCGGAGATCTCGGCCCGTGGACGGGGCTGCTCGGGCGACTCGGGATCGGTCCTCATGCGCCCGGCGCGGCAATGATCTTCGTCGGTTACGGCATCGTGTTCCTGGGCATGCTCATCACGGGCACATGCGCGCGGCGGGTTCTGCGTGCCTTGGCGCGAACTCGCCTGACAATATGGTTACCGACGCCGGCACCGAGGGAGACCGGCGAGGGAGGGGAGGTGCTGTGTCGACGCCGCGCAGACTGTCGCCGAAGGACGCCGCTGCGACACTACTGACCGCGTTGCTCGCCGTGCGCGGCCGGACGTCGAAGAAGGCGGTCGGGACTGGTTGGGAACCGGCTCAGCCACTGTCCGAGAAGGAGCAGCACCGACGATGCTCAAGTCTTTCTAGGTCCAGGATATTGGCCGTCGACGGAGAGGCGCCAAGCAGCCGGCGGTACCGCACGCTGGACGGTACCACTATCCGGCCGTTCGGACGGTTGTGCTTCCCGTGCGAAGAGAGACGCAGCAGGCGACCGAACGGCTCGGTGGCGTGATGAACCAGTTGCCCGCCCCTTCTGCATCGACGGCGGGCGGAGCGTCTGGTTGCTTTTCCGTGCGACTTGCGTGTCGAGGGCCGGTTCTCGAGAGCCTCCGTGATGCCCGGCCCGGCTTTGCCTTCCACTGCCCCGTTCTATATTGTCTTACCCGTATTATTGGAGGAATTTCGTGCCGAGCAATAAGATGATAAGCAAGTTCTCGGGGAAACCGAGGACCGACGCGTACTATCGGGCGATCGATGGCTACGTGATGGGCCTGGGTGAGGTCAAAAGGGAGTTCCGCGCCCAGGTCGGCTATACAGTCAATCGAAAGTTCCTCTGGATGTGGGCATACGAGAGGACCGCCGACGGAACACTTTACCTCAATGTTGCCTTGGATCACCGGGAGGACTTCCCGGGCGTCCATAGGGCCACCCAAGTTAGCCCCCGTCGGTGGAACCACCACGTCGAAGTGAAGTCGCTCGAAACAGCGAGTAGCCGGTGGCTTGGAGAACTTATCAAGAAGGGTTTCGAGTTCTCGCTCCCAGTGAGTCGCAGAGGAATTCGTGGCTAACCTGTCATATTTATTGCTGTCTCGTTGTCGATGCGATATGCGGATCATCCCCGCTCGCGCAGGGTTTACCCCTGCTGGGCGCGTTCTGGCAGGACGTCGAGGAGTGGGTGGCGGCCCGTTGCGCTGCCCAGGTCCACGGCTGGCTTGCTGTGGGCCGCCGCCGGCGGGCGGGCCGCCGGGCCGCTGCTGGCGGCACCCTCGCACCGGCCGCCCCTGAGCCAAGGGGGACGAGCGGAGCTGGCTGGCCCGGCTCCTGGCGGACGCGGGCCTGCCGCACATGACCGCCTACGGGCTGATGAGGACCAGCTTCGTCACGCTCGTCCTGACCGCTGGCGTCCCCGAGCGGGACGTCATGATCGGCGCCCGCCATACGTCGGCGCGCGGACCGCCCACTACGACCGCCTCCACGGCCAGGTCGAGCGCGCCGTAGGCCCGCGCCCGGAGGCCTGACTGCGGCTACCATCGCAGGCGGGCGCTCCCCGGCAGGAGGGGGCATGAGCGAGGAGACCATGATGGTGAGGGACGAGGAGGCGCGCCTGGCGGCTCTGGTGGAGGTGCGTCGGGCCGTGGTGGCCGAGCGGGCCGCCCGCGAGGACGCGGAGGCGGCCAGGGAGCGGCTGCGGCAGGCGGCCTTGGACGCCGTTGATGCCGGGGCGACGGCGTCCGAGGTGGCGCGGCTGGCGGGGGTGCGGCGCGCCACCATCTATGTATGGCGAGAGTCACGCCCCACGTAGTGTACGCCCAGTTTAACGGTAGATATACGGAAACCGTACACTAGAGTCATCGGGAGGACATCCCGAGATGAGAACTACATAGAGGGGGTGATTCATGGAGATTATCGGCCTGGCGCTCACAGCCATCGGCACGGTCGTCACGGTCATCGGGATCGTGATCCAGATCGGGCCGCCGAGAGGGAGAGCCCGCCACCGCAAGACGGGGCGCCACCTCAAGGAGTGAGCCAAGGGGAGGGTTGGAAGCAGATGTAGTGCCTCCAACCCTCCCGGCCGGGCCATCCTACCCCGCCACCTGAGAGGAGGAGACATGGGCAGAATGAGCAGGAGACGCGTCGGTGTGGTCAACCTCGGCGCGATCGTGATCCTCGGGGCGGCCATGTGCTGGACCACCGCGGGCATCACCAGCCGGGCGCTGTACGCGGGCGTCTGGGCGGCCTGGGGCGTGAGCGCGGGGATCGCCGTCGCATCCCTGGCGGTGGTCCTGATCCGGCGCCAGGACTGACGCCATGGGGACTCCCCGGCATGCAGGAAGCCCCGCAACACGAGAAAAAAAATCGCCGTGCTCAAAATGAACGCGTTTATTGATAGTCCGAAACTTATCGTCAACGGCTTCGGCGCCTGGCAGGGGACCCTCGGCGAGGCCTTCCGCCTCAACAGGGACCGCATGGCCAGTCACCTCGCGTTTCTGTGCACGTCCTGGGACGTCGACACCGGATCATCCCCGCTCGCGCGGGGTTTACACCCTGCCATCAGCCGCCAGCCGCGACGCCTACGGATCATCCCCGCTCGCGCGGGGTTTACACCTGGCAGGCGGCGTCGATATTGAGGTCGGTAGGATCATCCCCGCTCGCGCGGGGTTTACAGGTGGCCGGTGAAGGGTGGGAGGTCTCCTCCGGGATCATCCCCGCTCGCGCGGGGTTTACTTGTGTTAACGCGCGCGAATCGGGCACAGAATTCGGATCATCCCCGCTCGCGCGGGGTTTACGCCTGCCAGTCGGCGGCGGTGAGGTGGTCGGTGGGATCATCCCCGCTCGCGCGGGGTTTACAATGAGGGCGTCCTGCTCGCCGTCGTCGGCGCAGCAGCCGGGGATCATCCCCGCTCGCGCGGGGTTTACATGCCTGCGGCGCGGGCGCGGCGCAGCAGCCGGGGATCATCCCCGCTCGCGCGGGGTTTACATGGTCAGCGAGTGGGACCTCCCCAAATCCCCGGGATCATCCCCGCTCGCGCGGGGTTTACACGTCGCGCGGTAGAGGCGTGCCGGTATGGGGCGGATCATCCCCGCTCGCGCGGGGTTTACGAGCGCCACTTGCTGGCGCCCCTGTAGCATGCGGGATCATCCCCGCTCGCGCGGGGTTTACGCCCCAGTCCATGTGCTCCCATCTGCTGTATGACGGATCATCCCCGCTCGCGCGGGGTTTACGCTGCCGTCACTCCAGCATCCTCCTCACCGTCAGGATCATCCCCGCTCGCGCGGGGTTTACGACGTCGGCGCCCCTCACCAGCGCGCCCGGATCGGATCATCCCCGCTCGCGCGGGGTTTACGTCCTGCCTCCGCTGGCAGCCATCATCGGCGTCATGGATCATCCCCGCTCGCGCGGGGTTTACGGCGGCCTGTTCACCCCGGGACGCCGTAAGGCGGGATCATCCCCGCTCGCGCGGGGTTTACGGACCAGTTCAAGCTCACCAGGGCGTGGGGGACGGATCATCCCCGCTCGCGCGGGGTTTACGCGCTGAGGTCGGCCGCCTTCGGGCGGCGGACCGGATCATCCCCGCTCGCGCGGGGTTTACTTCTGGGAGATTGCCTCAGGAGGCTGCTGGCCAGGATCATCCCCGCTCGCGCGGGGTTTACCATCAGCGGCCCCGTCACCGACACGCCCCACTGGGATCATCCCCGCTCGCGCGGGGTTTACGCGGTGGTCTCGGTAGGCATGTCAGTGGGTCTCCGGATCATCCCCGCTCGCGCGGGGTTTACGGCCCGTCCTCCAGGAACCGGCGGCGCCGCGGCGGATCATCCCCGCTCGCGCGGGGTTTACTCCTCCGCCCGGAGGGTGTTGGGCTCCAGGGCGGGATCATCCCCGCTCGCGCGGGGTTTACCGGTGGAGCGGGAGCGCGCCCGGGCCTCGCTCCGGATCATCCCCGCTCGCGCGGGGTTTACGGCATAGTGAGCCAGTCCTCATCAGTAGAAGTGGGATCATCCCCGCTCGCGCGGGGTTTACGAGCAGACGCTTTTGCTCGACGGGCTCTGTGTGGGATCATCCCCGCTCGCGCGGGGTTTACTCGGCGAGGTCCTGACCATCAAGGACATCATCGGGATCATCCCCGCTCGCGCGGGGTTTACTTATAGTCGGCGGCGTAGGACTCGAGTGAGGAAGGATCATCCCCGCTCGCGCGGGGTTTACGAATTGTCGCACTTGGTGTGCTCCGACTTCGAGGGATCATCCCCGCTCGCGCGGGGTTTACGCAAGCGAGTGACGCGACCAACATGACAAATAGGGATCATCCCCGCTCGCGCGGGGTTTACGCCTTTCGGCACCGCGGTAATGCTGACAATTCCGGATCATCCCCGCTCGCGCGGGGTTTACGTTGCGGGAGACTCTGGCTGAGGGGATGACTCGGGATCATCCCCGCTCGCGCGGGGTTTACGCTCTCCTTAGCCTCAGCCGTGTTGTCGGCGGCGGATCATCCCCGCTCGCGCGGGGTTTACGAGAAGGGCGGCAACGTCGCTTCGACTCAGGTGGGATCATCCCCGCTCGCGCGGGGTTTATGGCTAGAATTAAACAAAATGGCATTCTGGGGCAGTTGCTGCGGGATTCCTGGTTGGCGTTTACGGAGGGTCTGCTATAAGATAGTCTCATGCAGATCGACATGACGAACGAGGAACGGGACATCCTCATCAGGTGGAAGAAGCGTTCGGATACCTACAAGCTGGTGAGAATGAAGGCGGAAGCGATTGTGTACGCTGCCCGCGGCGTTGGCCTGGATATTATCGCGGAGATGGTCGAGCGAGCCGAGGAGACGGTACGCGAGTGGCTGTCGGAATGGCGGAGATACAGGCTGAGCTCCGTGGTAACCGGTCACGCTGGCAACGAGAACGCGGCAAAGCTCAAGAGGGCGCAGAAGGAGGAGCTGGAGGAGATTCTTGGTAAACCGCCATCGGAGGCAGGCGTCAAAGCCGGCTTCTGGGACGTCCCGGCCCTTAAGGACGTCGTGCAGATCAAGTTCGGCGTCGAGTACAGGTCCGAGTCCTCCTACCGGCTGCTCATGCACTTTCTGGGCATGAGCTTCAAGCTCCCCGACCCGTTCGACAAGCGCCGCGACGAGAAGGCCATCGCCAGGCGGATGGCCGAGATCCGGGACCAGGTCGCCAATCTGCTCCAGGACGGCTGGGAGGTCTACACCGTTGACGAGGTCCGCGTCGAGCACGAGGCCGAGACCCGGCGCATGTGGCTTCCCAAGGGAAAGAGAACAAAGCTGTACGTGGACCGCAAGAAGGCGAGCCGGTCGTTCTTCGGGGCACTGAGCCTGACAACCAAGAAAATGAAGATCTACCCCATCGAGGGAAACCAGAACGCCGAGCAGATCACCCTCATGATGGATCGTCTTCAGCGCGAGACCGACGAGGGAAAGAAGATCGCAGTCGTCCTGGACAACGCCAGGTTCCACCACGCCAAGGCCCTGACCGACCTATACGCCCCCGGTCGGGCCCTGGAGCGCATCACACCCATCTACATGCCCCCCTACGCCCCCGACCTTGGGTCCCACAGAACACGTCTGGAACGCCGCCAAAGCCAACATCGCCAATGGACTGCTGGGCGTGTTTCGGACAGCCCGCCCCGAGAGCGCCCGCCGCCTGGTGCGGGCGCTTGGGGAGTATGTGGGGGAGTGGTGAGAGGCGGATATCAGTTCGAAAGTCAGGCAATCTTTAAGGACAGGCCTGCCGTTATGCCGTAGTGTCTGGTGTACTCTTCTCTACCGGTCGGTACGAGGCGTGAGATTTTGACCTGGCATAGCGTCCAACGTGGTGAGTTCTTCCTTGAGTTTCAATCTGAGGGTGTTGGTTATGGGGTAGTTCTCTATCTTGGTGAGGATGGATTGCCTTGTTTCTCCTTTTTTATACAGTTCTCGTTTAACGGCGGCAACCACCTTCTCCAGCCCGTATTTCGAAACAGTGTTAGCGATTATTCCAATGATCCCCAAGTTTATTAATCCGCCTATCATCTCAGCCGGTCCAATGGCCACCAAGGCGGTCGTTGTCGCTGCGGCTCCTGTCAAACCGGTTGCTCCTGATGCAACGACGAAGATCAGACCAGGCACACCTAGGGCGGCTATTTTTTAAGCGACCCAGTTGAGCGGGATGAACTTTTGGAATTTCGGAGAACTGGACCGAGTCATAGAATGTGTCACTTTCTAACATCGATATGTTGATCGATATGGGAGGGGCGAGTGCTTGAGGGGTGCTGGTTTGTTGGGAGGGTTGAAACGCTCTAATAATACCACCCGTTCCTGACGATGCATTCGAACAACCCAAAATCTTCTTCGTCCCACCTCATCCTCGCTCTCAAAACAGTCCTTGGGCTGTCCGAGACACGCCCGGCAGCCCAGATGCTCGCAACGAACCGGCCCGACCGCTTTCGCCTGGGCGGCTCGCCGGAGCGCCGCCGTCGGCCACGCTTGCGGCATGGGAACGAGGAGGACCGGGCTCTTCGAGAACAACAGGCCCTGGACCTCGTGGCGGTCCTGCGGCCGGGGCCTTCTACCTGGAACTCGCTCGGATGGGCGCCTGAGAGGCAGGAAGTACATCGAGGCCGACAGTGCCCGGGTCGCTCTGGAGCGCCGGAGCCCT
>ERZ772917.1458-NODE-1458-length-13578-cov-38.870295_pt1 | contig 13578 bp, 6 predicted proteins | sample MGYA00511187_ERZ772917 | MGnify/ENA primary metagenome ERZ772917 (study PRJEB29015, sample SAMEA2737925) | human oral metagenome | biome: human oral; feature: human-associated habitat; material: dental | place: China | collected 2012 ... | reverse complement strand
AGGAGTCGGAGACGATGAAGGCGAAGGCGATCAGGGCCGCGCTCAGGGCCACCGCGATGAGGGCCGCGATGGTGCGGCGCACATCCAGCAGGGAGGGCATGTCAGCGCACCCCCCTGGTCTGAAGGGGACCAGTCGTCCCGGCCGGGCGGGTCAAGGAGGCCGGGAAGTAGGAGGCGGCGACTGGGCGACCCGGCGCTGTGGTGTGGGTGGTACTGGGGGTGCGGGTGGGCCTGCGCACCGGCGCGCCAGTGCGGGTCGGCGGGGCAGGAACCAATCGCGCACTCGCACCTCCGTCCGGGCCGGCCGGCGGCTGGGTGGGGCGGCCTCCTCGGGTGGTGGGTCTGCGTGTGGGCACGGGGATAGTGGCCTGGAAGTCCCCGGTCGGGGCGGCGGGCGCGGTCGGAGGCACGGGCGCGGCAGTCGGGGCGCCGCGGTGGGCACCGTGGCGCGCGGCCGGGGCGGGACCACTGCCGGGCGCGGCCGGGGGCTCCGAAGCAGGGCGGGTGCCGGCTGGGGTTGCGTGGTGGGCGGGTGCGCCGTGGTGGGTGGGGTTGTCGGTGGTGATGTGTCCGTCGCGCAGGCGGATAATGCGGTCGGTGGTGGCGGCGGCGTTCTCGTCGTGGGTGACCATGACCACGGTCTGGCCCAGGTTGTGGCACATGCCCGCCAGGGCGGACAGGAGTGAGGCGGCCGAGGCGGTGTCCAGGGCCCCGGTGGGCTCATCGGCGAAGACCACCTCGGGGCGCCCGGCCAGGGCCCGGGCCACGGCCACCCTCTGCTGCTGGCCGCCCGACAGCTGGCTGGGCCGGTGGTCCAGGCGATCGGCGATGCCCAGGGCGTCGATGACCGCCCGGTACCACTGCTCATCGGGCCTGCGCCGGGCCAGGCGCAGGGGCAGCAGGATGTTCTCCTCGGCGCTCAGGGTGGGCAGGAGGTTGAAGGCCTGGAACACGAACCCCAGCCTGTCGCGCCGCACCCGGGTCAACTGAGCGTCGTTCATGCCCGCCAGATCCTCACCGGCGATCAGAACACTGCCCGAGGTGGGCGAGTCCAGTCCGGCCAGGCAGTGCAGCAGAGTCGACTTGCCCGACCCCGACGGGCCCATCACCGCCACGAACTGACCCCGCTCCACGCTCAGACTCACCCCGCCCAGAGCCACCACCCTCGCCTCACCGGACCCGTACACCCGCACCACATCACGCGCCTCCACCACAACGTCGGCGCGGGCGGCGTCGGGGGCGCCGGGGAACGGGGTGGGCCCGGCGCCGGACGCCGGCGCGGTGCGGGGGTCGCGGGCGCCGGGCGCCGGGGTGGGCCGGTGGTCGGGTGCGCTGCGGTGGTGCATGATGCCTTCTCCTCAAGACGGTGGTCCGGGTCCTTCGCCCGGGCGCTGATTCGACACTAGGAACCGGCGGCGCGCCGCCGGAATGCGACGAAGGAACCGACCCGCACCCCGCCTCCACCAAAAGAAGGAGACGAAGCAGAACCAGCCGCCCCGATCGGGCTCCGGACTCAACCGGTCGCCTGGGGACGGAACCGAGTGGGGACCTTCACGCCGTCGACCGTAGGGGGCGGCAGGACCGCTCACAACGACTCGGGCCGACTTTCCACCCTGGGTTGCAAGGCCGAGAAGCCATTGCCACCCGAAGGTGGATCCGGTCGGGAGCCTCGGGCGCCCTCCGGGGCGCGAGCGTCTACGACGTGGTCGGCCTGGAGCCGTCCGCGGACCGCTCCGGGGAATCGAACAGACCCGGGGAATCGAGCAGAATCAGGAGCGCACATGATTCTCACCCGATTCATCACCTCCTCCTGGGAGGCGAGGGGCACCGGCGTTCTGCTCGGGCCGACCAGTCGGGTGAGTTCCGGCTCCGCGTCGGCGGGTTCAGTCGGCCGGCGCGAGACCGGTCATGACACCGGGCTCGAGGAAGAAGCCGGGGGCCAGGAGAGCATAGGCCTCGCGCGTCGGCGCGCCGACGACGCCGTCGTGCACGGCGAGGCGGGTGATCCGCCCCAGGACGAGAACCTCGTCCCCCTCGAGGGCGACCTCGCGGTAGAGCTCGCACTCGCAGTAGGCGGGGCATTCGCGCAGGTGGGCGACACCCCCCGACGTCGACTCCTCCGGACTCAGGCCGCTCACGGCCACCCGCTCGTCGCGAGGCGCGTCGGCGACCGCCCGGGCGAGGCGGGCCTGCTCGATCGTGGGGAAGCTGAGCGTGAACCGGCCCGTGCTCACGATGTTGTCGCGGGTGCGGTGTCTGCGCGAGCAGCCCAGGCTCAGAAGCGGGCCGCCGAAGCCGGCCATCTGGATCCAGCTCTTGGGGGCGACGTCGAGCTCGCCCTCCGCCGAACGCGTGAGCGCGTAGACGACCTGGCCGGCGAGCGGCGACGGGTGCCACCGCCACTTGTCGAGCGGCAGGTCGATGAAGGGAACCGCAGCCACGGAGCCATGCTAGGACGTGTTGTGCAAGTCGTTCGAGCCGGTGGCCGACGACGGCGATGCGGGTGGTGGCCCGGTCGGCCCCGACCGGGATCGTGTCGCCGCACCGGCGGGGCGCTCGCCTACGCCGAGGACGCCCGCCCGATCCTGACGATCGTGACGCCGCACCGGCGGGGGCGCTCACCTCGGCGACCGCCCCCGTCGGGCGAGGCCGAGCGCGATGAGGGCCGACCCCGCGAGCGCCGCCCCGGTCAGTATCAGGCAGTTGAGGTGGAGGGCGGACAGGAACGCGTCGCCGGCCGCGGTGCGCAGCGCCGTTCGCTGGGCGGCCCCGGGGAGCGCGTCGGCGATCTGCTGCGCCGCCATGATCGAGTCGCCGGCCGCGGACGGCGCCCCGGGGGTCGTCTCCGCCATCCGACCGCGGTACACGTGGGTGAGGATCGAGCCGAGGACGGCGACGCCGATCGTGCCGCCGATCTCCCGGACGGAGTCGTTCACGCCCGAGGCGACGCCGATCTCGTCGCGGGGCGCGGCGGACAGGATGATGTCGGTGGCCGGCCCCTGGGCGAGCGCCAGCCCCGCCGCCATGAGGACCATGGCGGGCACCATGACCGCCCAGTACGGGTTGGCGGCGTCCGCGAACGACACGATCCAGAAGCCGACCCCCATGAGCGCGATGCCCAGGGGGATGCAGCGCCCGATTCCCAAGCGCCGGGCCAGCACCGGGGCGAGCGGGGAGCAGGCGCCCATGACGGCCGCGAACGGCAGGATCGCCAGCCCCGCCCGCAGCGCGCTGTAGCCGCGCACCGCCTGGAAGTAGATCGTGATGGCGAAGGTGAAGCCGAACAGGCAGAAGAACGCCAGGCCGATCGTCGCCGTGCACGTCGCCACGCCCGCCGCCCGGAACAGGCTCAGGTCCAGCAGGGGGCGGTCGACCCGTCTCTCCCGGGCGATGAAGGCCCCCGCCAGCGCCGCCGACGCCGCGAGGCCGCCCAGGATCGACGGCGTCGTCCAGCCGATCTGCGGGCCCTCGATGATCGAGCCGACGAGCAGTCCCAGGCAGGCGATGGCCAGCCCCATCCCGACCGCGTCGAACCGGCCCGGGTGGTCGTCCCTGGATTCGGGCACCAGGAGGGGCGAGGCGGCGGCGACGGGCAGCACGATGGCGATGTTGATCCCGAACAGGGACGGCCAGGCGAAGTACTGCAGGAGCAGTCCGCCGACCACGGGGCCCAGCGCGATGCCCAGTCCCGCGGTCGCCGCCCACAGCCCCACGGCCAGGGCGTGGTGCCCGGTGCCGTTGAAGATGGTCGAGATGAGCGACAGGGTCGCCGGGAACACCATTGCGGCGCAGACGCCCAGCAGCGCCCTCAGCCCGATCAGCACCGCGATGCTGGTGGTCAGCGCGGAGGCGAGGGAGACGACGGCGAAGCCCAGCAGGCCGATGATCAGGACCCTGCGCCGGCCGATCCGGTCGCCGAGGTGGCCGCCGGGCAGCATGAGCACCGCGAACACGAGGGTGTAGGCGTCGACGATCCACTGCAGCTGCGTGGTGGACGCGCTGAAGGCCCGGCCCAGGGTCGGGATGCCGACATTGATGATGGTGTTGTCCATCACGCCCACGAGTTCGGCCAGGCAGAGCACCGCCAGGGCGACGAACCCGCCCCGGGGCCGGGACGGCGCCGGGCACCGGGGGGAGGTGTTTGTTATCGATGACATCGTGGTTCTCATTTCTCTGATTCCGATATCGCCGGGTCGAGATCTATACCGAGTCAGGACGCGCCTCTAGTCCGCGCGCAGGGCGGAGACCACCTGGAGGAGTCGGGTCGTCGGGTCGGCGTCGTCGAGGTCGAACACCAGCCGGAGTCCGCCCGGCACCGCGCGGTCCTCCTGCCGTTCGGCACCCGCGGCCCGCACCCGGGCGATCAGATCGTCCAGGTCGGTTCCCTCGATGACGACGGGGCGACGCCGTTCCGCCGTTCCGGGAGCGGCTGTCCGCGCGGGTCCCCCGCCGGAGGGCTCAGGGAGGGGACGGCGCGCGACCGTCAGCCGGTACGCCGTGTTCTGGAACGCCGATCGCAGTTCGACCTCGCCGCCCTCCGCAGCGGGATCCGCGGCCAGGGCGAGGAGTCGCCGCAGCGCCCAGAGCGCGCCGTCGGCCCCGAGCGCGGTGGAGGTGCGGGGCTCCGGCGCCGCGGACGCGTGTTGCGGATCGGCCCGGAGGTAGCCGAGGACGTGATGGGAGTCCGCGGCGTCGGCGACCCGTCGTACCACCAGGGACACCGAGGCCTCGACCAGACGCACCGGAGCCCCGAGCCGATGCGACCAGGCATCGGCGATCTCGGGGGCGACCACGGCGTTGACCGCGCCGATCAGCACGGCGTCGGCGTCGCCCGTCTGCAGGATCCCCGCGGCGGAGCGAACGGCGGCGCCGAAAGAGGAGAGGTCGGAGTCCACGACGTAGCTGGTGCCGCGCAGGTCGAGGCAGTTGCCGACGCGGCTGGCGACGATGTTGTCCATGTAGCCCGGCAGTGCGGCCTCGGTGGTCGAGTCGGGGCCGGGCGCGAAGGCCTCTTCGAGAGCGGCGCGCCATCCTCGCAGGGACGCGGCCGGCAGGCCGCAGTCGGAACCGGCGGATTCCAGCAATTCCTGGAACTCGTCGGCGCGGATGCGCTCGTTCCGGTGCAGCGAGGCCTCCGAGCCGGACGCCGTGGCCACCACGGTCGCGATGCGGTCGGGCTCGTCGACGGCGCGCCCGGACAGCAGGCGCGCGTCGCGCAGCGCCTGCAGACTCGTGGCGAGGAAGAGTTGCTGGGCCCGGTCGGTCTGCTGGAGTGTGCTGGGCGGGATCTTGACGTCGCGGAACGGGAAGAGGAAATCGTCGGCCATGCCGGTGCCGGGGGCGGACAGCGCCTCCCACGCCCGCTCGAGCGCGCCGCCTTGGGGGAGCCCCTCCATAGCGGGCAGTCCGGGCAGCAGGACGGACGCGCCGACAACGGCCAGCCAGGCATCCCGCCCGGCGCCGACCGCCGGGGGCGTCCTGGACGTCTCGGCGGCCAGGACGGCGTGGTAGGCGGAGTCGAACTGCTCCACCAGCACCGACGAGTTCACCCCGCCGAAGCCGAATGCGTTCGCCATTGCGCGCCGAGGACGGTCCGGGCGACGCGGCCAGTCGCCGCCGTCGTGCAGAATCCGCAACGCGTCGCCCCGCTCGGCGAGGGCGCGATTCGGATGCTCGACCCCGAAGGTGGGGAAGAACCTCTCCTCCTTGAAACTCAGCAGAATCTTCACCAGGTTCGCAATGCCGGCCGAGGGGAATCCGTGTCCGATGAGGGCCTTGCCGGAGCCGATGGTCAACGGCTCCCGGCGGTCGTCCTCGGCGAGCAGCCGGCCGATAGACTCGATCTCGGTGGCATCGCCGGTGGGCGTTCCGGTCGCGTGGACCTCCAGGTAGTCGATGTCGCGCGAGGTGAGTCCGGCCTGCTCCAGGGCGGCCCGCATGGCGGCCACCTGCCCGCGCGAGGAAGGCGCGTAGATCGCCTTGCCGGCGCCGTCGGAGCGGGTGGCGACACCCCGGATCACCCCGATCAGCGGATCGCCGTCGGCGAGGGCCCGATCCAGCCGTTTGAGCACGACGGCGGCCGATCCCTCTCCGGGAACCAGCCCATCGGCGGTGTCGGAGAGGGGATGACTGCCGCGACCCGACAGCCCGCCGATCTTCGAGAACGACACGTTGCCGGCGACACCCATGTTCGCCATGGCCCCGACCGCGACCACGACATCCAGATCGCCGCGCAGCAGGGCCGAGACCGCCGTGTCCACCACCAGCAGGCCGGAGGCGCAGGCGCCATCCACGAGCTCCGAGCCCCCGTCCACGCCGACAGCGGCCGCAATGGTCGGCGCGAGAGCGCTGGCCAGCACCTGTTCCGGGTCCTGACTCGCAGGCCCGAACCGCCGATCCGCGGCCCGCGACCAGGCGGCCTTCCAAACCTCCGGAGTTGCTCCCTCCGGCGCCCCGAGGGCGCTCATGAGCGCTGCACAGCGCTGCTCGGCGCGGTGACGGAGGGAGAAGTCGGCGAATCGCTCGTCCCCGAGCATGTTCCCCAAGTAGAGTTCGGCCCGGGAGACACGGAGCCGGTCCCGGTCGTAGCCCGCCGCGGCGAGGGCCTGCAGAGTCGCATCGATGGCGAACAGCTGGGTGCGGTTCGCCCGCGCGACCACATCCCGCTGATCCCGATCCAGGGTGTAGGGGGCGGGATCGAAACGGTAATCGTCCATGAAACCGCCGAGGACGCAGTAGGTTCGTTCGGGGGTCCGCCTGTCCTGGCTGTAATAGTGCTCCCGGTCCCAGCGCTCCGGCGGGATGAGGGAGATCCCGGACCTCCCCTCGAGCAGATTGCGGCGGTACTCCGCCAACGAGGTGGAGGTGGGCGGCAGCACGCAACCGGCGCCGAGGACGGCGATGGGAGCGAAGACGGGGCTCTCAGGATCGGCAAGGGACGGCATGGCGACTCCATTCAGGTGTTCCGATGTTCCCGGGCGCCCCCCACAAGTCGGGTCGGACGCCGGCATCCGCAGTTGCGGTGGAGATGATGTGCCCGGAGAAGATGGTGGTATTGATGCGGACCCGGTGCCGTTGCTCCATTCCGGGTTCCTGGGTTCCGAAGCGGAAGATCCCTGCGGCGTCATCCGAATGGGGCGGGAGGATGTGGAACCGGCCCCGGCCGAAACCGGGGCGTCCGAACAACTTCCCCAGGCACTCAATGAGCGTCCAGTGGACCGTGGCCCGGGCGTCGGGGTCCACCATGTCGAGCATCGAGCACGCGAGCCGATGCTCGTCAGATCCGAACAGGGGCGCGGCCGCGGCGGTCCCGACCGCAGCCCTCGGCTCGATATCGACCGAGCAGCGGGATCCGGACAGCAGTGCGACCGAATAGTCCCGACAGTGCGATACCGACGCCTCTGCGACCACCCGGCGATGGTCGTCCAGAATGACAGGACGTCCGATCCCCCCGGCGGCGCCGTCCTTCTGACGGGCCAGCAGCGGTCGGATCGCAGCGAGCCGGTCATCGGCCAGGACGAGATCCCGCAGGCACAAGCGCCCCGTCAGCCACTGGGCGCGCCTGCCCGGATGGCGCAGCCGTTCCAGCCCATCGAGTTCGCACCGCACCGGCCAGTCGCGGGTGGGATCCCGGTTCAGAGCCGCCAGGACCTGTCCGTGCCGTACCGGCCGGACCCGCCCCAGCAGACCGGCGCTGATCCTGACGCCGCGCACCTCGGCGAGGCGGCACTCGCTACGCCGTAGCACGTGAAGGACTTCGACGTGCAGCATTGTCGTCCAGCTTCTGCAGCAGGATCCGGTCGACCTCGATCAGCGGGGTTCCGTCGGGGTCCGCGACATGGATCCGCATCGCATAGCGGCCGGGCCCCTCGGGCTGAACCTCGACGCACCCGAGGACCTCGGTCCTCTCCGCGGGGGGCCTGTGAATCACGGCGCCGGCCACGCTCACCGGGACGACGTGGTCACCGAGCCGCTGGAAGACGTCGATCAGCGCCAGTCGACCCACATTGTCGAGCAGCAGGGGCTCGGTGATGAGGCGGGCCGCCCCCTCGGGGAGGAGCCGCCGGGTATCGGAGGAGACGCCGAAGCGTCCCACCAGCACGCCCCGGCTGGTGCGCCAGGCCTCCCGCAGCTTCCGAAAACCGGTGCCGAACGTGATGATCGGCGCGGCGGCGGCGTAATAGTCGTCGAGGTCGAACCGGGTCGCCCGGTCGGCGAGCAGTTCGTTCCAGTCGTACGGGCAGGCGGGCGCCGTCCGCCGAGGGGCGAAAACGGCGTGGGATCGCCGGCGCCCCTGAATCAGGACGACGCCTTTGGGACTGACGACGTCGGCGCGGATCGCCGTCTCGATACGATCGGGCTCCCCGGTGGACACGGTGATCTCCAGGTCGCAGACCCGGCCCTCGGGGCATTTGACGAAATTCTCGAACTCGGCGGACTCGATCATGAGATCGGTCCGTCCGGTGGCGAGCTCCGCGGCCTCCGCCATCGCCTCCAGGTGGAAGACGCCCGGCAGGGTCGGCGAACCCTGCACCAGGTGATCGATCAACATCGTGTCGAGCCGAGGGTCGAGGCGTCTCGTGAACATGTCTCCGGCGTCGTCCCGCGAAGTCCGGGTCTCCACCATCGGGAAGCCCCCCGGGTCCACGATACTGCCGCGGTTGATCGGATCGGCGACCGCCCGTCGGTCGGCGGTGAGGCAGTCGAGCGCGGAGCGCGGCTCGTTGACGCCCAGCGGGCCGAAGATCATCACCTGGGGATCGAGGCCGCCGCCGGCCAGTTCGCGCAGGAAGTGCCGGCACCCCTCCTCTGGAGGCAGGTAGCGGAGTCCCCGCTGCTGCTCCTGGACCTCCTGCACGCTGTGGTGGGTAGCCATACCGACCTCCGCCCACGCGGTCCAGTCGAGGGCGACCACCCGGGTGGAGCGGTGACGGCGGGAGAGCTGGCTGCACAGGGCCGAGACCGCGGCGGCGCCCGCGGTGTACTCGGTCTGGCCGTCCATGCCGAAGCGCCCGGAGATCGACGTGAACGCCACCAGGAATTCCAACGCGTCGGGGTCGACGGCGTGCACCAGGTTGTAGAAGCCCTGGACCTTGGTCTCAACCACTTTCTCCGCGAGCGCGTAATTCTTCTTCGGGAGCAGACCCAAAGATTCCAAGCCGGCGGTGTGGACGACTCCGCGCACGCCCCCGTGCCGGGAACGGACATCCGCCATCACCCGGGCGACCTGGTCGGCGTCGTTCACATCGCAGGTCACGTACTCGATCGGCGCGGAGCCGTCCTCGAGCCGTCGGATCGTTCGCCGGAGAAGACGGTCGTTCACGATGCGGCGGAATCGCTGCTGCAGGCCCATCGGGCGAATCGAGGGGTCACTGCGGTGCAGTGCGCGCATGATCTCGGGCTGCGCCCGGTCGAACTCCTCGTCGCTCAGGTCCAGGTACGGCAGGGACACCGGGTCGTCGAGGCGGGACCGGCCCAGAATCACAATGGGGCTCGGCCGCCCACCGACCGCGGCGAGATCGCTGTCCGCCAGCGCGAGTGCGCATTCCAGGGCGATGCCGCGGGAGCCGCCGGAGAAGACGATCGCCCCCTCGATGTCTTCCCGATGGTCGGGGGCCGGGGAGACGGGCACCGGCACGACCTTGATGACATGTCGCTGGTCGCCCAGGTAGCCGACCTCGTCGTCATCCGACCCGGCGGCGAGTTCCTGCACGAGCCTGTCCGCCGCGAGGGCGCGGTCGCCGTCGTCGACATCCACCAGGCAGAGACCGAGTTCGGGCAGTTCCTTGGCGAGACTCTTGACGAATCCGACGCTCATGCAGCCCAGAGCGTCGCCGGTCGTCGCGCCCTTGAGACCGTATCCGCCGCCGCAGCTCGTCAGAACGGCCACCACGGCGCGATCGGCGGCCCCGGCCAGATCCTCGTAGTACTCCCGGTAAACGCTGAACAACTGCGCGTACTGCCGTCGCCACGCCGCCGAGAATTCGGCGGCGCCCAGGGCCAGGGCATCGCGGGAGGGCCTGTAGGTCGCGAGATCGACGATACCGTCCCGGGGGCCGCAGCGCCGGTGCTCGGCGGCCAGGTTCGCAGCGAATCCGGCCTGGTCGATGCCGTTCCCGAGCTCCGGGTCCGGCACCGCGCTGACCCAGACGTCAGCGCCGACGTCTTCGAGAAGGGCTCGCGTCCGCTCCGTCAGGTCCTGATCGGCGGCGGGAACGAGGAGAAGACGCAGGCCGCGTAAGTTTCGGGGCGCGCACGGGGACTGCCTCAGGTCGCGCACGATCGCGCGCGGAAGGTAGCGCAGAGCAGTCTCCGACTCGACCGGCCCGGCCTGCTCGGCCTGCTCGACCGGGGAGGGTGCGGCCGGCTCGGGGGCGTCGGTCGTCCTGTCGGCCGCTCGGGCCAGGCGCTGGGCGAGAAGGGCGATGGTGGCGGCCCCGGACAGGTCGAGGTCCTCCTCGGCGATGCCGTGACGGGAGGCGAGGGCGGCGATCACCTGGGCGCGCTTGACCGAGTCGACGCCGAGGTCGGCCTCCAGGTCGAGGTCGGGCTCGATCACGTCGTCGGGGTAGCCGGTCGCCGAGGCGAACTCGGCCACGAACTCCCGCACCAGTTCGTCGGCGCCGGGAGAGGGCGCGGGCGCCGGGGACCCCGGTGCCGCGCCCAACGCCGCGGAGCCGTCCCGCTCCCCCGTGGCGGCCGGGGTCGCAGGCCCGCTCGCAGAGGTATCGCCGTCACCGGGAGACGTTTCCGCCTCCCCAGCGCCGTCTGCGCGGGGGGCGGCTCCGTTCGGGGGCGTCGAACGGCCGAGCGCGCTGCGGTCACCGGTTTTCCCCAGCCGGGCGGCGATGCGATCGATGCTCCGGGACAGGTCTCCGAAGTCGGGGCCGTACTCGGCCTGCAGCCGCGCGCTGAGCCGCTGACGCGTCTCGGCGACGAATCCGAGTCGATCCAGAGGGACGTTCCCAGAAAGGGCGTAGCGCGGATATCCGGTGACCTCGCTCACGAGGCCCGTCACCGCCCCCGCGGAAATCTTCTCCGCGGCGGCGGGCGGCTCGGCCTCGCGCTCGGGAATCCCGAGGCTGGCCAGGTACAGCCGCACACGGCGTTCGTCCTCGGCGGCCGGGCGCCGACGCGAGTCCATCGGGACGCAGGAGGCGCCGCCCTTCTCGCTCTCGATAATTCCCGACAGCACTCCGCTCGGCCCGGCCTCGACGAAATTCTCGACGCCGTACTCGGCGGCCCTGGTCAGGAGCGCCCTGAAATCGAACGGCTGGACCAATTGGGCGGACAGCAGACCGGCGATATCTTCCCTGTCGTCCTGATCCAGCGCCTCGCCGGTGATACTCGACAGGACGGTTACGGACGGGGCGTGGAAGTCGAGCCGCTCGAGTCGCGCTCGCAGCGGGGCGGTGCAGGGCCGCAGCACGGGAGAATGATAGGCGTGGGTCACCCGCAGGCCGACAACCGACAGGTGCTGCGCCTTCGCGGCCCGCGAAAAAGCGGCCACCGCCTCCCTGGAACCGGATACGACGCGCTGGGCACTCGAGTTGACGATGGCCTCACCTATATCGCCCGATGCGCCGGCCAGCAGCAGGAGGCGCCGGTACACCCGAGCCTCCGCCGCGTCCTTGATGCGGACGGCGAGCATCGTCCCGCGCCGGTCCGAGGGGAGTTCCGACACGGCCTCGGCCCGCGCCATCACCCCGGCGAACCCGTCGGCGAAGTCGAGCACGCCACCGGCCACGTAGGCCGCGTATTCACCCAGGCTGTGACCGATCACCATGGCGGGAGGAGCCGAGAACGCCATCAGCCGGCGGAACTGGGCCACGCTCGCGGTAAAGATCGCGCACTGCATCGCCGCGGGCTCGGACAGCGATTCCGCCGTGGCGCCGAGATCTGTGTAGATGCAGGCCGACAGGGTGTGTCCGTATCGGGAGCGGTAGAGTTGATCGGCCTCATCGAAAACGGCCGCGACGGCCGGATCGCTCCAGCGCAGGTCGGCGAGTTGATCGAGATACTGGCTGCCGTGTCCGGGAAAAACGACCCCATAGCCTGGCGACTCCTGGATCCGGGAGAGGAAAATTCCCTCGTCCCGCAGCGCGCGGCGTCGATCGGCGAAGTCGGCCTGGTCGTCCGTCAACATTTCAGATGATCCCCTTCTCGCGAGCGATGGTACTAATAACGGAGATGGCGCGATCGATATCCTCGTCCTCCAGGATCGTCGTCACCGTGGCCCGGAACCGGCTTCTACCCTTGGGCACGGCCGGGAATGCGGCAACCGACAGGAACACTCCCCGATCCCGCATCCGATGCGTCATCTGCATGGCCAGCCGGTCATCGCCCACGGGAATCGGAACGATCGGCGAGACCCCTGATTCGATGGCGAACCCCTGATCGATCAGCCCTTGACGGAAGGCGATGGTATTGGCCCAAAGACGCTGACGCAGCTCGGGCCGAGTGCGGATGATCCGGAGCGCTGCGAGCGCACCGCCGATGAGGACCGGCGGCGGACTGGCATTGAAGATGTATCCGTGGGCGGTATGCCTGACGTAGTCGCAGACCTCGCGGTCGGCGGCGATGAACCCTCCCGAAGAACCGAAGGACTTGCTGAGAGTCCCCATGAGGATGTCGGGCTTGATATTGAAGTGCTCGCAACTACCCCGTCCGGTCTCTCCGAAGACACCGATGCCGTGCGCGTCATCGACCATGAGGAGGGCGTCGTGGCGCTGGCACAGCTCCCGTATCTCCGCCAGGGGCGCCAGGTCCCCGTCCATGGAATATACGCCGTCAATGACAACGAGCCGATACTCGTGCCCCTGACTGCGCCGCAGGATGTACTCCAGCTTGTCGAGGTCGTTGTGGGGGAAGATCCGCAGGTCCGCTCCGGACTGCGCGCACCCGTCGGCTATGCTCTGATGATCGAGCTGGTCGGCGATGTACACCGCACCGGGTCCGCCGAGCGCGGACAGGGTCGCCACGTTCGTGAGAAAGCCCGAGCTGAACAGGACGGCATCGTCGAAGCCCAACCATTCGGCGAGCTCCTGCTCGAACTCCCGGTGCAGCAGCGTGGTGCCGTTGTGCAGCCGGGCGCCGCAGGTGGACAGTCCGTACTGCTGCAGAACGCGCTGCGCCTCGGCGAGCACCTCGGTGTTGACGCTGAGCCCGAGGTAGTTGTTGGAGGTCAGCATGATCACGGAGTCCCCGTTGGGGAGGTCCGCGATGTTGCGCTGAGCGCCGGCGAGGGCCTGCCCGTACGGGTACTCGCCGTTCGCCATCCCCTCTCGAACGACCGCTGAAACTTCGTGGAAACGATGTGCGTAGTTGGTGCCGATCATAGGGACTCCGGGTTCGTGCGGACAATTCGTCTTTGCGGATAGTAACAGTATCCTTCGCGTCTTGCGCGAGACTTTCGTCACAAAGTTGCTGCGTTCTTGTGGAGAGCGCTACTATCCACCCATGTCAACGAGAGACCATCGCAGGGGCAGGGGGACCGCCCCGCCAGAGACCGCCTCGATCTCGGCGCTGTCGCGCAGATCCGGCGTCCCGGTCGCGACGATCAAGTACTACATCCGCGAG
>ERZ772917.1456-NODE-1456-length-13589-cov-24.850894_pt1 | contig 13589 bp, 11 predicted proteins | sample MGYA00511187_ERZ772917 | MGnify/ENA primary metagenome ERZ772917 (study PRJEB29015, sample SAMEA2737925) | human oral metagenome | biome: human oral; feature: human-associated habitat; material: dental | place: China | collected 2012 ... | reverse complement strand
GTGTTTCACGTGAAACCGTCACATGGCAACGTATCGCTCGCGCTGACTGCACAAAGGACTGCAATGACAGTATACGAACAGGTCCCAGTGCGGCTGAATGACTCGGTCACGCAACTGGCTGTCACTCATCAAGTGCGTCTATGTCCGAGCAGGGACGGCTGGTCGGCACACTGCGATGCCTCGTACGGCTGTCCCTTGACCACGTATTACAGACCTGCCAGGCGGCTGCTCCCTCTATCGATGTTCTCACTACGCACCTGACGTCTACTCCGACCGAGACGGAGGCAGGAACTCGCTCCAGCGACTCACACCTGACGCTGGCGAGGCTAAAGCCCAACCGAGTCACCTGTTCACCACGCGGCAGACATTTCGAGGCAATAGATGGGCACAGTCCAGCCCTAGCATTATGCGCATTGCTAGGCAGGCTCGTTCCTCGTCGCACCGCGTCACTGTCAAGATCCGGATCAGTTTCACGTGAAACACGCGGTCATCTGCCTTTTGTTTCCAGCCTCCGGACGCCGACTACTGGCGCCCAGTATGAGACCGCACGCCAGACGACCGTGCCGTTAGTCTGACGAGTAGAGCCCGGAGATCGACAAACACCTCGCCTTCCGCCGACGCCTCGGTCCTCCAGATCGCCTCATATACCAGAGTGACAGCCCGTAAGAAGCGATGGTCGTCCGAAACGGCGTCCCCACCATCTGATGGTCCGGGTCGAACTGGACCTGGTTCATAGAAGTACGGCCCCGGTCAGCCCTCGCGTTGACAGTCATCCATTGTGCACGAACACATGCATCTGGTCAGGGAGCCCCGTCCACGCCCCGATCATCACATCACCTTCCCCAGCCTGGCAACAGGCATCCCGTGCATCGACCTCCACAGGTGAAGTACTATCCGCGTTTGAACAATCCATCCCGCTCTCACCATTGGGTGTATCGCTGCCCGTCAGACCGCGTGGGAGCACCCAGTTCTCCCGGGTGGTGAGAATCCGATCGCGCCACAAGGAACCGGGGACATCAATGGATCGAACGGGCCCGAGGCGACTGTCCAGGTCAGTCGTGGTGCCACCCTTGATCGCAGCAAATCGTGAACGCAGGATCGAAACAACTGGCTCCAGTCAGCGACTTGCATGCCGTACCTTCTCTCCACCCACCTCCCACGTGTCCAGCCTACGGAGCGAGTACGGCCAGACCGCATGCCGGCAGTGGTCGGCACGGTCGGCACAGCCTTGGAGGAGCCGCACCGCGCTCGACCGACTCACCGTTTCACGTGAAACCGCAGGCGCATGTGTCACGAGCAGCCCTGCTACAAGCAGCCGCCATCACCGCACTGGCGACGAGGACGGAATTTCGAGGACCGACACGGCATCAGCACCCACGCCGCTCCTCTGTCCAGACCCGGTCCATTGGTGGCGAGAAGCGATACTCACCCGAGGTGACTCTCTCTCCTGTCGTGGAGGTGGAAGCCAGACATGATCATCTGCCTTCGAGCGCGCTGCCATGACGGACGGCGGGCTGCACCCAAGGTACCTGTATCCGGAAAACCAGACGTCGTCATGCAACACTTGTGCAGCAGACGATCATCCCCAATGGCCGGCCTCATTGGCATACCGTGTTTCACGTGAAACAGCGGCATAAAAGTGAGCGATTGGCGTCCAATGAAGCAGCTCGCGGCACCCCTCTCGACCGGTCCCTGACGCACTGGGCACCGGAGCAGCTTCAACACTCCCATCCAAGCTGGCGCCTACAAGCAGACCGTTCCGCCAGATCTGCCTTCCAACAGCATGGAGTTCCCTTGCTACGGCGGGACAGCAGCACTTGCTCCACACTGCACAAGGGAGGATCTTAAAAGCGTCTGGTCGATAGTCGTCCTCCTTCTCCCATGGCCGGAACGTCCCAACCGATTCCGGCCGCCCGAGTCAACCAGTCCGATTGTCTGTTCCAGCCGCACCGCCGGCGGCACTCGCACTCGTTGCCGGTGGTGTCCGCAAGGGCCGGCCCGAACGAACCGACGACGAACTCGACCCGGGCTCAACCGCCATCTCCCAGGTTGATGTCGAGACGAAGAAGGCACCGCGATCCAGCACCGCCGACCGGCGCCGAAGCACGCCGTCCCTCCTTCTCGCCCAACCTCGCTCGCAAAGGCCCGCAGGCCAACAGGACACAAGCGTGCCCCCACCGGTGCCACCCCACCCCCAACAATCAAGCCGCTTACCACCGTCGTCGGAAGACTCGTGGCAGACGCCCATCCTCGCCCCTGCCGTCCCTTGAGACCACGGCGCCGTCGAGCGCGCTTTCAACCGGCCCGGGTCCCACCCGGGCCGCACCGCTCGTCACCACAACCAGACCGTTGCACGTGACGGCATCTGCAACCGGGGCAAGCGACCTTCACTACCAGGCCCATAGAAGTCCGACCAGGGCAATGCACTTCTTAGCAAGACAGCATTTACGTCATCACTGACAACAAACATTCAAGGCGATAACGACAGTGCGAGAACCCGCGATCAGCCTTCACGCCGACTCGCGTGGTCCCCCGGGCGGCCCGCGGTCCAGGACCAGCGCACCCACCGCGCCCCGAAAGATGTGTCCGTTCCCGCTGAAGCGGTTCCGATATCAGCGGTAGGGGCTCCACATGAGTGGAGCCCCTCGCGACACCGCGGCCTAACCGGCCAGTCAGCCGGCCGGGCTCAGTCCTCGTCCAGGGACGTTCCCGGAGCAAGGGCTGTGACAATACGTGCCAGATCGTCGTCGCCGGCGAACTCGATGGTGATTCGGCCCTTCTTGGCCCCCCGGGTCACCTTGACCCGGGTGTCGAAGGCGTCCGAGAGCCGCGTCGACAGGGCCGGAAGAGTCGCCGACCGGGTCCGCAGCGGCTTGGACCGCCGCGCGTCGGGCTCGTCGTGCAGCGCCACGAGCTCCTCCGTCGCTCGCACCGAGAGCCCCTCGGCCACAATGCGCTGAGCAAGACGCTCCATGGCCGCGGCGTCGGGAAGGCCCAGCAGAGACCGGGCGTGCCCGGCCGACAGTACTCCGGCGGCCAGCCGGCGCTGGACAAGAGGCGGCAACTTCATGAGACGCAGCGTGTTCGAGATCTGCGAGCGCGAGCGCGCGATCCGCTGCGAGAGCTCCGCATGCGTGCAGTTGAAGTCCTCGAGCAGCTGCTGGTACGCGGCCGCCTCCTCCAGCGGGTTGAGCTGAACTCGGTGCAGGTTCTCCAGGAGCGCGTCCCGCAGCAGCTCATCGTCCGCCGCGTAACGGACGACGGCGGGGATCGTCTCGAGCCCGGCCTCCTTGGCCGCCCGCAGACGCCGCTCTCCCATGATCAGCTCATAGCCGGCATCGCCGTCGTCGCCATCGCCGCCGCCCTCGCGCCGCCGCACGACAATGGGCTGAAGCAGGCCGACCTCCTTGATCGACGCGGCGAGCTCGGAGATGTCGTCCTCGTCGAACACCTGCCGGGGCTGATGCGGATTGGCCGCGATCACATCCACGGGCAGGTCTGCGAAGGTCGCCCCCGGGACGGGCACGAGCGGCTGCTTCTCGTCGTCGGTCTTCGCGGTGTCTTCGCCGGCCTTCACAGCATCCGCCTTCTTGGCCTCGACGTCGGAAATCGCGCTCACCTCCTCCGCCCTGGTCTCGTCCAGGTGAACCTGTGCTTCCTCGACCGTCTTCTTCTGCTCCGACGTTTCACGTGAAACACTACTACCCGCACGGGTGCGCCTCGATCTCGACGCGGTCTTCTTCGCGGCGCCGGACTGCGAGCCGCTGCTCGCGGTCGAGGCCTTCCGTGCCGTCCCCCTCGACGAGGATCCCTTCGAGGTCGCCCTCCTCGTTCGCTTCGAAGGCGCTAAGAGCGTCGCCGCAATATCATCCGAATTGCGCCGAGACCCTCCTCCCTGGGACGCCTCACTGTTCCCACTGTCTTCGAGCGCCTTGACACTCTTCGCAGGAGGCCCGTCCTGCGACTCGGGAAAGAAGACGTCCGTGGGACGCGCCGACGGCGTCTCCGTCTGCGTCTCAGGGATAAGGGCCTGAAGTCCCCGTCCAAGCCCGCGCCTCTTCTGCGCCATTGTCACGCCTCCTGTGCGTCGTCTGCGTCGTCTGCGTTATCCGTGTCATCTGCGTCATTGCGGCTGACTGCTGTTGAGCTCTCCCAGCCCGCCACCCCGCGCTGAGCGATCTCCTGCGCGAGCTGCTTGTAGGCCACCGCGCCCGAGCAGCGCGGGTCCCAGAAGACCACGGGTGCGCCGAAGGACGGGGCCTCCGCCACGCGCACCGACCGCGGGATGCGGGTGTGAAGCGCCGCGTTGGGGAAATAGGTCCGAACCTCTTCCTCAACGTCCCGAGCCAGGGTCGTGCGCTTGTCGAACATGGTCAGAGCAATCATGGACACGGAGAGCGCAGGATTGTGAATCCGCGCAATGCGGTCGACCGACCGTGTGAGCAGTGCCAGTCCCTCCAGGGCGTAGTACTCGGCCTGCATGGGAATAAGAACCTCTCCCGCCGCGACGAAGGCATTGATTGTCATCAGCCCCAGGCTCGGCGGGCAGTCGATGAGCACATAGTCCAGACGGGGCAGGCCGCCGGACTCCCGGCTCCTCAGGTACTCCTGCAGTGCGTGGTGCAGACGCGACTCGCGTTCCGGAGTGCTGATGAGCTCGATCTCGATCGCCGCCACGTCAATCGTCGCCGGGACGCACAGCAGGGTCTCCGAGAAGTGCGTCGCCACCACCACCTCGTCGATCCGAGTCCCATCGACAAGAACGTCATAGATGGACACCTGGTCATCATCGTGCGCCACGCCGAGCGCCGTCGACGCGTTGCCCTGGGAATCGGCATCGATCACCATCACGTGAAGTCCGGCCTCCGCCAGTGCCGCCGCAACATTGACCGTCGTCGAGGTCTTGCCGACCCCGCCCTTCTGATTGGCAATGGCGATAATACGAGTCTGATCCGGATGCGGGAAGCGCACTCCAGCGAACTCCTCCAGCGCCGAGTGGTCGGCACGCAGCTGCTCGAAGATAGACGATCCCGACAAAACTGTTCTCCTCGGACGACATCCCGGACCGTGTTCACGGCTCGGACGCCTCAGTCTACGTGAGCCGGACGACGTCGACGACGAGCCCCGCCGCATACGTCGCGCATCAACAGGGCCTCGTTGAATCGTGACCCCACATCGCGCCGCCGGGCCCATGGCTCAGTCGCCGTCCGGGACCCCCTCGCACCGGGACGCACCTCACCGTCTGGGACGACGCACCTCAACGATTCTCGTGACCTCCTCACCCGGCGTCACAACCTCGTGGATAATCGCCGGCTTCAACCTGGCCTTCTTCACGACGTACTTCGCGGCCTCAACCTCCGCCTCCGCCTTGGCGCCCTTGAGCGCCAGCAGCCTGCCCCCCTGTCGGAGCAGCGGCGCCGTCATCCGCACCAGCTTGGTCAGATTCGCGACGGCGCGGGCGGTCACGGCGTCGAACCGGTCTCGGACCTCCTCGGCACGGGCCCGGCGCACGGTGGCATTGTCCAGATCGAGCTCGCTGACAACGTATGTGAGCCAGTCGACTCGTCGCTCCATCGTTTCTATAAGTGTTACTTCTAGATCTGGCCGCAGAAGCGCCACCACGACTCCGGGAAGACCGGCACCGGACCCGATGTCGGCCACCGTCCCCCGAGCCGGCAGGAAGGGCACCAGCGCAGCAGAGTTGACAATGTGGCGCGTCCACAGCCGGGGCAGCTCCCGCGGCCCGACCAGCCCTCGCAGCTCGCCCTCGGCGACGAGCATCTCGGCGAAGCGTTCCGCGCCGGCAAAAGCGAGCCCGAACAGCTCGCGCATCTCCTCCGTGGGCCGCTCCACCTCGACTGCGCCCTCGACCGGGCTGCTGCTCTGCCGCCCGTCACTCACGTCCCGTTCCATCTCAGTCCTGCTCGGGCGTCTCGGTCCCGTCGTCGAAGGACGACTCCTCGTCGTCGGACTCGTCGACGTCCTCCTCGGCCGGCATGACGACGACATGGCGGTGCGGCTCGGTCCCCTCGGACTCGGAGAACAGGCCCTCGGCGGCGACGACGTCGTGGCAGACCTTGCGCTCGAAGGGGTTCATGGCCTCCAGCGACACGGTCTCACCGGTGGCCAGGACCCGCTTGACGGCCTCCTGCGCGATCTTCGTCAGCTCGGTGCGACGCGCAGCGCGATAGCCGTTGATGTCGAGCATGAGACGCGAGCGGTTGCCGGTGCGCGCCTGCACCGCCAGGCGGGTCAGCTCCTGCACGGCCTCGAGCACCTCGCCGTCGCGCCCCACCAGGTCGGCGAGCTCGCGCGCGTCGCCCTCCTCAGAGGCGACCACCGCGATGGAGGCGCGCCCATGATCGATGTCAATATCAATGTCTCCGCCGAGGTCGGCGATGTCGAGAAGCTCCTCAAGGTAGTCGGCGCCGACCTCGCCCTCCTCCTCGAGACGCTTGACGGTGTTGGACGGGGCGGTGTTGTCGCTCATTGTGAGTCCGTTCTCCTCAAATCTCAGAGCCGCGGGTCAGCTCCGGCGCTTCCTGTTCTGGGCCTTGCGCCGCTGGGCGGCGCGCTTTCGCTCACGCGCGCGCTTCTCATACCGGCGTCGCGCGATCTCCTCGTCCGTCAGGCCACCCGGCCTGCGGGACGACGAGCCGCCGGTGACGGCGTCGTCCTCATTGACCGCACTGACGCTCTCGCTCTTCCCCCCGGAGCCCGACGTCGCGCGTCCGGACCCCTTCTTCTGGCGGTCCTTGCGCACCGGCTGAACCCGCTGGCCGCCGACCTGGGCGGTTCCCTCCGCCTCGGCCTTGGCCCGCTCCTCCTCCTCGAGGGAGGGCAGGCCCTTGCGCGCGCGCTTGGCGTTCTCACGGGCGCGGAACTTCTTCTCCGCCTCCGAGCCAGGGGCCGGCATGCGATTGATCGTGTAGAACTGCTGCCCCATGGTCCACAGGTTCGAGGTCACCCAGTAGATCAGCACGCCAATCTGGAACTGCACGCCGGTGAAGGCGAAGAAGAGCGGCATGACCGTCATCATCATGCGCTGGGAGCGCATCATGGGATTGTCCGAGTTCTTGGAGGACTCGGGCATGTTCTTCATGCTCAGTTGCGCCATCGTGTACCACTGTGTGGCGCTCATGGCAATGATCATAATGACCGTGACAATCTTGACCGTCAGGTCCGAGGAGTTCATAAACGACGACGACAAACTCGCCCCGAAGACCGTCGAGTTCTGGACCTGCTCGGCCAGGTCGGCGGTAAGCGGACCGATCGCGCTGTGGCCCCCATAACCGCTGGAGTCGGCTACCTTCCCAAGATTCGCCAGCACCCGGAAGAGCGCGAAGAAGATCGGCATCTGAATGAGGATGGGCATGCACGAGGAGAAGGGATTCGTCCCGTGCTTGCGGTACAGCGCCATCATCTCCTCCTGCTGGCGCTGCCTGGAGGCGGGATCCTTCTTCCCCTTGTACTTGGCCTGCAGCGCCTGGAGCTCGGGCTGCATGAGCTGCATGCCGCGGCTGGCCCGGATCTGCTTGACGAACAGCGGCATAATGAGAATGCGCACGAAGACCGTCAGGCCGATAATCGACAGCACCCAGGCCACGCCCGGCGCGTCGGGCTTTCCAACCCCGATGAGCACGAGGAACTTGTGGATATAGACCATGACCCAGGCGACGGCGACCATGAGGGGCCACAGGATCGTGTCCATTGCACTCCTAGCTGTAAGGCGTGGCGGGCGCCGGCAGTGCGGCCCCGCCGACCGGGCTGTCCGGCCCGCTCCCGATGCGGGTCAGCCGGCCGACCGGTCGATCTCGAATCGGGGAACGTCATGGGGATAGTGGTAGCGCCACCGGCCCGGGTCGGGCACGTGGTCGACGCCGCCGGGGGTCAGGGGGTTGCACCGCGCCAACCGCCAGGCCGCCAGCAGGGCGCCCTTGAGCGCCCCGTGGACGCGGACCGCCTCGACGGCGTAGGCGGAGCAGGTCGGATAGTAACGGCACCGGCGCGGCAGCGCCGGGGAGATGCGCGCCTGGTAGAACCGCACGGGAGCGGTGACCGCGCGCACGGCATGGTCATGAATCGTCGACCTGCTCGCCCACGGGCTCATCTACGGCCTCTTCCCGGTCCACCGGTGCGCCGAGTCCGACGGGTCACCTCACGACAGCGGGTGAGCAGACGATCGAGGTCGGCCCCCAGCTCGTCGCTCGTGGCGCCCTCGGCCCCGGCCAGGCCCCGCACGACGACCCGCGCCCCCGGCTCGATGCCGTCCACGCGTGCGCTCATGAGCGCCCGGACGCGACGCTTGATCCGGTTGCGGTGGGTGGCGCGCGAGATCTGCTTCTTGGGTACGACGACGCCGACGAGCGCCGGAGCGGTCTCCCCGGACTCGCCGGCGCTGTAGTGGATCACCAGCCTGCGGCTACCGGTGCGCACGCCGAACCGTACGGCAGTGAAGAAGTCCTCACTCCGCAGCATTCGGTGCACCGCCGGAAGCACCTTCTTGGCCGACTAGACGGCGAGACGTGCGCGGCCCTTGCGGCGGCGCGAGGCGAGAACCGCTCGACCGGCGCGGGTGCTCATGCGCTTGCGAAAGCCGTGCACTTTAGCGCGGTGGCGGTTGTTCGGCTGGAAGGTCCGCTTGCTCACGGGTGTACTCCTGGTCGGATGATCGGAACCGTGCGTCACGAGGGTCGCGAGACGGTCGCTCGCACCGGCTGCCCCATGGACCGGGACGTGACTCCGTGCGAACGTCTGCACTACAATACGGTCCTCTTTTCCGCAGGGTCAAACGATCCTGCGGCACCGTCGGTGAGAGTCCCGACACGCCGTCGTCACCCGCCCGCGCCGACTGGCCGGCGCCCGAACGGCACGGCCCCGCCTCCGCTGTCCCCAGGTGGGGATGATCCTGTGGATAGACACACGTGTGGACAACCCTGTGGAAAAACTCCATGATGTGAACCTCTACCAGCCCCACCCGTCAGGAGCACGCCGTGCCAGACGAAACAGCACTCAAGTGGCAGTCAGTCCTGGAGGTCCTGTCCGACTCCACCGAGCTGAGCACCGGCAAGCTCTCCATCATCCGGATGACACGCGTCATCGACGTCGACGGCACCCTCGTGCTCGTCGCCGGCTCGCCCTTCACCAAGAGCAAGGTCGAGGAGGCTCGCGCCACCATCAGCCGGGCCCTCACACAGGTCTGGGGCCGGAAGGTTCCCTTCGAGGTGACTGTCGACACCTCATTGGACGCCGGGGCGCCCGCACCGGCCATGACCGTCACGCGCCCGCAGGCGCGGCCCGTCCAGCCCCGCCTGGACCTGTCCTCGGCCCTGGCCGAGACCGACGCGCCCGAGCCCGTCGTGCGCGCCCGCCCCTCCGCCGTCGAGCCCTCCATGACGCCCGGGGTCTCCGGGACCGCCGACCGGCACACCCTGCACTCCTCGCACTCGACGCGCTCGGGAGCACCGTCATACGTCACCAATCCCGCCGCCGCCTTCGCCCGTCCCGAAAACCCTCAGGCCTTCGACAAGAGCACCCACCTCAATCCCCGCTACACCTTCGACAACTACGTCATGGGCGACTCCAACCGCTTCGCCTTCGCGGCCGCGCTCAAGGTGGCCGAGCAGCCCGGAAATCCAGACCCCGACCGTTCCACCGGCGCCTACAATCCGCTATTCATATACGGCGGGTCGGGACTGGGAAAGACCCACCTGCTGCACGCCATCGGCAACCACGCCCGCTCCCTGTACCAGGACATGGTCATTAAGTACGTCTCCTCCGAGGAGTTCGTCTCGGACTTCATCTCCTCGGTGGCAGAGGGCACGATGAACGACTTCAAGCGCCGCTACCGCGACGTCGACATCCTCCTGGTCGACGACGTCCAGTTCCTGGGCGGCAAGGAGCAGACCCTGGAGGAGTTCTTCCACACCTTCAATACCCTCTACATGGCCAACAAGCAGGTCGTGCTCACCTCCGACCTGCCGCCCAAGGACCTCAAGGGCTTCGAGAAGCGCCTGCTGTCGCGCTTCGAGTCCGGGCTGACCGTCGACGTCCAGCCCCCGACCCTGGAGACCCGCACCGCGATCCTGCGGAACAAGGCGGGGGCCGAGGGCGTGGACCTGCCCCTGCCCGTCCTGGAGTACATCGCCAGCCGGGTCACCACCAACATCCGCGAGCTCGAGGGGGCGCTCATCCGCGTCACCGCCTTCGCCTCCCTGACCGACCAGCCCATCGACCAGACCCTGGCGGAGATGGTGCTCAAGGACATTATCGCCAGCTCCGGCGGCGGCGAGATCACCGCCGCCATGGTCATGACGCAGACGGCCGACTACTTCGGCCTGACCATCGAGGACCTGCGCTCCAAGGACCGGGCCCAGACCATGGTGCACGCCCGCCACATCGCCATGTACCTGTGCCGCGAGCTCATTGAGATGTCCACGACCAAGATCGGCAAAGAGTTCGGCGGCAAGGACCACACGACCGTCATGAGCGCGAGCCGCAAGATCCGCACCCAGATGGCCGAGCGGCGCGACACCTACAACCAGGTCCAGGAGATCACCGCCCGCATCAAGCAGGCCGCCCAGGCCCCCCGCTGAGCGCCGTCGTCGTCGAGGCTCGCCCGGCAGGCCGTGCCGAGCGCGCGAGGGCGGAGCGGGGCGCCCCTGGGGACGAGCCTGCGCGCTCCGGTGGACAACCGGCCTCCTGATGTGGACGGCGGCCGCCCGGCATGTGCGTTCACGCGCAGGCTCCCGGGGGAAACCACCGGCGACCGGCCGGCTCCACCGAACCACTCCCTTGTGGTTCCACACCCCGCAACCGCGCCATCCCGGGCGATAAAGGGCTTTTCCCCAGTATCCACATCTCCTAATACCCCTACTGATCCCTACACCACACGATCTGTCCCCCACAGCCCGTACGAGGGTACCGACCGCCCCCGAGCACCCCCGACCGCCCCCGAGCGCGCCGGTATCCGGTATGTGGACGCACCGGGCCCCTGTGCGTCTAAACTCCACCTGGATAGTTCTGCCCCTGCCCGGGAGACGGAATCGCATGCTCACACAAGGAGGCGCCCTATGAAGCTGAGGGTCGACCGCGACGTCCTGGCGGAGGCCGTCACCTGGACCGCCCGCTCGGTGCCCGCCCGCCCGCCCGTCCCGGTCCTGGCCGGCGTGCGCCTGGAGGCCACACCCGCCTCCCTTATCCTGGCCTCCTTCGACTATGAGGTCTCCGCTCGCTGCGAGGTCGCCGCCGACGTCGAGGATGAGGGGGTCGTCCTGGTCTCGGGCCGCCTGCTGGCCGACATCGCCAAGGCCCTGCCCTCCAAGCCCGTGGACATGGAGGTCGACGGCACCAAGGTGGCCGTCTCCTGCGGCGCCGCGCACTTCTCCCTGGCCGCCATGGCCGCCGACGACTACCCCGCCCTGCCGGTCATGCCCGGGGTGGCCGGCACAGTCGACGCCCATGACCTGGCCCAGGCGGTCTCCCAGGTATCCATCGCAGCCTCGCGTGACGAGACCCTCCCCCTGCTCACGAGCGTGCAGATGGAGGTCGACGGCGGGTCCCTGACCCTCATGGCCACCGACCGCTACCGCCTGGCGGTGCGCGAGATGACCTGGTCGCCCCAGGACGCGGGCCTGACCACCCACGCGCTCCTCAAGGCCCGCACCCTGTCCGACGTCGCCAAGTCCCTGACCTCCACCGGCGACGTCACCGTGGCCCTGACGGAGGCCGGCGCCTCCTCCAGCGGGCTCATCGGCTTCGAGGCCGGCGGGCGGCGCACCACGAGCCTGCTGACCGACGGCGACTACCCCCCGGTCCTGCGCCTGTTCCCGGAGACGACAACGATCCACGCCACCGTCGGACGCGAGGAGCTCATGGCCGCGGTGCGGCGCGTGAGCCTCGTAGCCGACCGCTCCACGCCCATCCACATGTCCTTCACCGAGGGCAGTCTGGTGCTGGACGCCGGGACCGGCGACGACGCCCGGGCCTCCGAGCAGCTCGACGCCCACCTCGACGGCCAGGACATCGCCACGGCCTTCAACCCCGGTTACCTCCTCGACGGCCTGGGCGCCATCACCCGGCCCTACGTCACCCTCGACTTCACCCACCCGTCCAAGCCGGCGGTGCTCACCGGCGTCAGCGAGATCGGCGGCGAGGCGGACCCCTCCTTCCGCTACCTCATCATGCCGATCCGCTTCGGCGCCTGAGACCGGCGGGCCCGCGCCCGTGCACGTCTCCGACCTCTCCCTGGACGACTTCCGCTCCTACCACCGGCTCGTGATCTCCCTCGAGCCCGGGGTCACGGCCCTCATCGGCCCCAACGGGCAGGGCAAGACCAACCTCATCGAGGCCGTCGACTACCTGTCGGGCCTGTCCAGCCACCGCGCGGGCGCGGACACCGCGCTCGTACGCCGCGCCGGGCCGGGGGAGGAGCAGCCCGGCGGAGCGGTGCTGCGGGCCCGGGTCGTCCACGGCCGACGCCCCACCGTCATGGAGCTCGAGATCATCGCCGGGCGGGCCAACCGGGCCCGCCTCAACCGGGGATCCGTGCGCCCCCGCGAACTGCTCGGAGTGCTGCGCACCGTCCTGTTCTCCCCCGAGGACCTGGCCCTGGTGCGCGAGGAGCCGGCCGGGCGGCGCCGACTCCTCGACGACCTGGCCGTCGCCCTGCGACCCGCCCTGGCCGGCGTGCGCGCCGAGCACGACAAGATCCTCGCCCAGCGCGCCGGCCTGCTCAGGTCCGCCCGCGCCGCCCGGACCCCGACCGCCTCCATGCTGACCACCCTGGAGGTGTGGGACGCCCAGCTCGCCGCGGCGGCCTCCCGCCTCATCGCCGCGCGCATTGACGTCGTCGAGCGCCTGCGGCCCTGGGTGGCCGACGCCTACGGGGCGGTCAGCGCGGACCCCTCCCCCGCGTTCATCGCCTACCGCTCCAGCCTGGCCCTGCACGAGGGGGCGCCCGAGCCCGACCCGCGCGCCGGCGGGGAGCGGCCAGAGGTCGAGGCCGGACTGGCCGACGCCGATGCCACCGCCGCCCGCCTGGAGTCGGCCATGAGGGCGCTGCGCACCAGGGAGATCGACCGCGGCGCCAACCTCGTGGGCGCCCACCGCGACGACCTGTCCCTCTTCCTGGGCTCCCTGCCCGCCCGCGGTTTCGCCTCCCACGGCGAGCAGTGGTCCCTGGCACTGGCCCTGCGCCTGGCCTCCTACGAGATGCTGCGCCACGACGTCGACGCCTACGGGGGCGACGGCGAGCCCGTCCTCCTGCTCGACGACGTCTTCTCCTCCCTGGACGACGCCCGCCGCCGGGCCCTGGCCCGCCTCGTGGCCGGCGCCCGGCAGGTGCTGGTGACCGCCGCCTCCGAGCAGGACGTGCCCACCGAGCTGGCCGGGGCGCGGTGGCGGGTGGAAGGATCGGAGCTGAGCCGTGGATGAGACCCCCCTCCCCCCGGGCGAGGACGTCGACGCCCTGGCCCTGCAGATCCTGGCCCGCGCCCAGGCGCGCGCCCACCGGGGCGGCGACGCGCGGCGCTCCCTCGATCGCGGGACCGCCGGGGCCGACGGCGTGGCCGCCTGGGACGCGCCCCGGC
>ERZ772917.1455-NODE-1455-length-13590-cov-7.178574_pt1 | contig 13590 bp, 12 predicted proteins | sample MGYA00511187_ERZ772917 | MGnify/ENA primary metagenome ERZ772917 (study PRJEB29015, sample SAMEA2737925) | human oral metagenome | biome: human oral; feature: human-associated habitat; material: dental | place: China | collected 2012 ... | reverse complement strand
TAAATTTTACCGATAAACAGCTGGAAAATTTCATAAAAATAAAGCGAAAGAGATTTAAATTTAAAAATAAGAAGTGATATAATGCCCCACAAATTGGCGTTGGCGATATGTATGAGTAGAATACATACAAAGATAAGGAGAATAAATAAATGATAAAAAGCGGAATCATCAAAGCATTAAAATTTATAATTTGCGCTGTAGTAATTGTGTTAATATTTATAATTTATGAAAGCAATTTGTGTGCAAAGTGCGATTATACGTTTTTTGTAGAGGAGAGGCTTATGGGCAGATTATTGATAGCAATCGATACGAAAGATATAAATTTAGTAAGATATATTGCCGTCCAGGGCAGAGTTTGCAAGAAAGCCAATGTCCATAATAGAGCGCTTAAAGAATTAAGAAAAATGGAATCGGAAAATAATAGGACTAATGAGTAAACCGGGTTTTGTGGAACATAAAGAGAGATATGAAAGAAGTGAAATTTACAAGACAGCTTTTTGCTTTAGTCTTACACGCTTATCAGCCGCCGCCCATACTTCCCGATACTCCGCCGCTTCTTAAAATTTCAGACGTAAGCGCTAGATATACGCGCATTCAATTGCCGCACGAAATTCCAAAGCTCCGCGTGAAATTTTAAAATTTCAAATCCTTTGCGTCTTGCTAAATTTCTAAATTTTACAGTTTCAAATTTCGCGGATTAAACTCCGCGCTAAGATTATCGTCTAAAGCAAACAGCTCCAAGCGCGCGACAAACGAACTTCTAAATTTCGCCGCGCACCCGATGATTTGCCGCAAGCAGCCGCTTCGCGCAAGCGGGCACTTTGCGCACAGCTTTAGACTACGCAGGCGGCAGCAAAGCAATTATAAGTAGTTATGCGGTGAAATTTACGCCAAAACCTCGCCGCGAGCTTTATTTCAGCACCTTGCCCAAAATCCCCGCGCCTTTGCCGACGGCGCTTCCGCGAAGCGCGCTTTCTTTTTCCCTCATCACCGCAAATAGCCCGTCCAACGTCTTTTGCGTGATGTAATCGTTCAGATCCTCGCCCTGCTTAGGCAGATACTCGCTTGCGCCCAGCCCGCGCGCGATGTTTTGCACCGCTTCATTGCCCGCGATCTTGTTTTGCGCGAAGGAATTTAGCCCATTATACGCCGTCGCGAAGCTGTTTTTGCTCATCATATCGCTTACGATCGGTCTAAAAACCGCCCGCAGCTTCGCGCCCGATTTGCTCTGTAAATACTCGCTAAGCGCCGTGTCGCCGCCGCCGATGAGCTTTTTAACGTCGGCATCGCTCATAGATTTCAGATCTTGCAAAAATATCTTTGACGCGCCGCTAACCGCCTTGGTAGCGGCGTCATTCATGCTCACGATGAGCTCGCGTTCCCATTTATCGCCGCCCACCTTTCTCGCAAGCTTCACAGCAGCCTTCAGCGAAGGAGGAAGCTCGATTTTAGCGGTCTTGCTGTGGATGTAGCCCTTGGCGAGCTCGGCTACGGCGCGGTTTGTGGCGGAAGCGAGCAGGTCTTTGTAGTTTCCGCTCTGAGTCGCACCGAGCACGTCCGCGCCCTGTTTTAGGATATCCGCAACATCCGCATGCGCGAGCGACAGCGCCGCGGCGGCGAGTAAAACCATAAATTTTTTCATATTGCAACCTTTGGATAAAATTTGCGCCATTATGCCAAACTGCGGTAAACGCTCAGCCCGTGTTCGGTCTAAATTTACGCGCTGCGCGGACGAGCCGAGATAAAATTTAGGCTAAATTTTAAAGCGGCTTCGAGTTAAATTTTAAACGTCAAATTTCAAAGCTAAATTTAACGGGCAAAATTTAAAGATAAAATTTGGCAGCGGGAGCTTTGTGCGCTTGCAGTTAAATTTAAAATCGACGCTACGACAACTTAAATTTTAAACCGCGCCGCCTAGGCGTCATTTAAAATTTACGCAGCGCGCACGATACTGCGCAAGCCGCGCAGAGCGAATTATGCCGAGAAGCGCGCATACCCTCGGCGCAAACGATTGAAATTTTATCAAAACAACCAAAAGCTCGCCGCAAATTTAAAGAGCTAAATTTAAAAGCGAGCTGCTGCTTTTGACAAAATAAAGCGAGTTGAGCTTAAACCAGACCTTGATCCAGCATCGCATCGGCTACGCGGCGAAAGCCCGCGATATTCGAGCCCAGCACGAGATTGCCCTCCGCGCCGAATTCCTTCGAAGTCTCGTAGCTGGTACGAAATATGTGGCGCATGATCTCGCGCAGCTTGCTATCGACCTGTTCGAAGCTCCACGACGCCATCTGCGCGTTTTGCGCCATCTCAAGCCCGCTCGTAGCCACGCCGCCCGCATTCGCCGCTTTGGCAGGACCGAAAAGAAGGTCCTTTTGCGCGAGCATAAAATCGATCGCCTCAAGCGTGCTTGGCATATTCGCGCCCTCGCAAACCATGCGACATCCGTTGGCATAGAGAGTCTTTGCGTCTTGCAGATTAAGCTCGTTTTGCGTAGCGCTCGGAAATGCCGCATCGCACGGCACGCTCCACACGCCGTTGCGGCCTGCGGGATAGGCGCTAACTGGGATAAATTTTGCGTTAGGACGCTCCTTGATATATTCGCAAAGCCCTACGCGCAGCTGCTCTTTTAGCTTTTTAAGAAGCATTACATCGATTCCCTCGGTGTCATAGATAAAGCCCGTAGAATCGCTTACGGTGACGGGTTTTGCCTGCATCTGATAGAGCTTTTCGGCGGTGTAGATCGCGACGTTGCCGGCGCCCGAGATCGTGCAAATTTTGCCGTGCAGCGAATCGCCCCTGGTAGAGAGCATCTCGTTTGCAAAATACACGGAGCCGTAGCCCGTAGCTTCAGTGCGCGCAAGGCTGCCGCCCCAGCTTAGCCCCTTGCCCGTAAGCGCGCCGTCGAATCTGCGGGTGAGCTTTTTATACGCGCCGTACATATAGCCGATCTCGCGGCCGCCCACGCCGATGTCGCCCGCGGGCACGTCGGTATTGGAGCTGATTAGGCGGTGAAGTTCTAACATAAAAGCTTGACAAAATCTCATAATCTCGCCGTCGCTCTTGCCCTTGGGATCGAAATTTGCGCCACCTTTTGCGCCACCGATATTAAGACCCGTGAGGGAATTTTTAAAAATTTGCTCAAAGCCTAAGAATTTCAAAACGCCTAAATTTACGCTCGGATGAAAGCGCAGTCCGCCTTTGTAAGGGCCCAGAGCGGAGTTGAACTCTATGCGGTATCCCGTATGCACGCAGGGCTCGCCGCCGTCGCTCATATAGACGACGCGAAACATCATCGTGCGCTCGGGCGCTAAAATGCGCTCTAAAATTTTGTTTTTCACATATCGCTCGTCGCGCTTTAGAAGCGGTATGAGCGAGTATAAAATCTCGGTCGATGCTTGGATAAAGACCTCCTGGCCGGGATTAGCGCGCTTTAAATTTAGCAGCAAGCCGTCGATGTAAGATTTCATAGCTCCTCCTTTTGAACCGGATTAAATTTTAATTTTTTGGCTTTGGCGATAAATTTTTTCAGCGCCAACTCCTCGCGGACGCCGATTTCGTAGCTTATAAATTTCAAATAATTTAAAATTTCACGCTCTTTTATGCCGCGCGAAAGGGCGTAGCTTTTCAGGATATATCTTGGAATTTTAATGCGCGAACGCAAAAAATTCGTCGCCAGGCGCGAGTAGGTTTTTTTGTTTTTCACGCAACACAGCCGCCCGAAAACGAAAGGTAGGCCCGTGCGCTGCTGCCAAATTTCGCCAAGATCGTAAAATTTATCCCTGCCCTGCGAAAGCAGCGCCTTTAAAGCGTTATCGCCGATCAACACCTCGCCGCTAAGATCCAGTATGCGGGCTAGCATATTTGAGCTCATCGACGCGGGATCGAGCCTGGGCGCCGAGTTTTTGCGAACGAGCACGCTTAGCACTTCGCGCTTTGCGACGATTCCAAGAGGCAGCCTGCGGTATTTTGCGCGGCGGCTTTCGATGCTCGAGATCACCGCGGCGTCTATCCTGCGACTATAAAGATCGGCACAGAGCTTGCTCGGCACCCCTTTTTTAAATTCTATCGATTTTTTAACATAAGACGGCAGCGGAAGGGATTTTAAAAATACGTGAAAAGGGAGCAAATTTAGATAATCGATTTTGCCTAATAACATGACTTTCTCCGAATTTAGCGCAGGAAAAGAGGGTTAAATTCCGGCGCTAAATCGGAATTTAACCAAAAATTTTAAAGTTTATTTGACCTCGGTGATCGGGATGGATTTGTATTTGATAAACTCCACTATGCCCTCACCTTTTTTGAAGTGGATGCTCACTCCGTCTTTGTTTTCCATATAGATGCCGTCTGCGGCACGCTCGCGCTTGAGGTTGTAGCTTTTGCCGCTATCGTCCTCTAGCACGGCGGTATTGAAATCGTCGTTTGAGCTAAGCGATAGTTTTTTGCCCTTATCATCGACGAAATAGAAGGTCTTTGCGTTCTCTTTGGTTATGGTTTTTTCGCTCTGTGCTTGCTTATTCATAGCGCTATCCGGGGATTGGCGGAGCTGATTTGAGCCGCATCCTAGCAAAACTAACGCCAAAGCGGCGCACGATAGAACTTTAAACATATTTTTCCTTTAAATTTAGGTTGCACTCGTTGATGAGTGATTTTCGAATATCCCAAAGCTTTTGAGAGAGATCCACTTTGTAGCTCTGCGGATGGACGTTGCGAAGGTGCTCAAGCCAAAATTTACTCTTCTGCTCCTTGCTAAAACGCGCTATCTCGCTTACCGTGCGGCGGACGCCTACGAATTTGCCCTCCCTAAAAACGGGATGCAAAAGCTTATACGCGCTGAAATTCGTTAAAATTTTACGCTTGTAGGTGTAAAGAGGGTGAAAAATTTCAAGCGGCGCGCTCTCGTCTATACTCTCGTCATCAAGCGTGATCAGATCAGCAAGCGCCATGCCGTTATCTTTGTCGTAGAGCCTAAAGACCTGTTTGTAGCCGGGGTTATTGATCTTGCGCGGATCGTTTGAAATTTTGATCTTAGCCACGATCTCGCCATCTTTTTCGATACCGCTTAGCTTATACACGCCGCCTAGGCTCGAACTGTCTCCGCCGGTAATAAGCCTCGTGCCGATGCCCCAGCTATCGATTTTAGCGTCGAAAAGCTTGAGCTGATCGATCGCGTATTCGTCTAGATCATTCGACGCAGTGATCTTTGCGTCATTAAAGCCCGCCGCATCGAGCATCTTGCGCGCCTGCTTGGTTAGATACTCCAGATCGCCCGAATCGATGCGGATTCCAAGCGGCTTATGACCGCTTGCGCGCAGCTCCTCAAAAACCTTGATCGCATTCGGCACGCCGCTTGCGAGAGTATCGTAGGTATCGACGAGTAGAAGCGCGCTATCTGGATAAATTTTAGCGTAAGCGCGAAATGCCTCCAGCTCGCTATCAAAGCTCTGAATCCACGAGTGCGAGTGGGTGCCGATCGCAGGGACGTCAAATTTCTTTGCGGCGAGCACGTTTGACGTGGCGCTGCAACCGCCTATAATCGCAGCCTTTGCGCCATAGATGCCCGCACTTCGCCCCTGAGCGCGGCGCAAGCCAAACTCCATCACCAAATCACCTTTGGCGCTAAAGTTTATGCGCGAGCTTTTCGTGGCGACGAGAGTTTGGAAATTTATAGTATTTAGGATCGCGGTCTCGATGAGCTGCGCTTCCATAATGTTTGCTTTGACGCGGATTAGCGGCTCGTGCGGAAATACGATCTGCCCCTCATCCATTGCGTAAATTTCGCCTCTAAATTTAAAGCCTCTTAGAAATTCTAAAAATTCGGGCTTAAATAAATTTAGACTTTTTAAATACGCGATGTCGTCATCGCTAAATTTAAGATTTTCGATATAATCCACGACCTCGCTTAGGCCGCAAAATATCGCGTAACCGCCGCCGCTTGGGTTTTTGCGATAAAAAACGTCAAAAACCGCCGTCTGATCGGGCTTTGTAAAAAAATAGCCCTGCATCATGCTAAGCTGATAAAAATCGGTAAGTAAAGCTAAATTTTGCATCTGCGTCTCTCAAATTTAATCTCGCCTCGTGCAGGAGCAAGGAATCATAGCTTTTTGGCTTCTAGGCTCTTTTTATAAGCCGCAGCGTCGAACTCTTTGACGCGAGCGACACCGTCATCTACCGCAGCTTTTGCAACCGCCGTCGAGATCACGGCAAATACGCGCGGATCGAAAGGATTTGGGATAACGTAGTCTTTGCCGAATTTCAAGCTATCTTTGCCCAGCATCTTGCGGATTTCTGCAGGAACCTCTTCACGAGCAAGATCCGCCATCGCGCGAGCGGCCGCAATTTTCATATTTTCGGTGATCTTTTTGGCTCTTACGTCAAGCGCGCCGCGGAAGATATACGGAAAGCCCAAAACGTTATTGATCTGATTTGCAAAGTCGCTTCTGCCCGTGCCTACGATCGCGTCGCTTCTTACTTCCTCGACCTCGCTCGGATAAATTTCCGGTACCGGATTTGCAAGCGCAAAAATGATTGGATGCGCCGCCATTGTCTTTACCATCTCTTTGGTTAAAACGCCCGGCTTGCTAAGACCCAAAAACATATCGGCTCCGTTAATCGCATCCTCTAGCGTGCGATCTGCGGTATCTAGGGCAAATTCTTTCTTTTGCTCGGTAAGATCAGCGCGACCCTTGTGGATCACCCCTTTGGAGTCAAGCATTATGATATGTTTAGCGCCTAAATTTTGATACATCTTCGCACACGCGATGCCCGCAGCGCCAGAGCCGCTGACTACGATCTTCATATCCTCGATCTTTTTGCCGCTGATGATAGCGGCGTTGATTAGTCCTGCACCCGTAATCATCGCGGTGCCGTGCTGATCGTCGTGCATGACGGGGATATCGACGGCTTTTTGCAGCTCGCGCTCGATCTCGAAGCACTCGGGAGCTTTAATATCCTCTAAATTTATACCGCCAAACGTAGGCGCAAGCGCTTTGCAAATTTCAATTATCTTTTTAGGATCTTTTTCGTCGATCTCGATATCGAAGGCATCTACGCCGCCGAATTTTTTAAACAAAACCGCCTTGCCCTCCATTACGGGCTTTCCGGCGATAGCGCCGATATCTCCGAGTCCTAAAACCGCCGTGCCGTTGGTGATGACGGCTACGAGATTGGCTTTATTGGTGTATTTAAACGCGGCTTCGTGATCACCTTCGATCACCTTGCAAGGCTCTGCGACGCCCGGCGTATATGCAAGCGCCAAATCCTCCGCCGTAGCACATGGTGTTTTTACATTCGTTCCGATTTTGCCGCCTATGTGGTACTTCAAAGCCGCTTCAACGTTTACTTTAGCCATTTTATAATCCTTTTTTTATTAAATTTGAAATTCTTGTTTTAACTTCGTCGCTTCCTAAAATTTCACAAATTTCAAAAATCGACGGACTTACGCTTCCCCCCGTGATCGCAACGCGCAGCGGCTGAGCCAGGTCTTTTAGCTTGGCGCCGTTTGCGTCCAAAAATTTCATCGTCTCCTCCTCGCACTCCTTTGCGTTTAAATTTGCGCTTAAAGTATCCGCAAATTTTGCGAGTAAGCTTAGCGAACTTTCGGTTACAAATTTCTTATACGCCTTCTCGTCGTAGTAGCTCGGGCGGGCTAGAAGAGCTTTAATGCCTTCAGCCATCTCCACTAGCGTCTTTGCGCGCTGTTTGTACTGCTGCGCGATGAGATGTTTTTTTGCATGCGAGCGGATATCGACGCCGAATTCTACAAGCTGCACGGCAAGCTCATCGTCGCTTGAGCTTTTAATATAATGCGCGTTTAGCCACTCAAGCTTGGTTTGGTTGAAAGTGCTACAGCTCTTGCTGATATGGCTGGGATCGAAATATCGCTTCATCTCCTCCATGCTAAAAATTTCATCGTCTCCGTGGCTCCAGCCCAGGCGCACTAAGAAATTTAGCAGAGCTTGCGGCAGATAGCCCATACGTTTGTACTCCATCACGTCGGTAGCGCCGTGGCGTTTGCTTAGCTTGCTGCCGTCGGTGCCGTTGATCATCGCGACGTGGTAAAATTTCGGAATTTTAAAGCCTAGCGCGTTATAAAGTACGATCTGCTTCGGGGTGTTGCTTAGATGATCGTCGCCGCGGATCACGTCCGTGACGCCCATCAGCGCGTCGTCGATCACGACCGTGAAGTTATACGTAGGCGTGCCGTCGCTTCTGGCGATGATGAAATCATCCAAAATGTCCTCTACGTTAAATTTAATATCGCCCTTGATGCCGTCGTTAAATTCTATCGTACCGCTAAGCGGGGATTTGATGCGGATCACAGGCTCGATACCCGCAGGCGGCGTACCCGCAAAGTCGCGGTAGCGGTTATCATAGCGCGGGCGTATCTTAGCCGCCTCCTGATGCGCGCGCAGCTCGTCCAGCTCATCCTTGCTCATATAGCATCTGTACGCCTTGCCCTCATCCAGTAGTTTCTGGACGTATTGTTTGTAAAGATCGAAGCGCGAGCTTTGATACACGACCTGTCCGTCGTAGTCCAAACTGCACCACTTAAATGCTTCCTCGATCGCCTGCGCAGCCTCCTGCGAATTGCGCTTCAGATCGGTATCCTCGATACGTAGCAGGAATTTGCCGCCGTTTGCTCTAGCGTAGAGGTAACTAAAAAGCGCCGTCCGAAGTCCGCCGATATGCAAATACCCCGTAGGACTAGGCGCAAAACGAGTTACTATCATAAATTTCCTTTGTAAGAATTACCATTTATTACCATTTAATGTTATAATCGCGGCTTCGTAATTATAAAGCAAAAAGATTAAATAAAGGTTGAAAATGATAAAAAAACTGCTTTTTTCCGCAATGATCTGCGCCGTTTGTGCGAACGCTGAAGTAGTAAACGGCGTCATCGCCGTGGTAGATAACGAGCCTATCACGAACTACGAGCTGGTAAAGGTCCAGAAATTAACGGGCGCTTCACCGCAAGCCGCGATGGAAATTTTAATCGGACAAAAGCTTCAACAATCCGAGATCAAGCGCCGCGGCATCGCCGCAAACGACGCGGAAGTAGATGCTAGGCTAAAAGCGATCGCCGAGCAAAACAAGCTAAGCTTTGATCAGCTAAAAACCGCGGTAGAAAGTCAGGGGATGAATTACGCCGATTTTAGAGAAAACGTCCGCCGCACCCTGCTTGAAGAAAAGCTCTATAACTCGATATTTGCGGACATTCAGCGCAAAACTACCCCTGAAAACGTCAAAAAATTCTACACGCAAAATAGCTCTTTGTTTACGACCTTCGACAGCATCACCCTTACTCGCTATATCGCGAAATCTCAGGCTCCGCTCGATAAGATCCGCGCAAATCCGAAGCTCCGTCCGAGCGATGTTTACGTGATGCAAGGAACCCTAAAAGCAAACCAAATGGACGAGGGGCTGAAATATATCGTCACGAATGTCGAGCAGGGCAAATTTTCGCCGATCATCCCTACGCGCAACGGCTACGAGATGTTTTACGTAAACGACAAAAAGGGGCTTCGTACGCTTGATTTCGATAGCGTGCAAGACAGAGCGATCGAGGGCTACGTAACCTCCGAGCGCAAAAAAGCGGTCGCCGAGTTTAACGACAGACTCCGCTCAAACGCCAATATCCGCATCATCGAGCGCCCGCAAGCCCAACCTCAAAGCGGCAAAGACAAGGGCAAAGCGAAGGTTCAAAAGAGAAACTAAATTTTAAATTTATCCGCTTATCCGCCGCGGCGCGCTAAATTTGTTCTTGTGCGCTATGCAATCAAATTTAAAGGCATTTCATGATAGTAATCAGCGATTTTACCGAACTTAAGAGCGATCCTAGAAGCGGCGGCATAAGCGCTGCGGACTTTGGCGCGAGTAAATTTTGCTCCCACATCGATGCCGCCTCAAAACTCCTCGCCGTTTGGAGCGATAACAACAGCGGCGAGGAGCTAAATTTTAAAATTTACGACTTTGATCGCAAGCTTAAATTTAGCCTTCAGGAGCCGATCATCTACGCGAAATTCGAACCCCGCGCGGCTCAAATTTGACTGGCGCGCCGCGACGGCGAGCAAATCACGATATTGATTTACGACTACGACGGCGAGTTAAAATCGAATTTAGCTCTGTCCGATGAGCTTAGAAACTCGGGCGTGTGGATGGATGAGCTGCCCGAAATAGGCGACACGGCGGTAGGTCTCGGCGCCGGGCAGGACGGCAGCAGATCGTTTTTGCTACGCGCGGACGGAAGCGAGCTAAATTTGACCGCCGAGCTCGAAGAGGGCTTTAGTTTTTTGTTTGCGACCGAAGGCAAAGGCGGCGAAAACGACGAGCTTGAACAAAAATGCGCGCCGGATCGCGAATGCAAAGATAAACAAAACGGCGAGCTAAAACGCCGATAAAAACGCATGCAAGAAACTGAGCAAGAGCGCGAAAATAATCAAAAATGCGAGTGAGTGAGCGAAGCGGTGTTGCTAAATTTATACGAGCAAAAGATCGCCGTCGTGAGCTACCCGCAGCTAAAGCCGCTGCGCAAATTTAGCTTCCCCGAGGAGTTCGCGCTGGACGGCGAGACGCGGGAGTTTATGCTGGGCGGTATCACGCCGCTTAGCGATAAAATTTGGCTCGTGCGCGACGACGGCTACTTTCGCCACTATCTTTTTGATGCGATAGAATTTGAGTTCATCGCCGAGATCCCTCTAGCGGGCTTTGAGCCAAAAATCGACGGCGCGGGCGAGATAACGTCGCAAATTTACGATATCGACTATCGCGAGGGCAAATTGATCTTCACTCACTACGAGCTGGCGGGCGAAGGCTAGCAAACGCGCGAGATAAATCTCTATTTCTAGGCGGGCGCCGCAGCGCTCCATCTGCCAGCCGTCGTAATAAATTTTTAAATCCAACGATGTCTCCTTTCGCGCAAACGGGCCGCACCGAGCTTGCACTCACTCAACCGCCAGCTGTAAGAGCGCAAGTAAAATTTAATCCGCAAAGGCGCTTTTTTATGCGCCAAATTTGCGCAGCCGTAAATTTAAATCTAAAAGTGGATTAAAATTTTAAAATTTCATCGCGGCACGGTGCCGGCGGAAGTCTGCTCGCGCTACCTGCCGCTTAGATACTCCTGTAGCGTTTTAACTTCAAGCGCGGAGTCGTCCTTTATCGAGCAGATCGAGCGCGTAGCGGCGATCGCCGCCTTCATCGTCGTAAAATACGGCAGCCTGAAGCGCAGCACGCTTTGGCGAATCTTTGCGGCGTCAGTAGAGTTTGATTTGCTGTCGCTGGTGTTGATGACGAGCGAAATTTCGCCGTTTTTGAGCTTATCCTCGATATTTGGGCGACCCTCGCTGATTTTATAGACAAACTCGCACTCCACGCCGTTTTCGCCCAGCAGCTTGTGAGTACCGCTCGTAGCGGCGATACTAAAGCCCGCGCCCGTAAGTGCGCGTGCAAGCTCCACGGCTCGCAGCTTGTCGTGATCTGCGAGCGACAAAAATACCTTGCCGCCGCTTGGAAGTGCATTGCTAGCGCCGATTTGCGATTTGGCAAAGCTTTTGGCGAAATTTTCTCCGATACCCATCACCTCACCGGTGCTTTTCATCTCAGGCCCCAAAATCAAATCCGCGCCTGCAAGCTTGTTGAAAGGAAAAACGCTCTCTTTGACGCAGATATGGTTTTTAATACGCGGCTTTAAAATCCCCTTCTCTTCGACCAGCACGCCGAACTCGTCGTAAAATTTCAAAGCCTCGCGCAGACCCCCTTGCCACATTACGCGGGTAGCGACCTTTGCCATCGGAATTCCCGTCGCCTTGCTTACAAACGGCACGGTGCGGCTCGCGCGCGGATTTACCTCGATGATGTAAAGCTCGTTTTCAAAAATCGCGAATTGAATATTCATAAGCCCCACGACGCCGAGATTTAGCGCGATCTCTTTGGTTTGGCGGCCTACCAGATCAATCATCTCCGCACTTAGGCTAAGCGGCGGCAAAATGCTCGCGCTATCGCCGCTGTGAATGCCCGCCTCTTCGATATGCTCCATTATCGCGCCGATATATACGTCGCGCCCGTCGCAGATCGCATCGACGTCAAGCTCGGTCGCGTCAAGCAAAAATTTATCTATCAGCACGGGCGAGTGGTTGCTCACACGCACCGCCTCGCTCATATACTGCCTAAGCTCCGCTTCGCTATGCACGCGCCTCATCGCGCGACCGCCGAGCACGTAGCTAGGGCGCACGAGCACGGGGTAGCCGATCGCAGCGGCCTTTTCGATCGCTTCGGCTTCGCTTATGGCGGTATCGTTTTTGGGCTGCTTGACACCGATACTTGCGATGAACTCGCTAAATTTCTTACGGTCCTCCGCTACATCTATCGTGCGCGCGCTCGTGCCGATGATCTTGGCTCCTACGGTGCTTAGGCGTTTGGCGAGCTTTAGCGGCGTTTGGCCTCCAAAATGCACGATCACGCCGTCGGGGCTTTCAGCCTCGATGACCGCTCTAACGTGCTCGAAATCGATCGGCTCGAAGTATAAAATATCGCTCGTGTCGTAGTCGGTGCTGACGGTTTCTGGGTTGCAGTTATACATTATCGTGGTAATCCCCATATCGCGCAGAGCGTAGCTAGCGTGCACGCAGCAGTAGTCAAACTCGATACCCTGCCCGATGCGGTTCGGACCGCCGCCGATGATGAGGACCTTTTTATTATCTTTTGAAATTTTACGGCTCGCGATGGCTGGCGTTATGTTGGTGCTGGAGTATAGATAGGGCGTAAGCGCCGCAAACTCGCCCGCACAGGTATCTACTTCGTTGTATTCAAGGTCGATGCCCTGTCTGGCGCAGGCAAAATGGATATCGTTTTGCGTAAGGCCCAGACTATCTTTTTTGTTGATTAAATTTGCGATCATCTTATCGCTAAAGCCCCAGCTCTTAGCCTGTCTCAAAAGCGCCGCATCGTTGATGATCTCCATATCGATGCGCTCTTCAAATTTTACGATCTGCTCGATCTGGCTCAAAAACCAGTGATCGATCTTGCTAAGCTCGTAAATTTGATCCACGCTCATACCCGCTCTAAAGCCCTGAGCGATATATAAAATTCTATCTTGTTGCGCATTGCGAAGCCCGAAGATGAGATCTTTTTCGCTTAAATTTAATTCTACGAAGCCGAAGTAGCCCTTTTCCAGCGAACACAGCGCCTTTTGGATGCTCTCTTTAAAGCTACGCCCGATCGCCATCACCTCGCCGATACTTTTCATCGCAGTGCCGAGATACGGGTTTGCGCCAGGAAATTTCTCAAACGCAAAGCGCGGAATTTTAGTCACGATATAATCGATCACCGGCTCGAAGCTCGCGGGCGTGCCGGTGATGTCGTTTTTGATCTCGTCCAGGCTAAAGCCCACCGCCAGCATCGTAGCGACCTTGGCGATCGGATAGCCCGTGGCTTTGGACGCGAGAGCCGAGCTGCGGCTTACGCGCGGGTTCATCTCGATGACGATCATCCGCCCCGTTTGCGGATTCACCGCAAACTGCACGTTTGAGCCGCCCGTATCTACGCCGATCTCGCGTAAAATTTTAAAACTCGCGTCGCGCATCGCCTGATATTCTT
>ERZ772917.1453-NODE-1453-length-13603-cov-5.463316_pt1 | contig 13603 bp, 9 predicted proteins | sample MGYA00511187_ERZ772917 | MGnify/ENA primary metagenome ERZ772917 (study PRJEB29015, sample SAMEA2737925) | human oral metagenome | biome: human oral; feature: human-associated habitat; material: dental | place: China | collected 2012 ... | reverse complement strand
CAAATTTTTCAAGCACTTCTGCAAATACTGCAAGTAGTGCTCCGCTAAGCTCAAGAATCGAGATTAAAACTTCAAATTTAAGTAGCGATAAACAGACTTTGGAGAGTAAATTTTACGCTACGAATAAGATCGAGTATTCCCTTTCATTGGCGGAAGAGGCGTATAATAAGAAAGACTACGATAACGCGATAAAATGGGCTCTTACTTCAAATGAGCTAGATAAAGACAATGTCGCCAGCTGGATAATTTTTGCTAAAGCCAATTACAAAAAAGGCCGCAAAGAGGACGCGCTTTACGCTCTTGAAACCTTCAACGCAAAAGCGAAAAATAGCGAAATTTCAAGCCTTATCTCAAAAATTAGAAGCGGGCAGCTATGAAAATTTTATATATTTTAGCTTTTACGGTCGTTTCGATGTTTGCAGTTAGCGCCGATGATGTGCGCAACTGGGATCAGATCGGTCAATACAACCGCATCTGCCAAGAAAGCGTGAGAAATTTATTTATCGAGGAGCAGAGCGAAGCGCTTGCGAATATGTATGCCAAAGCGTGCCTAAAGATGGACAAAGTAAATGAGCTTGTAGTGCCTACGGTGATGCTTTATAAAACTAAAGAGGCGCGCGAGAACGCATCGCTTTATTCTACGATAATTTTTCAAAAAAAGATGCTTTATTTAGCGCTTTGCGACGGCGTGGACATAAGCTATATCAGAACGCCAAAGATTAATTATATTCTGTCTGAAATTTTTGATAAATTTACGGAGAAAGCATACGTAAAAAAGAGTGATACGTATGTTTTTACCCTAGAGAGCGGCGAGCGCGCCGAGCTTTTTATCAAGGAAGAGGAATCGGTAAAAAAGATGGTAGTTGCACTTTACACGGGCGATAAAATTAGCTCGATTAAAATTTATTGGTGATCGCGATGACAAAGATTGAAGAGCAGATCGTTGCGATTTTAATAAGAAACAATATCCTCACAAGCTCCATCGTTCCGGAGATTAAGGATAAGATGGATATCGGTCTAACGCTGGGCGAAGTTTTGGTCGGAGATAACTACCTCAGCCAGGATGATTTTTGTTCGATCTTGGTTGAGTTATACAAGCGCCGCCAGATAGCATTTGATGATATAAGCGAGAAATTTTCAGTTGATCCTAAGGAATTTTTGCAAATTCTAGCCAAGAAGATGAACCTATCGTATATGAATTTAGACGATATCGATATAGATTTCAGACTGGCCGATCGCACCCCTACCGCTCAGCTTAAAAGATATGGCGTGATCCCTATTAAAGCGGACGATTTGAATATATATGTCGCCTTTTCCGATCCGTTTAATCTCGAGTCGCAGGATAAAGCGCAAGCTATGTTTAATAAGCAGCTGCTAAAAATCGTAGTAGCCGATCCGAATCAGGTAAATAAATACCTATCCAAGCTTGAGCTTTCGGAGAGCATTAAGGGGATAGTGGCGGAGATCCGCAAAGAGCTTGCTAATACCGGCGGTAGCGGAAGCAGTGACGATACCTCTGCGATTTTAAAGCTTATCGAGATGATAGTTAGTCAGTCTATTAAGATGCGCGGTAGCGATATTCACATCGAGCCGACCGAGAATAACTGCGTCGTGCGCACCAGAATCGACGGAATGCTCGCCGAAATTTTTATCTTTGATAAGGATATCTATCCGCCGCTAGTAAGCCGATTGAAGCTACTTTCAAATATGGACATTGCCGAGCGCCGTAAGCCGCAGGATGGTAGGTTTAGTATGAAAATTTCGGGCCGCGAATACGACTTTCGTATCTCGACGCTGCCTATCATCAACGGCGAATCTACCGTTATGCGTATCCTCGATAAATCCAAGGTTATCATAAGCCTGGAAAAACTCGGCATGCATCCGGATAGCTTTAAGAAATTTAATAACGCTATGAGTGCTCCATACGGCATTATCTTGGTTACCGGACCTACGGGAAGCGGTAAATCTACGACCCTATATGCGGCGCTAAACGATATCAAAAGCGTCGATACAAAGGTCATTACCGTAGAGGATCCGGTCGAGTATCAAGTAAATTTAATTCAGCAAGTCCACGTTAATGAAAAAGCAGGTCTTACCTTTGCTTCGGCGCTGCGCTCGATCTTGAGGCAGGATCCGGATATCATAATGATCGGTGAGATCCGCGATCAAGAGACGCTTAGGATCGCGATCCAAGCCGCGCTTACGGGACACTTGGTTTTCTCGACACTGCACACCAACGACGCTATTAGCGCGATTCCGCGAATAGTCGATATGGGTATCGAGGCTTATCTAATAAGCGGCTCGCTCATTGCCGTCGAGGCGCAGCGACTCGTGCGAAAGCTCTGCCCGCACTGCAAGCAGCCTACCAATTTGCCAAAATCGATGTTGGATCAGCTAAAGGAATTTTTGCCTGAGAAATACACGTTTTTCAAGGCCGTGGGTTGTGATCAATGCAGCCAGACAGGCTATATGGGGCGAGAGATGATTAGTGAAATTTTGCCTATTACCGATAGAATGCAGAGTTTGATCGCTAACGGTGGCTCAAAAGACGATATGCGCACCTTGGCGAAGGAGGAGGGTTTTATAGATATGTTTGAAGACGGTGTTATACGTGCTGCGCGCGGAGTAACTAGTATAGAAGAAATTTATAGGGTGGCCAAACAATGAAAAAGCAATTAGAAGTCGAATATCATGCCAAGGGCACAAGAAAAAAGATGTTCTTGCAAGCTAGCGACAAGGTGCAAGCAAGTAATTTAATGAGGCAACGCGTAGGCGGAACTATCATCAAAAGAGGCGAAACCCAAGTCCTAGCGAATACAAGCGGCGATATTAGGTCGCAAGTCGTTCGTCTACTAGGCGGTAGTGGTAAAGTTAGAACTATGCCGCTAGTCGCGTCGATCCGCCAGCTTTCGGTTATGACGAATGCGGGAATTTCGATCCACGACTCGATCAAGGAGGTCGCAAGAGCGGCAGAGGATAAGACGCTAAAAGAGATTTTTAGCGCTATGAACGACGATCTTAACGCGGGCCTTAGCTTGACCGAATCTACGGAGAAATTTAGAGGTCAGCTCGGCGACGTCGTCGTTGCGATGGTAAGTCTGGGCGAAGCTACCGGTAATATGGCAGAATCGCTGGCCAAGCTTGCAGCTATGCTTCAAGAGCTTTGGGAAAACCAGCGTAAATTTAAAAAGGCGATGCGATATCCGATGATCCTTATGATCGTTATGGCGATCGCGTTTTCTATTTTGATGATGTACGTCGTGCCGAAATTCCGCGAAATTTTCGAAGAGCTCGGTGCGGATCTGCCGCTGCCTACTAGAATTTTGCTCGGCATAGAAAGCACGCTTAATAATTATGGAATTTTCGTTTTAGCTGGTATCATACTTACTATTGTGGGGCTTAGATGGGCGTATCGGAACAACCCCGAGTTTAAGAAGGGTTGGGATAAGTGGATTTTAAAGGTCTATCTATTCGGCAAGATCATATTTTTCTCGACTATGTCGCGATTTATGCTGATTTTTACAGAGCTCGTGCGAGCGGGAATTCCTATCGCAGATGCTTTGGATACAGCCGTTTTAATGGTAGATAACCACACCTTAAAAGAGAAACTCGCTACCGTAAAGATCGCCGTGCAGCAAGGCGTGAGCCTAACTGAGGCGTTTAATAACACCGGGCTTTACGAGAGTATGCTTATTCAGATGATCAGTGCGGGCGAGCAGGCCGGTAACCTCGATAAGATGCTCGGCAACGTCACGGATTATTATAAAGAGAAATTCGACGACATCATCGATAATATCTCAAGCTACGTCGAGCCGATCATGCTATTTTTTATGGCGGGCATGGTTCTTCTTTTGGCTCTGGGTATCTTTATGCCTATGTGGGATCTGGGCAAAGCCGTCAAAAACTAACCCCTTTAATTCCGCGTCCGCAAGGGCGCGGAATTTTATCAAAGCATTAAAATTTCATCCTTCAAATAAAATTTTAACCTTCATTTGGCTAAAATACCGCTTTAAATTTAAGGATCTATCATAATCAAAGAAGTATATTTTATTGTCGTATCGGCCGTTATAATATTTTTTGGACTTGCCACCATTGCGCCCGATTCTGCGCTCGTAGGCAGCGCGGGTAACGCCATTCGCTCATTTAATATCGGGCTGTTCGGCTACTTCGCTTATATCTATCCGCTCTATTTATTGGCGCTTGCATTCGTGGCGTATCGCTATTTTAGCGGCTTTAATTTTAGATTTTTAGAGTTTAGCATCGGCGCGATTTTACTGTTTTTTACCATTTTAATGATTCAGTCCAGCCTCTTCGGCGCCAGCGGTGGAGCTATCGGCAGCTTCGTCATAGATGAGCTTAGGCGCATGATCGGAAGCGTAGGCGTATGGATCTTTAATCTTACTCTTTTCGTACTCGCGCTAGTGCTGATATTTGAAGACCGCTTTACCGACATCGTCAAAAACTGCTTCGTGGGCTCAAGAGACGAAGGCGCGCAGGATGATGAAATTCGGGGTGATCTCGTAAACGATATAGATCTTGCATCCAAGCGACAAGAGGGCGATCTTGAAATTTCCGCAAGAAGGGGCGAGGCCGCGAAATATCCGCCCGAACAGGGTTTTTATAATACAAAAAATTCCGGCGCGTCATACGGGGCCGCAGACGAGCTTGCATTGTCCAAGCAGGGCGGCTTTGCGGGGCAGGGTGCATCCGACGATCAGGGCTTTGGCGGCGAGGATATGAAAGCCGCAGAGCTTAAAATACCGCAAAAGGGAAAGCCGAGCAGGCTAAAAAGGGTCGAGCGCCTAAGCGAGGTCGCCGAAAATAAAAGGCTTTTGGATCAGCTCGATAAGGGCAGGGTGGCTAAGCCCAAGGATTTTAAGCTGCCGCCGCTTGATTTTTTAAACCCGCCGCCGAAAAAGAAAAGTAACATCGACGAGAGCGAGATCGATCGTAAAATTTACGACCTGCTCGATAAGCTGCGTAAATTTAAGATCGACGGCGACGTGGTGCGGACTTACTCGGGTCCTGTCGTTACGACCTTTGAGTTTCGCCCCGCCGCGCACATCAAAGTAAGTAAAATTCTAACGCTGCAAGATGATCTCGCGATGGCTCTTCGGGCGCAGACCATCCGCATCCAAGCGCCGGTTCCGGGCAAAGACGTCGTGGGTATCGAGATTCCGAATCAAAATATCGATACGATCTATCTGCGCGAAATTTTAGAAAGCGACGTGTTCAAAAACGCCTCCAGTCCGCTTACCATCGTGCTTGGCAAGGACATCGTGGGCCAGCCTTTCGTCACCGATCTTAAGAAGCTACCGCACCTTCTCATCGCAGGCACCACCGGAAGCGGCAAGAGCGTGGGCATCAACGCCATGCTGCTTAGTCTTTTGTATCGCAACTCGCCCAAGAGCCTGCGCCTTATAATGATCGATCCGAAGATGCTTGAGTTCAGTATCTACAACGACATCCCGCACCTGCTAACGCCCGTCATCACGCAGCCTAAGCAGGCGATCATCGCGCTAAGTAATCTCGTTGCGGAGATGGAGCAGCGCTACTCGCTTATGGCGCAAAACAGGACGAAAAATATCGACAACTACAACGAAAAGATGCTGCGCGAGGGGGGCGAAATTTTGCCTTACATCGTCGTTATCATCGATGAGCTCGCGGATCTGATGATGACGAGCGGCAAAGACGTAGAGCACTATATCGCGCGTCTGGCGCAGATGGCGCGTGCCAGCGGTATCCATCTCATCGTAGCGACGCAGCGCCCTAGCGTGGACGTCGTCACGGGGCTGATAAAGGCGAATTTGCCTAGTCGCATCAGCTTCCGAGTGGGCTCGAAGGTCGATAGTAAGGTGATCTTGGATCAGATGGGCGCGGACAGCCTGCTCGGGCGAGGCGATATGCTCTTTACGCCGCCTACCGCGCCGGGGCTCATCCGCCTGCACGCGCCGTTTACGACCGAGAATGAGATCAACAAAATCGCGGAATTTTTAAAAGCGCAAGAAAGCGTCGTTTATGACGAGCGATTTTTGATCGAAAACGAGGGCGCCAAGCAAGAAGGCGGTATAATCAATCCGCAAAATATCGTGCTTGACGAGCTTTACGACGAGGCAAAAACGATAGTTTTGGAGGAGGAGAAGACCTCGATCAGCTACCTGCAGCGCCGCTTGCGTATCGGGTATAACCGCGCCGCGACGATCATCGAGCAGCTCGAGCAGATGGGCGTTTTAAGCGAGATCAACGCCAAAGGTCAGCGCGACATAATCAAGTAAATTTTAAAATTTCGATAAAATTTAAGCGGCGAAATTTTGAAATTTATTGGATTTGCGGCGTTGAAATTTTTAAAATTTGATCGGTCTGCGTCGGTGGAATTTTAAATTTTATAAATTTTAAAATTTATCGGATTTGCCGCGGCGGAATTTTAAAATTTTCGGCCCCTGCGGCGGATTTAAATTTTAAAATTTGCGCGCTCTGCGGCTCGCTGTATTCTGTGACTGTGGTAAAGTGTGGCAGCTTGCGCGGATGTGATCGAGGCTTTTTGCGGTATGGAGGGGCGCTTTAAAGGTAGTGCTCGGCAGGTACAAACAGCGCGTTTTTCAGCTTGTGTTTGCGACACATAGTTTTTTAAAACGCATTGAAATTGAAGGCGCAGTTCAATTGCACGCTGTGTTCTTGGCGCTAAATTTAAACCGCGGCGCGAAATTTTAAAGTGCAAGCGGAACGAAAATAGAGCGAGCTTTAAAAATTTAAAAATTGAGCGCTAAAATTTTGCGATTTCAAATTTTATAAATTTACAAAGGCCGGCAGAATTTAAAATTTTAAAATTTCGCTTCTTTTTGGGCTTTGGAATTTTGAAATTTAAAAATTTGCCGCAGCGGATCAAAATTTTGAATCGCGCCTTGCCGGTATGAAACGTCTTGCTACTGCGCAAGCGGGAGAAACTGCCGGAGTATTGGCTTGCCGTGCGTGGCGGCTGATTTGCAACACGAACGCCCATGTGCAATTTTGCATAGTCGCGGTTTGCTACCATGCTATAAGCGTGCCGAAAGTCGTCTTGTGTAAGAAGAATGTGTACTTACAAGGCGGCGCGGGATGTTTTTTTCGGCGTGCTATATCGTAGCGTACGCCGCAAAGCCGCCTTATGTGCGAGAATAAAATTCGCGCCACGCGTCAAAGACGCATGATCGCATTACGTGCCAAAAGACAATACGTGGTCGTGCCGTACGCTTTTTAAAAGGCGGTGCCGCGATCCGGACCGTGCGGCAGGGGCGCGATGCGAGGTTTGAGCCTCGCGCGGCAGACGAAGCGTGCACGGCGCGCGTAAATGCGAATAAAATTTAAAACGGAGAGACGATTGAGAACCGATAAATGGCTTTATTACTTCACCTGCGCGCTCATTACGATCGGCATGATATTTTCGCTGTCGCTGAGCTCATATACGGTGCTTCTGCTGGGCACTACGCCGTTACATTTTTTTTATCGCCAGTGCGCGGTGGGCATCGCCTGCATCGCGGTGATGTGGATCGTCTCGCGCGCCAATCCTGATAAATGCCTAACACCGGTGTGCATGTCGCTTTTTGCGATAATGGGGATTTTGATGCTCGCGATGGGCTTTTTACCCAAATCCTTGGTCGCCGACGTAAACGGTGCGGCGCGCTGGATCAGGCTACCGTTTTTTAACCTCGCGCCGGTGGAATTTTTCAAGGTGGGCTTCATCTACTTTTTGGCGTGGAGCTTCTCGCGCAAGCTCGATCACTCCAAAAAAAGCATCGGGCGGGAGATTGCGACGCTGCTTCCTTACGTAGCGCTTTTCGGCTTTGTGGTGATCCTAGTCGCCATCGTGCAAAACGATCTGGGACAGGTCGCGGTGCTGGGGCTTACGATGATTTTTATGTCGCTTTTTGCGGGCACGAGCTTTAAGCTCATTGGTGCTAGTTTTTTAGGTATCGCAGGGCTTGCTTACGTTTTTATCGTCACGAGCGCGCACAGAGTCGATCGCGTGCGCTCGTGGTGGGGCGGCGTGCAGGATTTCGTGCTGTCGTTTATGTCGCCGGAGACTGCCGCGGGGCTACGTATAGAGGATGCTAGCGCGCCGTATCAGGTCGGACACTCGCTAAATGCGATAAACAACGGCGAGTTTTTCGGGCAGGGACTTGGGCTTGGAAGCTTTAAGCTCGGCTATCTGAGCGAGGTACATACCGACTTCGTGCTTGCAGGTATCGCCGAGGAGTGGGGATTTATCGGGATTTTGCTTATAGTGGCGCTATTTTATGCGATGCTCTTTCGCATCTTTCAGACCGCGAGCAAGTCGCCAAATAACGTAAATTTCCTCTTCTGCCTAGGTATCGGCTTTATGTTTTTCTTTTCGTTCATTATCAACTCCTACGGCATCACGTCGATCTCGCCGGTTAAAGGTATCGCCGTACCGTTTCTGAGCTACGGCGGGAGCCACCTGCTCGCGGCGTCGTTTGCGGTGGGGCTCGTTTTGATGGCATCGAAAAGGGCGAAATTTTAAAGCTTTTGCGGGTTTTGGAGCGAGTGCGGTTTAAATTTAGGCGTAAATTTAGAGCCGAATTTTGCGTTTGAAATTCTACGCCGAAGCGCGCCGAGGCTTAAATTTAAGCGCGAAATTTTATAAATTTAAAGGAAAAGTATGGTCATAGCAATCAGCGGCGGCGGCACCGGCGGGCATCTGATAATCGCTAAAAATTTAGCCGCCCACCTTGCGAAGCAGGGCATCAGGGCGATCTTCATCGGCTCAAATCGCGGGCAGGATCGCGCGTGGTTTGAGGATAGCGAGCTTTTTGCGCGTACCTATTTTCTGCAAAGCTCGGGCGTCGTCGATAAAAAGGGCTTTGCCAAGCTAGCCTCGCTGCTAAATATCCTGCGCCTCTCGCTTGCGGCGCGTAAAATTTTAAAGCAAAACGGCGTTCGCGCGCTCATCAGCGTGGGCGGATACAGCTCGGCGCCCGCATCCATCGCGGCGATCCTTTCTCGCGTGCCGTTTTTTATCCACGAGCAAAACGCCGTTTGCGGGCGGCTCAACCGCCTGCTGAGGCCCTTTGCACGCGCGTTTTACAGCTCCTATGAAAAACCTGCGTTCGCTTATCCGATCGCGGATATTTTTTTCGAGACGGCGTGGCCGCGCACGGCGCTTAAGAGGGTCATCTTTTTGGGCGGCTCGCAGGGGGCGAGCTTTATCAACTCGCTTGCCATGGAGCTTGCGCCCAAGCTCTTGGGTCTTGGCTACGGCGTGATCCATCAGTGCGGCGAGCGCGAGTTTGAGCGCATCTCGCAGATCTACGCGCGGCAGGGCCTTGACGTGCAGCTCGTGGGCTTTTGCAAAAACATGCACGAGCTCATCGCAAGCGCCGATCTTTGCGTCGGACGCAGCGGCGCCAGCACGCTGTGGGAGCTCTGCTCAAACGGCCTGCCCGCGATATTTGTGCCGTTTCCGTTTGCGGCGGCGGATCATCAGTTTTATAACGCGAAATTTCTTAAAGAGCGCGGGCTTTGCGAAATTTTACGCCAGGAGGATGCGAGCGGCGAGCGGATTTTGGGCTTGATTGAGAGCTTCGACGTGGCGCGAGCGAGCAAAGGGCTGCTTGAGCTCGCGGATCGAAACGGCGCGCAAGCGATAATCGACGACGTGATGAGTAAAATTTAAAAGCGCGCCGGACAGTATGAGCTTGCGTAAATTTAAGGCGATCTCTGCGAGAGGTTTTAAATTTATAAACCGATTAAATTTTACTTTTTATGTTTGTCTAAATTTGGCGCGGCGCTTGGGTTGAGCAAAAATTTAAAATTTGTATGATTGTCAGGCGAAGGATGCTTTTTAATTCACGCAAATTTAAACTCGCAAACGAAGCCGCGCAAAAGTGCATTAAGCCGTAAAATTATCTGCGTCTAAAGCTGATTATCGCATCATCGTTTTCTTGTTGATATTTTTCAAATAGAGCCTGATATCTTTGCGATTTCGCCGGATCATTGGAATAAATTCCCACTAGAAAATAGCATGCCTCCGCAAATCGCAACTCGCACGATCGCTCAAAGCATTGCGTACCCGCTTCTTTGTCATCGTCGTCAAAATACGCGACGTAACCGAACATAAAGCAGCCTTCGCCGTTACCGAGCTTGCATGCTTTTTTATACAGTTTTCTGCCCTCTTGTGAATCTCTATCCTCGTAGCCTGCGAGTCTCGTGCAGCTTTCGCCGCCGTTAAGCTCGTAGCAGCCTTTTTTAAGCAGATCTTTGGCGCCCTCTTGCGAAATTTCGCCATTTAGTAGCAGCAGGCTCGAAAGTACGGCGCAGGCATCGCCGTCTCCGCCGTCGCAATCTTCGCGAAATCTTACAGGATTTTTCATTTTTAAAGTGCCGTCTTTGGTGCGAATAGAAATTTCTTTAGGATTTTTATTCGCGTCTTCGTTTGCTTGATTGATCGGAATTTGGGTTTCATTCAAAGCCTCCGTGCGAAAAGGTGCCTTTATCGCTATAAAAACCGCGACTATACATACGATGATGAGAGGAAGTATTTTTGGCATGGAGCGATTTTTGTGCGGAGTGCGGAGATCTACGTCTTTGATCGATTGCCTACCCATTAAAGTAGCGACGGAAGGCTTGGGGCTCGGTTTTTGGCTTAAATTTGCGGCCGAACCTGCGCCTGATTTTTCGGTCAAATTTATGGTAGCGTCAGTATCCAGATCTGCATTGGCATCCGTCTCGCAGACATTTTCACTTGAGCTTTTTAAATTTTTGCTCCGCTTTTCTCTCAGCTCGTTTATGCGTTGTATGATTTCTTCGTTATTCAAATGAAATCCTTTTTGCTAGATAAATTTTGCTAGTCGGTTAAACGCCAGGTTTTATCATCAAAATCGCATCGGCATTAAGGGGAATTATATCATCTTATTTTGAATTTTTCAAAAAACGACGACTAAAAAGAATTTGTAAATTTAGCGCAGATGCGCCGTCAAATTCGGACCGGTTCTCGCTGTATAATCCGCAGTCGGGTTTAAATTTTGCATACTTTGGGTGCGCACGTATAATGCGCGTAAATTTACAAAACTTGATATAGTTCATATCAAGTTTATTTATTCTACTCTTGACAAGATTAGCACTCCATGATATAATCTGCCAAAATTTTCAAAAAGGACCGCATAATGGCAAAGAAAAAATTTAAGACCGAAGTGAATGATCTGCTAAATTTGATGATCCATTCGCTTTATTCAAACAAGGAGATTTTCCTGCGCGAGCTGATCTCAAACGCAAGCGACGCGCTGGATAAATTAAACTACTTAAGCCTTACGAACGACGATTATAAGGCGCTTTCGTATGTGCCGCGCATCGATATAAAGATCGACAAAGAGGCCAAAACGCTAAGCATCGGCGACAACGGCATCGGTATGGACGAGGCTGAGCTCGAGAGCAATCTAGGCACTATCGCGCGCAGCGGCACGAAAGGCTTTATGGCAAGCCTTAGCGGGGATGCGGCGAAGGACAGCAACCTCATCGGGCAGTTCGGCGTCGGGTTTTATTCGGCGTTTATGGTAGCGGATCGTATCGATGTTATCAGCCGCAAGCCACTCTCGCAGGACGCCTTTAAATGGAGCAGCGATGCCAGCAACTACATGGTCGAAAAGGCGGAGAAAGAGGACTTCGGCACGACGATAATCCTGCATATGAAAGATGAGGAGTTTTTAGACGAATATAGGCTGGAAGGCATCATCAAAAAATACTCCAACCACATCCCCTATCCGATCTTTATGGATAAAGAAGAATACGTGCCTGCGCAAAAAGAGGGCGAGCAGGAACATAGCGAAATTAAAAACGTCCAGATCAACCGCGCGAGCGCGCTTTGGCAGCTGCCAAAAAGCAGCCTAAAGCCGAGCGATTACAATGAATTTTACAAGCAGATCAGCCACGATAGCGGCGATCCGCTGTTTTATATCCACACCAAGGCCGAGGGCACGCACGAATACACGACGCTTTTTTACGTGCCGAGCAGCGAGCCCTTCGATCTATACCGTGTCGATTATCAAAGCGGCGTGAAGCTCTACGTCAAGCGCGTTTTCATCACCGACGACGCCAAAGAGCTGCTGCCTAGCTACCTGCGCTTCGTGCGCGGCATAATGGACGTCGAGGATCTGCCGCTAAACGTAAGTCGCGAAATTTTACAAGAAAATCGAATTTTAGCCTACGTCCGCGAGCAGAGCGTCAAAAAAATTCTATCCGAGCTGCAGAAGCTTTTGCAGAACGATCGCGAAAAATACATAAAATTTTACGAATTATTCGGCAAGGTTTTGAAAGAGGGGCTTTACGGCTTTGGCGCAAACAAAGAGGAAATTTTAAAGCTCTGTCTTTTTAAATCAAACCTGCGGGAGGGGCTCATCACTCTTGGTGAATATAAGGAAAAAATGGGCGCGGAGCAAAAAGAGATCTATTATATCGCGGGAAACAGCGCCGCGATGCTTAAAAGCTCGCCTCTGATCGAGAAATTTAACGCCGAGGGTACGGAGGTGCTGCTCTGCGACGATGAGATCGATACGATCGTGATGCCAGGCATTTTTGAGTTTGATAAGACGCCGGTTAAAAACGCGACTTCGATCAAGCAGGAAGCTGCGAGCGATGATACCGCGACGCCGCAAGCCAAAGAGATCGCCGCGAAGATCAAAGAAATTCTAGGCGAACGCGTCAAGGACGTTAAAATTTCATCGCGTCTAAGCGGCTCGCTTTCCTGCCTTGTTTTTGACGAGAATGATCCCGATTTTGCGACGCAGCAGCTGCTTAAGCAGATGGGAAACCGCAATCTGCCGCCAATAAAGCCGATTTTGGAGATCAATGCCGATCACGAGATCATCAAAAAGCTGCAGGCCGATAAGCTGATGCTGCCGCAAGTTTCTGAGATAATCTACGATCTGGCGCGTCTTAGCGAGGGGCAGGAGCTTGAAAATCCGAGCGAGTTTATTAAAAACGTAAACGAGCTGATCGCAAAGGCTCTATAGATTATCTAAATTTAGAGCTCCGATCTGCTAGCAAAATTCCGCGCGGCTGCATATATCTATGTAGCCGCGTTTTAAATTTAAAGATAAATTTTAGCTGGCAAACTTCACGAGCTTTTTAAATTTTAAAATTTAAAAGCGGCGAAATTTCATCCTTTGATTTCGGTAAAATTCTATCCGGCGGCTCGGTTTGGCGTTTTTGAAATTTTTAGGTTTTGATCGCTTTTATCTTCGAGCCGAGGTTGGAGCGAGAGCCGAAGATATTCATAAAGACGGGCGAGCCGTTCTTTGACATCATGCCCTCGAAAAATTCCTTCGGCACCGCCCGTGTGTCATAAGTGCGCTCTAAAATTTTAAGTGCCTCGGCATCCGCTGCGACCTCTTGCGAGCGCGAGAACTTACTACTTGCCGCAGCCGAGGCGTATGATGAAATTTTATCGTCGGAATATCAGCGAGACCACGAGCGCGCTGCCTATGCTTTTAGCGTAGTCGCGGTGCTAAAGTGCGATAGCTCGTGCGACGCGGTATGTATGAGGTCGGCAACAACCCCGACGGAGGCACCGCCTACAAGCTCATCCATACCGCAGTAGTGCCTCTAGCGGTCA
>ERZ772917.1452-NODE-1452-length-13605-cov-7.860590_pt1 | contig 13605 bp, 24 predicted proteins | sample MGYA00511187_ERZ772917 | MGnify/ENA primary metagenome ERZ772917 (study PRJEB29015, sample SAMEA2737925) | human oral metagenome | biome: human oral; feature: human-associated habitat; material: dental | place: China | collected 2012 ... | reverse complement strand
TACAAGTTTCCCTATATGCTTACTAAAATTTTCGTGCAATTCATACCCTACGAGTACATGTCTCATGACTAACACCCTACGAGTGCTAGAGTCACGAGTGTTCTTGCACTATTTAATAAAAACTGAAAGTATTAAGATAGAAAAATTTAAAACATTGGGAATATATTTTTTATTAATATCTATATACATAACAAAAATCAATGCTATATATAGAAAAATTATCAATATTTTGTCCATTCTTTTCCTTTGCTATCAAATTTTTTAGTAGGATCTACAGGAACTAACCACATATAATAACCATCACTATTAGCAGCATTATCAGGATCTTTAAAAGTAAATCTTACTTCTCCTCCATATTTTAACTCACCATTTTCAGTATCTCTTAAAGCTCCTATAGTTATTCTATTTGTAGATATAATTTCTTTAGCATTCTTATCTAAATATATTTCTAATTTTTCTAAAGCTTTTGTAATTTCTGTATCATCGTCATATTTAGAACTATCTTCAATAAGAGGCTTATCATTATCTATTTGATAAGTTTGAGCTGCTAAACGAAAGGAATTAAGACTTGCTACAGCTCTAGTATCTTTAGAAGTTGCTATATAAGATCTCAATTTTAAGCCAACAATACCTGATAATATTCCTATTATAGCTACTGCTACAATAACTTCAATCAAAGAAAAACCGCGATTTTTCATATAAACCTCCTAGAATTCTTATTTAAAAATTTTTAATAACTCCTGTTGAGACTGAATTTTTAATCTAAAATGCTAATCGTTCACTAAAAAGCAAAACTCGTTGATAAATCAACTCAAACACTTGCTTTTTTTTACGCTCACTAACATAGCATTTCACGATAAAATTCGTCATTCACACTCGTTATCTAAATTTTTTTATATAAATATATCACCTATTGATAATATTGGTAGATATATTGCTAAAACTACAAAACCAACTATAAGTCCTAAAATTAAAATTACTAAAGGTTCTAGTATGGCTAGTAATTTTTTTAACTTATAATCAAAATCTTCCTTTAAAATTTTAGAAATTTGTAAAAAATTTTCTGATAGATATCCACTTTCTTCTCCTACACTTATCAAAATAGAAAATCTATCATTGTAAAGATTTAGGTTTTTAAAGGAAGTAGTTATATTGTTTCCTGCTAATATAGCTTTCTTAACCTCAAATAATCTATCTTTAAGATAGTAGTTATTATTGTTCATATACATTATTTCTAAACTTTCTACCATTCCTATTCCAGCATTCAAAAGTATTGAAAATGAATGATAGAAGTTTGAAGCAAGCAATAACTTTTTTAATTCTCCAAACAAAAATATGTTTAAAAGAAATTTATCTCTTCTTATTCTTTTGTATTTATTTTTGTTTATATACATATTAAAAATAAATATTATTGTTAATATACATATTATAAAAAGTAAAATATAATGAAAATTTCTTGAAATCCCTAACAAAATTCTTGTTACTAAAGGAAGTTCAATTTGATTTTCTTCAAAAATTGTAATAAAGCTAGGCAAGATAAAGATGAGTAAGAAACTCACTATTAAAAAAGTTAAACAGATAACTACTATGGGATAGATTAAAATTCCCCCTAATTTTTTCCTTCTACTTAGATCAAAATCTAAAGATTTTGAAATATCTTCTAGGCTTTCTACTATATTCCCACTGAGTTCTCCTATTTTTAAAATATACAAATAGGTGCTTCCAAAAGTGTTTTCAAAAGGTTTAAAACTATCATAAATATTTTTACCCATAGTTAAGTTTTTGTGAATTTTCTTTAGGATATCTTTAAATTTCTTATTCTTCTCTTCTTTTAATATAATTTCTATAGCTTTAGTAAAAGTTAAACCACTTTTTATAAGTAAAGCTAGTTCATTAGTGAAAAATAAAATTTTTTCTTTTTGATTTCTCATAATTGCCTCATTATTTCATCTAGTGAAGTTAAACCTTCTTTTGCTTTATCCATTGCATTTTCAAGTAGAGTTTTAAAATTTTGTTTTATTTCCTTTTTCTGTACTAATATATTTTTTAAACTTTCATCAAAATAAATTATTTCAAAAACAGGTATTCTTCCTATGTAACCTGTGTTCATACATTTTTCACAAGCTCCAGAAGTATAGAACTTTATATCCTTATAGTTTTCTTCAGCTAGGTTTAAACTTTTTAATTTTTCTTTATAGTTCTCATCTTCTTTTTTACAATGTGGACAAAGTTTTCTAAGTAATCTCTGAGAAACTATCATCTGTAAAACCAAACTTAAAAGATAATTATCAATACCAAGGTTGACTAGTCTATTTATACAACCTAGGCTATCATTTGAATGTAGAGTTGAAAAAACTAAATGTCCTGTCAATGAAGCCTTAACAGCTATTTCAGCTGTTTCTTTATCTCTGATTTCTCCTATCATTAGAATATCAGGATCTTGCCTCAATAAAGCTCTCAAAATTGTAGCAAAATCTAAACCTAATTCATTTCTACATTGAACTTGGTTAATTCCTTCAATTTGATATTCAATAGGGTCTTCTACAGTTGAAATATTAACTTCTTCCTTATTTTTATATTTCAATATACTGTATAGAGTACTAGATTTTCCTGAACCTGTAGGTCCATTTACTATGATAATACCATTGTTTTGATTGATAGCCTTATAGAAAATTCTTTTATTTTCTTCAGATAAATACAAATCTTCCAAGGTAAAGTTATAGTTAAACTTATCTAAAATTCTAATTACAATTTTTTCACCATTCATAGTGGGCATAATAGAAGTTCTAAAATCTATTTCTCTGCCTTTGTATCTAAGTGAAAATCTTCCATCTTGAGGTTTTCTTTTCTCAACTATATCCAAGGAAGATAAAATTTTTATCTTTGAACTTATAGCTGCTAGAAAGTTTTTATCTATTCTAGCGACTTCTTTTAAAATACCATTTATTCTATATCTAATCCTAACTATATTATTTAAAGCTTCTATATGTATATCACTTGCTAAAAATTTTATAGCTTCAAGTAATATATAGAAAATTCCCTTGTTAGAATTTATACTTTCTCTAGCATATAGCTCTTCTATATCTTGAACAAGTGAAATTTTATTATTATCCGTACTACTATTAACAGACTTTTTAAAATAATTCTCTATTTTTTCCATTTTTCTTTCCTTTTTGAAAATTAATTATCTTCGTCATACACTTCAAAACTATTCAAATTATTCTCATCTGAAAATTTAATAAAATAGCTTCTATTAGCATTTTTCCCTATAATATCAATTCTAACTACATCTTTTTTACTTTGTTTAGAAAAAATATTTAAGTATATGAACAAAAATAAAAAGCATAGAAATAATTTCTTAATCATTCTTTTCTCCAATCATTAAAATATGATAGAAGAATTTTTACAAAAGTATTTATCTTTAAAGATAAATACTTTTTTTAGTTTTTAAAAGTTTCCAGCAATTATATTTTTTCTATAATTTCTATAAATTATCCATATTTTCAAAAAGGTTGTCTACAAACTGCCTACAATTTCAATTTAACTTATTAATAGCAATTCTCAATTCTTCAAGATCTTTATGAGTATAGATATTTTCTGTTGTTGAGAAATCTGAATGACCTATCAATTTTATGATAGAGGTACTGTTTGCATCTGCATTATTTAACATAGTTGCAAATGTATGCCTTGTATCGTGAATTGTATGTCTTTGTATTCCAAGCTTCTCAAGAAGAATTTCAAAATTATATTTGTAAGTTCTGTATCCTAGTTGTTTGAAATTTTTTGAAATTATAAAATATTCATTTTCATAATTAATATTTTCAGCAAATAAAGATAATATTTTATCAGGAATCGGTATAGTTCTTATTCCAGAAGATGTTTTACTTTTCCTGATATAAATAACTTTATCATCTAAATCAATATCAGTAACTTTTAAACCTAAAAATTCCCCGATTCTCATACCAGTATAGATTAGAATCAAAACAGTATATGTATATTTATTTTCTAAATTTTCCCATAAAATATTAATTTCATTTTTAGTAAAAATTTTTCTTTCAATAACAACATTCTTTTTACCCAGCTCCACAAACTTAACTTTATTACTTTCAATAAAATCATTCTTTACAGCAAAATCAAAGATTCTGTTTAATACACTTTTACAGTTTCCTTTATAATTGTATGAAAAACTCATTTCATCAAAAATTTTTTGTAGCTGAAATAATTTAACATCAGAGATTTTATATTGATCTAAAATATTAAAAAATTTTAGAATTATTCCAATTTTTTTTATACTTGAAATAGTTATTTTCTCCTTTACAGAAGAAAACCACAGGTTTTTAATTTCTCCAAAAGTTTTACCACTAAATAATAAAGGATTTTTATTATAATTAAATAAAGTTTCTTGAGCTTCTTTTTTAGTTTCAAAATATCCTAAATATTTTCTTTTTGTAGCTCCGAATTCATCTTGAAATGATACTCTAACTGCCCAGCTCTTTCTTCTTTTACCTTTAAGTTTGTAGATACTTCCAGTACCATTTTGATTTTTCAATTTTCCTCCTTTCCAAAAAAAAGAGAGTTCAATTATAATTTTACTCTCTCTTTTCATTTGTAGCAAATAAATTATTTATTATAGAAGTTTGTATTTTAATTCAAAAACTTTATTATCAGACTTAACTTTTATAAAAAATCTCATTTTAGAAGCAATACAGAAAACTAAAAAGCCATAACCATTTTCATAAGGAAGCCATACAGGTTCTCCTCCTGATTCTTGTTCATCCATAAAACAACTTGGAATACTTCTTATATCTTCGTCAGTCAATGTTTCAGTGTCAAATTTTTCAATAAATAAATCAGTGCTTAACATTCTTTTTTACCCCTTTCTAACAAAAAAAGCTATTGTAATTTAATTCAAGAACTTTATTTTCTGCCATTATTTTAATAAAATATCTATCCTTGATATGAAAAACAACATATTTATTAATTACATCTCTAAGTATCCAACCACCAGTAGCATCATCACTGTCAATAAAATCTGCTGGTACTCTTTTTATATCTTTATCTTTTAGAGTACCATTATCAAATTTTTCTATAAAATCTTTAACAGTTAGCATTGTTCTATATTCTCCTTTCCATAGATTCTATCAAATTCTTTTTTTGAAATTCTTCCAGAGATAATAGAAATTTTTTCAATCTTTTTTTCCTTAACTAAAATTTTATTTAGATCATTAATTATATTGTAAGCCTTTGATTTACTACACTTTAACATAATAGCAATATCTTCAGCTTTATAAACTAAACTTTCAATATTCATATAAAATTCAACTCCTTGTATTAATCGTTCGCCCAGCTGTCCTGCTTCCGTCGCTACTCGCTCCGATATCGCTACAGCTGACCTCACTCTTTTGGGTTTTATTATCCCCGCCCCCCCGTCCAACTTGTGAGCCGTTTCAAGTCTGCTCTGCCCCCTGTTATAATTTTAAAATTATATATTCTAGGGCAGGTTTTATTTTTCTTCAGGTTATGTAATCATACCCTTGTATAATCTATCTAAATTTTTTATAGCTTCATCTAAGTCAGCTAGTTCAGTATTTATAATTTCTTGCTTTATGTTTTTATACCATTTAAGAGCCAATTTTTTGTTTTTATAATGATTATAATTAGCTCCTAATAAATCAAGCTGTATTTTACCTACAGTTTCAAGTAAAGCAAACATATACATATAAGCTGTGCTTTTAAAATAAATTTGTTTCATATAAAAAGCCTCCTTTAATTGCTAGGGGAGTGATGAACTCCCCTATATTTATTTTAAATTTCAATTACAAATTAGCCTACTTTTAAATTTTTATTTACAATTAATCTTGCCCCCTGAACTTCTTCCCCAGCTTTTAAAGCAGATTTTATTTTCTCCTTTGAAATCTTTTCAGTTGTAACAATTTCTATAAATTTTTTATCGATTAAAGATTCATCATAAATTTCTGTTGATGTTGATTTTGTAAATTTTATAGTTCCTAATACTGTATCAATTTTTTCAATTTGATTTACTAGCATTACATTTTTTATATAATCTTTAAATTTATTTAATTGATTTTCTCTTAATTTTTTTAATCCTTTTAATCTCTCTATTTCAGTATCAAGGGCTTCAATAGTTAGTTCCTGGTTTCTTACTACTGCAATTATATTTGCTGATTTATTTTTTAAATCTTGAGTCAATTCTTGATTCCAAATAGCTAATTGATTTTTGTCTTCAGATATTTCTCCAGTTTCTGCATTGATTCCTAATTCTAAATATTCCATTTTTTCAATATAGTCTTTTGTTACATCATAAAAATTCATAATTTCCTCCCTCTTAAAAATTATAATGTTTCTCCCGCCTTTGCACTTAGTTTTTTGCTCTTCCTCATCGCAAAAAATCAAGAGCTTCAGTTGGGTTCTTTGCTTCAGCCAATTCTTATAAGGACAGTTATAATTATTGTCTGAAGCAAAGAGTAAAAAAGATTAATTTATAAATATCTTTTGATATGCCTCTTTAACCTGCTCTTCTGTCATTTGAAAAACATTTTTGGCTTTAAAATGTCCTAACATTCTCGCCATTTTATCTTTTGGTAAATCTGTTAATTTAGAAATCATTTTATCTTTTGTTAAAATTTGTTCTTGAATTATTTTTTTTTCTTTTTTATCTTTTTTATCTTCAGCAATAATTTCTTGTAAATCTTCTTTTATATATAAACTAAGTCCAAGCCCAAACATTGCTAAATTTTTAACAAGACATCTCATTATATTATCATTAATTTGTCTTGAATTTGGTTCAGTGACTGCATTATGTTTATTGTCCATAACTGGTAACATCATTTCTTTAATTTCTCCAAACATAACTATTCTAGTTTTAACAAAATGTACATTCCCTCTTGAAAAGAATGGAAGCCCGTCAGCATCTGTATAAACTTGATAAGTCATTGTTGGATCTTTTTCCATTGCTATTTTATAAGCAGTTGCCCAGCTCAAATATGAAAGTCCTTTGTAATCTTTTTCAATATATTTTTTTAAATCAATATTATATAAATTTTCAAAATTTTCTTTTTTCATAGTAGGCCCCTTTCAATTTCAATATATTTTTCTATGAGTTCAACAGCTTTTATTAAACTAATTCCAGCAGGAAAAATTATCAACTTAGAATACTTTTGAAAAACTTTTAATTTCACTGATTCCCCCTTTACATTTCTAAAAAATTTGATATAATAAATTAGATATTTTTGAAAAAACTTTTAATTTCTGGGAGAGTTCTAAACTCTCCCTTTGCCTTTTAAACAAGTTTTTATTTTTTTTTCTATAAAATCCCTCCTATTCTTCAGACTCTATTATTTAATTTTTATATCATAGATCATCTCCTTTTAACTCTAAAGAGTTACATTTTATCTAAAAAAAATATCTTTCTTTCACACTATTATTATAACTCATTTGAGTTACAATGTCAACTTTTTTTTGCTTTTTTTTATAAAATATTTTAAAATAAATTGGCTCCAGATTTTATAAATTAATCTTTGCTTCAGCTAATAATTATAACTGACCTTATAAGAATTGGCTGAAGCAAAGAACCCAACTGAACACCAGCATTTTTTTGCGATGAGGAAGAGCAAAAAAGCTGGGGGCAAGGCGGGAGGATTCATAACCGAAGAAAAATAGAACTGCCCTAGAATATAAAACTTTAAAATTATAACAGGGGGCAGAGCAGACTTGAAACGGCTCACAAGTTGGACGGGGGGGCGGGGATAATAAAACCCAAAAGAGTGAGGTCAGCTGTAGCGATATCGGAGCGAGTAGCGACGGAAGCAGGACAGCTGGGCGAACGATTAATACAAGGAGTTGAATTTTATATGAATATTGAAAATAAAAAAAATTTTGGAGAAATATTAAAAGAAGTTAGAATTAAGAATGGGGATAGTTTTAGAACTTTAGCTGATAAAATAAATATTGTCTTCAGTTATATAGATAAAGTTGAAAAAGGAATTAGACCAATAAATAAAGAAATGTTTTCAAGACTTTTGAATGTCTATCCACTTGATAAAAAAAAATTAATGGTTGCCTACACTTTTGAAGTTTTTCCAGAAAATGCAATTAAAGATTTAGATTTGTTGAAAGATTCAAATGATTATGAATTTATTTATAAATTTTTATTTGAAAATTTATCAGCTGAAGAGAAGAAAAATTTATTAAAAAATATGTATGATAGACTTGAGGTTGATTGCTACAAAAATGGTACTTATGAAAAAAATAAAGAAAAATTAAATCTGATAAAATCTAAAATTGATAAATTAAAATAAAATTATTTTTTGCTTCTATCATATTTTTAAAATAAAAAGTCCTGGAACTTCATCAGGACTTTTTTTATACTTGACAATGTAACTCATAAGGGTTATAATTGCAATATAACAAGTTTTTATTTTTTTAATTTTGATGTAACTCAAAAGGGGGATAGTATGGATACTAAAAAAATTGCAGAACTTATAGATAAAGAAAGACGCCTACAATTTGATCAACAATCTAAGTATATGGATACTCTTGGTCTTCCACGTCAAAATTATGCTGCAATTATGAAAAGATTAAAAAAAGATAATAGCCAAGTAAGTTTTAATTTAATTAATGCATTATTAAAACCCCTTGGATATAAATTAGACATAGTTAAGTTAACATAATTTAATATAATTCTTATTCCAGAAGATGTTTTTATTTTTTTCATCATTGCTATTTTGAACAGTCAAGAAAAATGATTCCCCTCAATCATTTTTCTTGACTTCTTCTTTATTGATTTGATTATCATTTAGAATCTCTTTCATAAGTTTTAGAATTTCAATAATTTCTTCTTTTTTCATATTTCTTCAGCTCCTTTATTTTAGTTATTTATATTTTAAAGTTATATTTTTCGTTCACATAAAAATTTTACAGAAAGGCAGGTTATAAAAGTGAGTATCAAAAATGGCAATTATTTTACAGTACAGGCATTTATGAGAAATAATTTAAATTTAAAAGGGAATGAACTTTTAATCTATGCAATAATTTTTGGTTTTTCTCAAGTTGAGAATCAATATTTTACTGGTAGTTTAAATTATTTAGCTGAATGGACTGGAATTTCTTCTAAAACAACTGTTATGACAATTTTGAATTCTCTCATATCAAAAGGGCTTCTTGAAAAAGAAGAAATTTATAATAATGGTATTAAGTTTTGTAAATATAAAGCATTGATTGAGCCAAAAGAAATTGATGAAGTTATAAAGAAAGATATTGAAAATAATAAAAAAAATATTTCTAGTAGTATACAAAAGAATGATGTCAAAAATTGTGAGGGTATATCAAAAATTGATATGGGTATATCAAAAATTGATACGGGGGTATATCAAAAATTGATATGGGGTATATCAAAAATTGATAATAATAAAATAGATATAATACATAAATATAATAATCATATCATAGAAGAAAAAAATGATTTTTTTATGATAAAGAAATTTTTTGAGGAAAATAAAATTGATTTTTCTAAGAAGCATCAAGAAATAATTTTGAAGTTGTTGGAAAAAAATTCAGCTACTTATTTACTAAAAATTTTTCAAGATGAAATTGATATTTTAAAAAATAATCCTGCTGTAAAAAATATAAATGCTGTATTTTCATATCATCTTTTTAATGGAACTGTTCAGATTGATATGAAAGAAATTGAGAAAAAAGAAATTGAAATCACTTCTAAGAAGACTGAAGAAAAAGAATATTATAATAGTTTTAATAAAACTTTAGAAATTTTTAATAATCTTTCAGCTAAGGACCAGGAAGAAATAGAAAATAAAATTTTGAATTTAAAAGAGATTAACTCAAACTTCTTACTGGAAGTTAAAAAGAATAGTAAATTATTTTATTATAGACTAATTGGGGATTATTTAAAAAGGGAATTAACTATAAAAGGGGTAATATAGATATGATAGGTTATCAAATTGAAATAAAATTTAAAAGAGATAGTAATGAGCAATTTTTAAGGGCTTCAATATCTACTGATGACTATTTAAATGATGATAAACTTGAAGAAATAGTTATTAATATTTCTAATGTTTTAAAAAAAATTTTTTCATTTAGTGAAATAAAAATTTTAGAAACAGATATTAAGCTTGAGGAATAGAATAATGCATCCAGCTGACACAAAAAAATATATCAAAAAAAAATGACCTTATTAAAGGGCTAAATTTGAGCTTTTAGCCATATAAGAGGTATTATTATATGGCTATAATTTTTATAATAGGTGATAATATGACAGACGAAAAGATCAAAGAAATTGAAGAAATATTGTTCACTTACAAAGATTACTGCATTATTAACAAAAATGATAAATATTCAGATATTATAGCTGACGTTGAATCTGCTCTTTTTGTGATTAGAAAAAATAAAAGATTTGATTTTATAGACTTAAGATATTTCAAGAATATGACTTATGAAGAAATAGCTGAAGAATTAGATGTTGACATCAGAACTGTCTTCAGGATTAGAAAAAGACTTCTTTCAAAGTTAAAACTTCACTTTAAAATTAGAAGATTATTATAAACTAAAAATTATGAAAATGTCAGTTTTACGACATTATAAAGCAAATTATTTTGTAGTATAATAATAATATAAATAACAAGCTGGCTAGTTAAATAATATCGTATCTAATTTTATAAGGAGGTTATTATTATGACAGAACAAGAAAAAAAAGAAGTTATGGCTAAATATGCTAAAAAGTTGGAAGCTACAATCAAGACTGAAAAAGCTAAGACAATGGAGCTTGAAGATGATAAGTTCACTCTAAAAGCATTGCAAGAAAAAAAACAAGCTGGAGCTGCATTAGAAACAACTGCATATGAAAGCTGGGATACCTGGATGGCTCAAATGGAAAAAGAAATCAAAGCTGGAGAAGCTGCTCTTACAAACATAGAATTTAAGAAAATTCTATTAGAAGCAGTTAAAGCATATGCTGGAGTATAAACCTAATTTAAACTAAATATTTATAACAGAAAACAGTGGATAATTAGGATCCACTGTTTTTTATTAAGATGAGCATTTTCTAAGGAGGCTTTAATATGAAAGTTGCTTTAATTATTGGACATAATTCAAGAAGTAAGGGAGCTTATTCTTCTATCATAGGAAGTGAATTTGATTATTGGAAAAGAATTGCAATGAAAATTAAAACTATTATTCCTGGAGTAGTTGATGTATATGAGAGAAGCCCAAACAAATATTACACCAGGGAAATGTTTCAGGTTCTGGAAAAATTAAATCAAAATAAATATGCTTTCTGTCTTGAACTTCATTTTAATTCATCAACAGACAAATCGGCTAATGGTTGTGAATGTTACATCTATCATAAAAACAATGAAGCTAAAATGTTGGCCACAAATTTTATGCATCAGTTACACAATATATTTAATGTAAAAATTAGAAATAATCACGGAATAAATTTAGTTTCTAGTTCTCAAGTACGGGGAGGATATGGAATCTGTAAGAGCAAATGGACCTATATTTTGATTGAGCCTTTTTTTGGAAGTAATCCAGGAGAAGCATTAAAATTTTATGATAAAAATAAAATAGTGGAACTTTTAATAAAATTTATTATAGAAAATTCCATATAATAGGAGGTTAAAAAATGCCCGAATTATGTGAGTTTGATTTAAGATTTTATGGTTATAAAAAGTGGATATTAAAGAAAAAATATTCCTATAAAGTTAATAATAGAATAATTGAAGTACCTGAAAATTTTATAACAGATTTAGCAAGTATTCCTAAAATATTTCAAAATATTTTTGAACCTGCTGGAGAGAACTATACTCGTGGTGCAGTAATCCACGATTATTTATATTCAAAAGATTGTAAATATATTGATATTAGTCGGAAAGAAGCAGATAAAATTTTTCTGGAGATTATGAAAGAAAGAGGAGTACCTTTTTGGAAAAGACACTTAATATATAAAGCAGTAAAATTTTTTGGCTGGATATTTTTCCGAAAGGAGTAAGATTATGAATGTTGAAACTATTATTACAGTAGCTGGAATGTTAGTAAGTGGTGTTTTTGTATATCATAGATTCATTATAAGTTATATTGAAAAAAAAGTTGATAAAGAAAATTACAAAGAGTTCAAAGAAGAACTAAATAAGAAATTAGATGAACTAAAAGAAGATTTAAAATATTTAAGAGAAAAATTATAAATGAACTCTCTTTAATTTGTTGCCTACATATTGCCTACAATTTTAAATTTTTATATAACTTTTCTCTTTTATAACAAACAGTTTTTATTTTTTTATATTCTTTTCTCCAGTCCTTGTAAAAGCTTTCTCTATCTTCATTAGTACTCTTATGGTAGTCAGCAATATTGTTGTAGTTTATTTCGTTATTATTTTTCTTACGATAACTATTGATTTTTAAAAATTTACTTCTATCAAAACCATAAAATGAAAGCTTATATCTTACTTTTTTTTCTTTGTTGAAAATATATATTGAAAATGACTTGGAAATATTGCCATTTTTAGTAAAAGAGAATTTAAAATTTTTTAAATTAGATGTATACGTATGGTAATAAATTAAATTTTTTGGAAGCTGTATATCTTGTGATTGAAGTGTTTTATCTGATATTACAATTTTTTTTGCAGAAAGGTCTAATTCTAATTCTTGCTTTCTTTTCTGTTTCAAAGAAGTTGTTGATACCAAATAAAATGCTTCTGTAATTTTTGTTTTTGCTTCATTTACGTCTCTTAACTCTTTAAATTCCTTGTACTTTAGAAATGCAATATTCAATAAAATTGAAAAAATTAAAATAGAAAGTATTATCTCAAAAGTTGAGAATGCTTTATTTTTTTCTATATAAATCACCCTCTTTTTTAAGATTATTATACAACTAAAACTTATATAATGTCAAATAAAAAAACATATAATTTTAATATAGAGTTTAATGTTTTAAATAAATTATAAATTTTTAAATTAAAATCTAATATTTTATAGAGGTATATGAGGTTTTTCTGAAAATGAAAATTATATTAAAAACCTTTATTATATAGAAAATGGAGGTGAAGCTTATGGAAATGTCAAAATTATTGGTTAAGGATCTTATGAATGGAAAGTTTGAATTGATTTCTGATTATATATATCAGATAGAAAATTATGTTATAAGAGTACCTAAATCTTTTGTAACTGACTATGCTAGCATACCTAGAATATTTAGACCTATTGTTCTTCCCTATGGTAAACATAGTGGGGCAAGTGTTGTGCATGATTATCTTTATTCAAAGAGCTGTGAGCTGAATATTGAAAGAAAAAAGGCAGATAAAATATTTTTAGAAATTTTAAAAGAAGAAGGAGTAAGTCCTATTTTAGCTAGGCTTATGTATATTGCAGTTAGAATTTTTGGTAAAATTAGATATAAAATAAAAAAATAGCACCTACTGGCATAGGTGCTATTTTATTTGCCATTAAATCTTATACTACTTACTTAAGTTATTCTAACATAATTATATTAAAAAATCAAGTTTTATGATATAACAAACTACCATGTTTTCTTTAATATCTCTAAAAAAAAGAGATAAAAGAATGAAAAAAATTTAT
>ERZ772917.1449-NODE-1449-length-13609-cov-16.720820_pt1 | contig 13609 bp, 18 predicted proteins | sample MGYA00511187_ERZ772917 | MGnify/ENA primary metagenome ERZ772917 (study PRJEB29015, sample SAMEA2737925) | human oral metagenome | biome: human oral; feature: human-associated habitat; material: dental | place: China | collected 2012 ... | reverse complement strand
CTCATATCCAATTTATCTTTGGGATTGAAGACCAACTCATTTTGTCCTATAACCCAAAAACGCCGCTGTTGAATATGCGGCGTTTTTTTCATCTGTAAGCCGGCGGCTGCTTTTTATTATTTCATATATTTATAGAGGAAGGCATTGACTTCTTCCGTGACGAACTGGTTGGATTCTTCGCTCAGCTTGAAAGAGCCGCCCAACATGCACCATGTGATGAGCGCACCGTAAAGATGGGAGAGAAGAAGTTTCGTAAGGAACGCGACCGGTGTATCTTCTTTCAGCCGGTTTTCTTCTTTGGTGTGCTTGAGAATGGTATAGATTTTACGATATCCTTCGCGGAGATTTTCCGCGCCTTCTTCTGCGGAGCGGGGAGACATGATATCGCGGATCCATTGGCGGATCAGATTTACACCCATGCGGTCCACTTCGTGGAGAATGGCATTGAAGTAATAGGTCAGTTTTTCCTGTGGGCCTCCGGGCATCGTCATGGCAGTGGTAAATATTTCTTCTATGACTCGGGTGGAAAATTCACGAACGACATCTTCCTTGCATACAAAATAGTGGTAGAATGTGCCTTTTGCCACACCGGCATCTTTCGTGATTTCTTCGACGGAAACGTTGTCAAATCCCCGTTCGCTGATGAGTTTTCTGGCGGAAGCGGTCAGCTTGGCTTTTGTCCGCTCGGCTTTTTTGGTTAAAGGCATTGCGCATCCTCCTTTATTATTTATATTATATTAGTATAAAATAAGCGGGGTATAAATGCAATGACTTTTAGTCATTTAAATGATCCGGAAAGGGTTTGGAATAAAATTTCCGCCGCTGTAATTGGGCGGTTTCCTTTGGTATAATGAAGACAGGAAAACGGAAAGAATACAGTGTCCGGGTAAATGGTTTGGAGGAGCTTCATGGACGACGGCCATATATGGTTTGAATTATTTATTATTGTTCTGCTTGTCTTGGGAAATGCCGTGTGTTCATTGGCGGAAATAGCCATTGTGGGAGCGAGGAAGACGAAGCTGCAGGAGCTGGCGGATGAGGGGAAGCGTGGCGCGGCACAGGCGCTGAAGCTGACCGGACGTAAAGAGGAGCTGTTCTCTACCATCCAGGTGGGGATTACCACCATCAGCATCGTGACGGGTATGTTCTCCGGCGCCTCTCTGGCAGGCCCTCTTGCTGATTTTCTTGGCGGCATTCCTATAGCCGGCGCTTTCCTGGCACCTTTGAGCATGTTCTTTGTCATGGCGCTGGTGACGTATTTTGCTTTGATTATCGGGGAGCTGGCACCGAAGTGGATCGCCATTGCGGAACCGGAGAAAGCAGCGTGCCTCATCGCCCGTCCCATGATTTTATTTTCCAACCTGTGCAAGCCTCTTGTGGTATTCAGCACGTGGTCAACGAAGCTTGTGGTGGAGATGCTCGGCGTCCGCATGGGGGGCGAAACGCCCGTATCGGAAGAGGAAATACGTGTCCTTCTCCATCAGGGGGCGCAGCTCGGCACGATTGACAAAAAAGAACCGGAAATGATTGAGAATGTTTTTTCTCTGAATGATCTCACTGCGTCGGATACTATGACCCCGCGGCCGCAGCTTGTATGGATTGATCTGGAGGATACGGAGGAAAATATCTGGGAGGATATTAATCATTCCACCCACTTCCGTCTTCCCGTGGGAAACGGATCCCTTGATGATTTCAAAGGTCTTGCCGATATGAGCGAAGTGCTCCGCGACCAGCACCGGAATCCCGGCAAGTCTATCAAAGCGTCCATCATGGACTCGGCTTATCGTCCGCTCCTGATTCCGGAAACACTTATATTGACAAAGGTTCTTGCCCTGTTCAAAGACCGGGTGGTCCACGAAGCGGTGGTCATTGATGAATACGGCACCCTGACGGGACTGGTCACGCTTCATGATGTTTTGGAAGAAATCGTGGGGGATATGCCCGGCGACAAGGAAGACATGCTGGAGGCGCAAAATAAGTTTATCCGCCGCACGGAAAATTCCTGGCTGGTGGAAGGGCTGTGCACCATTGATGAGTTCAGGGAGTATTTCCATATCGAAGAAGAACTTCCGGGAGAAGCGGAAGATGATTACAAGACGCTTGGCGGGTTTATCACATACCTGTTCGGCTATATTCCGAAAGAAACGGAAAAAATTTCCTTCGGCCGTTTTACCTTTGAAGTGATGGACTGCGACAACCGCAGAGTTGATAAAGTATTAGTTACGGAAGGGGAAGGATAGTATGTACAAAGACGGAGATTACAGGGGGTTGTCCTTAGAAGAGGTGATTCTTGCCATTCATGATGAACTGCGGGAAAACCGCGCTTTCCTCCAGATGTCTCTTCTCGATCCCGATCCCGACAACCGTCCCGCGGAAGATCTTCGGATACGGAAAATCATGGAGCTGGCAGGCGTCATGGAAAACGTGCTGGACACGCTCGTGAGGGACACTTGTGGACCGGAGGCGGAAGCCGGCCATGATGGGGAAGAAATCCCCTGCCGTGAAGAATCTGAAGGCGGTGTCGACGTGGAGTATAGAAGCCATACGCCCGGTAAGCCTGACGAGAGTGAAAATATCGAGCAGGATTGGAATATGGATGCTGTGGGGGATGAAGCGGAAGACGTAAAAAAGAAGAAAGATAAGACGAAAAAAGGAAAGAAAAATAAAAAGGATAAAAAAGGAAAGAAGAAGGGGAAAAAGAAATAAGCAGGGAGAGCCGCGCTGTCATCGGGCGGCTTTTCCTATGCCTGCGCCGCTCTTTCCTTTCCTGAAGTATGGGACAGGGGGCGTTTTCATGGCGGAATTTTCTCTTTTTATTTGACCGGTACGCTTTTATTGGCTACACTGGATATAATGTTTTTGAAAGGCGGTAGTATGGAATTCAGTATAAGAAACAGAAAAGTATGGTTCGTTTTCCTGCTTCTCTGTATAGCCCTCTTCCTTTTGAGCGGCTGCGAAATGAAAAAGATGGGCGGCGATGCCGCGTCGAAGGAAAGTTATGTCGTCACTGACGCGTTTGACAATCAGGTGACTATTCCCCACAAACCGAAAAAGATTCTCGGCACGGACTCTGCTATCGATACGATGCTTCTTGGCGTTGTCGAACCGTCACGGCTGGCGGCGTGCTTCATCGCGGATAAAGATCCCGGCATGTCCTATATCGCGGACGAGGTGAAGGATATCAAGCCGGAGATTCCCCTGAACGGGATTTCTATGGAAATATTGACAAAAATAAGTCCCGATCTTATCGTGGCGTCATCTTATACGAGGCAGAAGGAACTGGATATGTGGCGCAGCCTCGGCTATCCTGTCGTCATGATCGACGGCCCGACGTCCATCGCCCAGGCAGAAAAGGATATACGCATCATCGCGGCTGCCGTGGGGGAAACGGAGCGGGGAGAAAAGGTGGTCGCCGAAATGGAACGGCAGTTAAAAGAGGTGGACAGTACACTTTCTGCAAGGAATCTTCCGCCCCAGACAGGACTTCTTGTTTCCCAAATGAGCCGTTACGGCGGACCGGGCTCCATGTACCATGAACTGCTGACAAGGGCGGGAATCAAAAACGCCATTGCCGAAGTAGGCGTAGCCAACGGGCAGCTTTTGTCGCAGGAACTGATTGTCAAATCGGATCCGGATTTCTTCTTTGTTTCTGCTGACAGGGAATCGGATGAAACGGGAGCGGGGAAATTCAGGGACAGTTTTCTGGCAAATCCCGCCATTCAGAATATGCGTGCTTACCATCGTGTCATTCCCCTGGAGGACCGGTATATCTATGCGTCGTCCCAGAACTGCGTCTATGCGGTGAAAGCGATGGCAAACGCCGCTTACGGCCCCCTTTTTGATATGAGCGGGGAAAAACAGATTAAAGGATATTGAGGAGGAACTATGTCGAAGAAAGGGAAAAAGAAAAACAGAACTTTGGATATTATCATTTTAACGATGCAGATGATTTCACTCATCACCAATCTCTGGCTCCTGAAACATGCCATTGACAGAAGTATCGTAAAGAAAAAGACGGCGGGGGAGAGACATTGAAGCAAAGTGTGAGCCACTATGTCATGCCTGATGAAAAAGAAGAAGCAACGGCGGAATTGGTGCACCGCTTGGGGCTGGACGGCATTGAAAACCTTATTTACGGTGATGAACCGTCATCCAATCTTTTCACGTCGCTCACGGTGGGGGCGCATCTGCGCTTTTGGCCGAGGTGGATGGATTTTTACCTTGGAAATACAAAGCGCTATAAAAAACAGTTCCCCGATGAAAAAGCCCTTACCGCTTACTATGGTGCCTCCGACACGGACGGCTGGCTTGAAGAAATACGGAAAAATATCCGCGCGGCACTGGCGGAAAATCCGGAGTACCTTGTGTGGCATGTGGCGGACTGTACTCTGGAAGAAGCATGGACACGGCAGTTTTATTACACTTCGAAAGACGTTCTTCGGGAAACGGCGGCTATTTACAATGCCGTTTCCGAAGAAGTGCCTGAAACGGTGGAAGTCCTTTTCGAAAATATTTTCTGGCCGGGGCTGTGCCGCCTTCTGCCTTGTGAAATAGACTATTTCTTTTCCCTTTTGAAAGGGTCAAATGTAGGACTTGTCTTAGACACGGGCCATTTCATGAATACCAATCCGGATCTGGAAACTGAAGCGGACGGCGCGGAGTATATCTGTGCCATGGCGGAAAAACTGGGGAGCATGAAAAAACTGTTCCGCGGGATGCACCTGTCCTGTTCCCTGTCCGGGAAGTACCAGAAATCCTGTACCGCCGTGCCGCCGGAGAACATGGACGGAGAAACCGTCATGATGCATATTACCTCTATCGACCAGCACCGTCCTTTCACCACGGAAGCGGCGCGGAAAATCGTGGAATGCATAGAACCTGCATACCTCACGCATGAGCTTTTTGGTGATTATGGGGAAATCTCCGAAGAGAAACTGAAAATTCAGATGGCCGCCATCGGCGCAGATGGAAAAGGCGGCAAACCCATTTCTCTATGTGGGTGAAGAAGTCATGATGAAGAAATGCATCTGCCTCTTATGGCTGCTCATGGCTGTATGTTTTTGCAGTCCGGCAGGCGCGGAAACAGGCCTTTACTTTTTATCATGGGATATGGATGGGGACGCAGTCTGTTATGCGCTGGAAGTCACTACGGAGGACGGAGAAGTTCTGTATGCCGATGATTCCGTCTGGCAGAATGAAGTCATATTTCCGGCGGATATCTCCTCGGAGGCGGAAGAGAAAATTTTCTGGCGTGTGCGGCCTTTCGATTTATACGGCGGGCCTCTCCATGGCTGGACCGAAAGAGAGCCTTTTGATGCGGCCGGCAGTTTTCTGGAACGGGAAGCGCCTCTTCTCCGGCCGGATGATCACGAGGACCGGCGGATGAAACTGCTCTACCCCGTTTATTCCTATGTGGGGCTTCCCTGCGCAAAATCATATGAGGTGGAAGTGACGGACAGCGAGCCTGAAAATCCTGACGGTGCGGAACCGTCCATGTACCGCGTGTGGTCGGGGACGTCGGAAATCATGGAGCTTTATGACGACTTTCCCCGCACAGGCGTGTACTGGTGGCGGGTGCGGTGCCTTGATGAAGACGGAAATGCCCTCGGTGTGTGGAGTGAGGCGCGGAGAATGGAAATGCCTGTTGACGGATGGGAAACGGGGCTCTTCGGCGACAGCATCAGCCACGGCGGAGGACGGATGTCTTTTTCGCCGTCTGATGCGCTGTACAATCTGGTCTCTTATCTTGACGAGCCGGCGGTAAATCTGGCACAAAGCGGCGACACGAGCCGGCGGATGGCGGAACGGTTTGAGGCGGATGTCCTTCCTTTCCGCTTAAGATATCTCCTCATTATGGGCGGCACGAACAGTCTCCGTGGAGGGGAAGATCCGGAGAATGTCATCGGTGATCTGCGATATATCGGCGACAAGTGCAGGGAAAACGGGATCAAACCGATTTATCTCACTTTGGCACCAATCAATCCTGACAATATTAAACGTTATTTCGATGAAGACACGGCACCCGATTGGAAAGAGCGTTTTGCCACAGTGAATGAATGGATACGCACGCAGGATCATATCGATACGGCAGTGCTCTTTGCGGATATGGATGTATTATCACCGGAGTACGGCGCAGACGGTATCCACATCGACTGGAAAGGGAAATTCCTGATGGGGCAGCTTATTAACAGGGAACTGCCGAAATTTAAGGAATAAGGTATCGGCGGATGGCGGAACTTAAGACAAATCAAAAACGCAGACGGTCACGAGTACACTGTCTGCGTTTTCTGTTTCCTGATATCGTGCTTTCAGAACAGCCGGGATTTCAGCTTCATGGCAGTCCATTTGGCGAGGGCGTTTTTCGCTTCCTGCGGTGCGGTATCCACAAGGCGCACCCGCGCTTTCAGCCGATCCTCCATGGTGACGCTTTTGTCGATGTAGGGTTCAAAAGTTTTATACAGATTCATTTTTGTGATTTCTTCATTGATGTCCATAGGGCCTCCTTATTTCTTGTCATTGGAAAGATGAAGTCTGTCGAAGATGAGGAATGAGAGGGAGAGGATCATGGCAACGATGGTGGCAAGTCCCATGCCTTTCAGCTGGACAGGCCCCAGTGTGACGGTTGCGCCCGATAGTCCGGAAATCATGGTGACGGCGGTGAGAATCAGGTTTCTTGATTTCGTGTAGTCCACTTTCTTTTCGATGAGCATGCGGATCCCTGAGGATGCGATGAAACCGAAGAGGAGAATGCACACGCCGCCCATAACGGGAGTGGGGATGGCATGGATGACAGCGGCCACTTTGCCGATGAAGGAAAAGATGATGGCGAAGACTGCCGCACCGCCGATGACCCAGGTGCTGTATACGCCTGTCATGGCCATGACGCCCATATTTTCACCGTAAGTGGTATTTGGCGTGGAACCGGCAAAACCGGAAATCATATTTGACAAACCGTCGGCAAAGAGGGAGCGGTGGAGCCCCGGATCTTTGATGAGGTCGCGACCGACGATGTCGCTGGTGACGAAGAGGTGGCCCAGATGTTCGGCGAAGACCACGAAAAGGGCGGGCATGATCATCATGACGGCGCTGAAATTAAAGCGGGGCGAATAAAAAGTGGGGAAGGCAAACCATTCTTTCGCGGCCACATTGGAGAAATCGACAACGCCCATGATGATGGAAAGGATATATCCCGCGATGACGCCGATAAGAATCGGAATAATGGAAATAAATCCGCGGCCCAGTACGGTGGCGAGAATGGTGACGATGAGGGTAAACATGGAAATCATGACAGCCATGGCATTTGTCATACCCTGTGCTTCTCCGGAGAAGCCCGACATGCTCATGGCAAGCGGGGCAAGCTCCAGGCCGATAATGGCGACGATGGAGCCCATGGCGGCGGGAGGGAACAGCACATCAATCCATGACGTTCCTATCTTCTTTACAAGGAGCGCGAGAATCATGAAAGACAGGCCGAAGCAGATGAATCCGCTTTGCGCGTCGGCATAAGTCATGCCCTCTGTGGCGGTAACCGCGAGAACCGGAGAGATGAAAGCGAAACTGGAACCGAGATAGGCGGGCAGTTTCCATTTGCAGATGAACAGGTAGAGCAGCGTGCCCACGCCGTTCATGAAAAGACAGGTCGCCGGATCCACATGCAGGAGGAACGGCACGAGCACCGTCGATCCGAACATGGCGAACAGGTGCTGCAGGCTGAGCGGTATAGTCGGCAGCAAAGGCAGTCTTTCTTCCACTTCGATAATTCTTTTTTCCATAAAACCCTCCATAAAAAACTTTACCCGCGAAAAAAGGAAGACCGCGTCCCAAACAGCGATCCTCCCTTCTTTAAAGACAATAAACTTATCTCAAATATTTTATACTTTCATACTTGTAAAAGCAAGAGTAAAGCAATATTTTCTGTAATTCCGTATAAAAACTATTTATAAAGAATGCATCCGAAAAAGTTATGCCCCGCTTTCATAACTTCGGATTTTTCGGCCTGAAAAACGCAAAATTTTCCCTTTAAATTCCGAAAAAGAATTTTAAAAATAATAAAAACAAATAATAAGAAGAAAAGAGAATAATATAGATAACTCTTAATTATTTTATTCCAAACAATTTTTCATGCTATGATTTTTTGGAAAATTAAATTTTACGAAAACAATATGGAGATGAAAACGTATTACCAAACAGGCATGATTCAGAACAGGAGGGCACAATGGCATTGATTTCACTCGGCTCGCTGGCAGCGGCTATTTTCCTTGGGTTTTTCAGAAAAATGAATACAGGGCTTGTCTGTATCGGCTTTGCGCTGCTTCTGGGAAAACTGGCCGGTATTCCGGACAAGGAAATCATCGGCGGATTCAACTATTCCCTTTTCCTCATGCTTCTCGGCGTTACTTATCTGTTCGGACTGGCGGAATGGAACGGGACACTGAAACTTCTTACAAAGAAGATCACCGTTCTGGCAGGGAAACGGACATATCTTATCCCTGTCGTCATGTACCTTTTCGCCACAGTACTGTCCGCGCTGGGGCCGGGTACGATTCCCACCACCGCGATTATGATGGTTTTCGGAATGACGCTGGCCGTGGAAATGAAGATCAATCCTGCCATGCTGGCGGCAATTATATTCCTCGGTGCGGCCGGCGGAGGTATGTCGCCTCTTGCAGCGACGGGGATCATCGGACTCAACCTGTGCGAAGAATTCGGACTGACCGGTATCGAAGCGCCTTTGCTGGTGAACGGCGTATTTTCATCCACCGTGTATGCCGCTGTCGTTTACATCGCTTTCGGCGGGTATAAACTGAAATCGGAGAAAGCGCTGAAGTTTTCCGACACCGCTTCTTTTAACAGGGCACAGATCATCACGCTCCTCGGCATCTGCGCGATGGTAGGCATGGTAATGCTTTTTAAAGTGAATGTGGGACTGGCCAGTTTTACCGCGGCAATGGCACTTTCCTTCTTCCGCGTGTCCGATGAAGGAGAGGCGCTGAAACGGATTCCCTGGGGGACGCTCCTCCTGATCTGCGGCGTAGGGGTACTGATGAATGTGATTATCGTCCTCGGCGGTATCCATCTTCTTTCCGCTTCCCTTGCGTCCATCATGAATGCTGCCACAGCTACTGCCATCCTCGGTGTCACCGCAGGCGTCATGTCATGGTTCTCTTCCACGTCGGGCGTGGTGATGCCCACACTTATTCCCACCGTGCCCCATATCATTCACCAGATGAGCATATCCGTGAATCCGGTGGAATGGGTCACCGCGATTTCCATGGTATCCAATACGGCAGGGATCAGCCCCCTCTCTACCGGCGGCGCGCTGGCCCTTGCAGCATATTCCTCAGAAGCAGGCGCTGCGGCAGGAGAAATGGATCGTCTTTTTGTGAAAATGTTCGGTATTTCCGCAATCGGTGTCGTTACCCTTTCCACGCTGGCATACTTCGGTTTCTACCGCTGGCTTCTGTAAGGAATGATTGTCTAAGACGTCGCTGTAAAAGGAGTGCGAGATAGGAATTTTCTGAGACAAGAGAATTTTTGACCGGCGCTTTTCAAGCAGAGGCAATAGCTAAAGACCACATTGAAGGATAAAATCTTTAATGTGGTTTTTAGCTGTTCTGATATCATTTGAGAATTGAATCTTTTTGTAGATTATGTTAAAATAGGGCAAAATCAGTCTACTTTTAGGCCATGTGGGGTCTGCGAAATGAAAAATATTACATATTTAGATACATACGTCTTGCAGCAGGATATGAGAATTCGGCTGCCAAAAGCAATTCTCTCCAATATGGAAATAGAAAAAGGAAAAACACTATTTGATATTTACTTTGATTTTGAGGAAGAATCAATCATACTCAAACCAAAATCTGATGCAAACGAGAGGACTCCTAAAAATGACAAGGCATGAAATTATAACTGGAAATAGCAATAACATGAGCGTAATACCGGATGGCGCTGTTAATTTAATTGTCACATCCCCTCCCTATCCTATGATTGAAATGTGGGATGAAATGTTCGGTCTGCAGAATCCAGAAATTAAGGACGACCTTATTGCGGGTGATGGAAATTCTGCTTTTATGAAAATGCATGCTGTTCTTAATGCAATATGGAAAGAATGCGATAGGGTTCTTGCCGAGAATGGTTTTGCGTGTATCAACATAGGTGACGCAACAAGGACTATCGGAGATAATTTTCAGCTTTACTCAAACCATACTCAGATTATCAATCAGTTTGTAGCTATGGGCTATAGTGTTCTTCCGGATATTCATTGGAGAAAGCAGTCAAATGTACCAAACAAATTTATGGGTTCTGGAATGTATCCTGCCGGTGCTTATGTAACATACGAGCACGAGTATATCCTTGTATTCAGAAAAGGCGGGAAACGAGTTTTCAAGGGCGAAGGGAAAGCTCTAAGACAGAAAAGTGCTTTTTTCTGGGAAGAAAGGAATATGTGGTTTTCCGACCTTTGGGAAATCAAAGGCACATCTCAAGCTATTCTTTCTGCAAAAGCAGGTCGTGACCGGAATGCATCTTTCCCTTTGGAGATCCCTTTTAGACTTGTAAATATGTATTCGGCAGAAGGTGATACCGTTTTGGACCCATTTGTCGGGCTTGGAACAACCAATATTGCATGCATGATTACTAACCGAAATAGCATCGGAGTTGATATAGATGATGAGATTGCTAAAATTGCATTAACCAATATGGGACAGAACATGGAAGGCTTAAACAAAATTATTGATGATAGAATTAATCGGCATCTGGAGTTTATTAATTCTCAACCAGACGAGGAAAAATTAAAATGTTACAGCAATGCTCCACATGGATTCCTTGTGAAGACAAAACAAGAAACTGCTATCGAAATAGAGCAGCTGAAAGAAATTACCAAAAAAAAGAATGTATATATTTGTAAGCATGGAAAATATGTCCCTACTGAACAACCGTTGCAACTGACAATGAATTTACAATCATAATAATGGGCAGAGATGGATTGCCCCTTCTGCCTATATTTTTTACCCCTTTGGCGGCATTCTTAACAATAGATCACGTTCCGCAATAATCTTGCATTCAACATCAGCGGGTACAATGCCGTTTACTGGCATAACGGTAAATACTTTGCCACCGAAATCACGTAAAAAAGCCTTGTGGCCTTTTTCTTCCGATGATTTGGCTTTGCCCATGTATATTGAGAGATTTGCAGATTTGTAAGTCGATGGTTTGATCTGCAAACCTATCTTATATCCGTTAATATCTGCCCAAAGGTCAACCCAATACGGCGAGCCTTCAATTTCACTTGGCGCATCATAAAAGGGTATTTCTCCAATAATGAGAGACGGAGTCATAATAGGCCTCTTTCTTTGAGGTAACCATTGTATGTACGTTTTAATACGACCGTATGGATATAATCAACACAATCCTGTTCAGTTATTGAAGCGAGCAAATTAGGATGAAAACGAACTTCTGATGGCAGGATATCAACAATTTTTTGATATAGAATTCTACCGAGACTATAAAGGTACTCGCTTGAGCGCACATTTGAATAATAATAATCACACCACTCTTCATAAGAAGACGGATTGCAAATACGAATAGAATCGGAGGTTGGCCCGACATTCTTCTTGAAGTTCAGCTGCCACCTATTCATTGCATAATTTAAAACAAATTCTTTTTTTGCCATAGGCATGGTTTATACCTCCCGTTTAATCTTCCACTTCGATTTTTAGCCCGGTTTTCGTTTTAGCGTAATAAATCATTCTGACGTTAATTACTTCAGATAAGCGTCCCATAGTTTTGTATGTATCCGGTTTCACAGAGTAGGGGATATCACCAACATATCCATCTATTCCTTGGCTTTCTTCCGCTGGGGTAGCCAGCCGATATGTAGTGCCATTTTCCTTTGCGAGAGAAGCCAATATAGCCTTTTGGACATAGAGACCGTTAAATGTCTTGTAGATAACAAGGTCTTCTACCCACTTTTCTACCATGTCTTTGTCTATAAAAGAGATCGCATTGCGTAGGTTATTGACCTGTGCCCAGATTTTATCGGTTGCTTTATCAAATGCATCCGGATATCGCTCTGTGTACCAACGGCGCCATCCATCAATGGTTTTTTCCTCATTAGATTCAAGAAATTTCGGGAAGAGGTCTGACATTTGACCGACTACAATTGGCCGGGTTCCTTGTGCATTTTGATTTGCCCAATTGATTAGCTGAGATGTGTACTTCGGAAAAGAAAAGGAATTACTTTCGTTATAAATTTCGATATCCTTATTCTTGATAGTGTAATTCATCTTTAGCGCCTCCTTATAATCCTTTAAATAACTCACTGAGCGTAATACCAAGACCGTCAGCGATTTTCTTAATATTGCAGATGGCAATGTTTCGTTTACCCGACTCAACTGAAGCAAAGTAAGTTCTGTCCATACCAATCTTCAATGCAAACTTTTCTTGGCTGAGTTCGGTTCGTGTTCGAAGCTCCCGGATTCTCTTGCCTAATTCAACAGTAATCATAGAAATACACCTCCATTTTAACATTATGTGAGTATACAGTTTTTAAAACAACGGATTATAAGTAACGATAAATTGATATTTTCTTATATCAGAGGCCTTAACTTTGGAAACAGAAGTATGGATTGCAGATATGCCAGATCACATGATTTATTTAAACGGAGATAAATTTTTAAGACCGAGAAAATAGGGGGAAGGATTTATCATTAGAGAAATGATTGAGTTGGTGTAGGGGTTCCCTAATAAGCCAAAAATTGATAAAAATAAACGGTTCCCAAAGGAATGATTATTTAATTTAGAATAGCACTGCACGCCCGTTGAAAACATATTCAAAGCGAGCGGAGCGTATTCCCATAAGAAAAGACCCTGCCGAAACAGGGCCTTTCCCTTTTACGTTAGAAGCGGAGCTGCATGCCCACTTCGTAATTTCTTCCCGGAGCGGAGTACCATGCGCCGTTCGGGTCATAGCTGGTGCCTACATCTGTGTAAAACTGGTCGAATATATTATTCAGGCGGCCGTAAACGGAGATGGTATCATTTACGCGGTAATTTGCTGCGAGATCCCATACCCAGAAATTCGCATACTCTCTCATAATCGGTTTGGATTTGGAACCGTATCTGCCTATAATGCCTCTGCCGGTGAGGGAAGCGTCCAGTTTTTCGGAATCATAGTTCACGTGGACATCAATCGTACCCTTTGGCAGGCTTCCGTTATTGTTGGTATTTTCTGTTGTGCTCAGCGCGTTGATATGGAGGTATGTATACCCGATGCCGGCGCTCCAGTATGTATTGAGCTTTTTATCCAAAGTGACACTGAAGCCCATGGAATTCATATTTCCCGTGTTGGCATATTTAGAAGTAGCAAAATCATAAATAATTCTGTTTTTCGCGTGCTGGCGGAAAATATTAAATGTACCCGACAGGGTATCGTCAAATTCATGATTCACGCCGAATTCGAAAGTGTACCCTTTTTCCGGATCAAGATTTTTATTTCCGTAAAAAGCTGCATTCAGCTGGTACAGATTCGGCGCGACGAAGAATTCCTTGTAGTTGAAGTAGAAATTTGTCTTCTCATTCTTCTTGAAACCGAGAGAAAGGCTGGGGG
>ERZ772917.1448-NODE-1448-length-13616-cov-13.173660_pt1 | contig 13616 bp, 13 predicted proteins | sample MGYA00511187_ERZ772917 | MGnify/ENA primary metagenome ERZ772917 (study PRJEB29015, sample SAMEA2737925) | human oral metagenome | biome: human oral; feature: human-associated habitat; material: dental | place: China | collected 2012 ... | reverse complement strand
GTTGTCATCGTCGAGGCGGGCGCGGACATCACCGAGGAAGTCCTGCAGAAGGCGAAGCTCGGCAACAAGTTCATCGAGCTCTCGATGAGCGCACAGTAAGAGAATCGAATAGGGGAGCTGCCATGCGGCGGCTGAGAGGGGGCAATGCGCCCCGACCCATACCTGATTTGGATAATGCCAACGTAGGGAAAGACGCACACAGCGCGGCTATGTCACTGGCATGGCCGCGTTTTATAGTGAGGAGGTTTATCATGGAAAAGAGGACAGGACTCGGCGCGAACGCGCTGATATGGTTTGGTGCGGGCGTCTCGCTCGCGGAGATTTTGACGGGCACGTTTTTTGCGCCACTTGGCTTTCGCGACGGCGGCATTGCAATCGTTGTCGGTCACGTGATCGGCTGCGCGCTGCTCTTCCTCGCGGGGCTGATCGGTGCGCGGACGCGGCGCAGTGCGATGGAGACGGTCAAGATGGCGTTCGGCGCACGCGGGGGACTCCTCTTTGCTGCGCTGAACGTCCTGCAGCTCATTGGCTGGACGAGTATCATGATCTATGACGGTGCGCTTGCGGCGGGCAGTGTTATGGCGGTATCGCATTGGATCTGGTGTCTCGTGATCGGCGCGCTCATCATCGTCTGGATTCGGATTGGCATCCTGCGCATCGAGCGTGTGAACGCCGTCGCGATGACAGCGCTCTTTCTCCTCACCGTGCTCCTCTGCTCCGTCATCGTGGGCGGCTCGGGCGCGGCGGCGGAAACTCCTGCGGGCGAGGCAATGAGCTTTGCGATGGCGCTTGAGCTGTCGATTGCAATGCCCCTCTCGTGGTTGCCGCTCATCTCGGACTATACGCGCGAGGCGGAGAAGCCCGCCGCAGCTGCCGGCGTCAGCGCCGTTGTCTACGGACTCATCAGCACGTGGATGTATTTCATCGGCATGGGCGCGGCAATCCTCACGGGCGAGTCGGACATCGCGCAGATCATGCTCCACGCGGGGCTCGGCGCGGCGGGGCTTGGCGTCGTCATTCTCTCGACGGTTACGACCACCTACCTCGATGCATACTCGGCGGGCGTATCGAGCGAGAGCATTGTGCGCGGCACCTCGGGGCGCGCGGTCGGCATCGGTGTCACCGTCTTCGGCGCGGTCGCGGCATCCCTCTATCCGATGGACGACATCACGGGCTTCCTCTACATCATCGGCTCGGTCTTTGCACCGATGATCGCCGTCCAGATTGCGAGCTACTTCATCCTGCGCGAGGATGCGGCGGATCGCTCCGTCCATGCGGTCAACCTCACCGTCTGGTTCGTCGGCTTCCTCTGCTATCGGTATCTCATGACACTCGACACGCCCGTCGGGAGCACTCTGCCGACCATGGCAGTCACGCTCGTGCTCGCACTTCTCGCGCATCGTATATTTGAAAGGAAAGCGTAATGAACACCTCCATCCTCGAAAAGGTGCGCTGCGCCGCACCCCTGATCCACTGCATTACGAACTACGTCACCGTCAACGACGTCGCAAACGTCCTGCTCGCCATCGGCGCGCGCCCCGTTATGGCGGACGATCCTGCCGAGGCGGAGGAGATCACCGCGCTCTCAGCGGGACTCTGCCTCAACATCGGCACGCTGAACGCGCGCACCATCCCGAGCATGCTCCTCGCAGGAAAGCGCGCGCGTGACCTCGGGCATCCTGTCGTCCTTGATCCTGTGGGTGCGGGCGCGAGCAAGCTCCGCACCGAGACAGCACTCCGTCTCCTCGATGAGGTGCGTCCTGCACTCGTGCGCGGCAATATCTCAGAGATTCGCACGCTCGCCGTCGGTACGGGCACGACCTCGGGCGTCGATGCCAGTGCGGCAGATACTGTCACCGAGGAGAATCTGGCGGCGTCGGCGGACTTCCTGCGCGCCTTTGCCGCACGCACGGGCGCGATCATTGCCGTCACGGGCGCAGTCGACCTTGTGACGGACGGTAGCTCCTGTTATGCTGTGCGCAATGGACGCGCGGAGATGGGGCGGGTCACGGGCACGGGATGTCAGCTTTCCGCGCTCCTTGCGGCATCGCTCGCCGCTGCGCCCTCTGATCCTCTCGCAGCCGTCACGGAGACGGTTGCCCTCATGGGCGTCGCAGGAGAACTTGCATGGGCGCGTATGGGGGAGCATGAAGGCAACGCCTCGTACCGCACGCGGATCATCGACAGCATTTACTGTATGACGGACGAAGACCTCTCGGGACACAGCAGAATCACTAAGCTCTAAGGAGGGAACATGATGAAAATGTATACGGCACTCACGATTGCGGGCAGCGACTCGAGCGGCGGCGCGGGCATTCAGGCGGATTTGAAGACCATGACCGCGCACGGTGTCTACGGCATGACTGCCATCACCGCACTGACCGCGCAGAACACCACGGGCGTCACCGACATCCTCGCCGTCCCGCCCGCATTCCTCGCGGGGCAGCTCGATGCCGTCTTTACCGACATCCCGCCCGACGCCGTGAAGATCGGCATGGTTGCGGACGCGGCACTGATCCGTGTCATTGCGGAGAAGCTGGACGAATACAGGGCAAAGAACATCGTCGTCGATCCTGTCATGGTTGCAACCAGCGGCGCGCGCCTCATCAGCGAGGATGCTGTGGCGGCACTGGTGGAGCTGCTCCTGCCGCGCGCGACCATCATCACGCCGAACATCCCCGAAGCGGAGGTGCTCGCGGATATCGCAATCACTGATCGAAAGAGCATGACCGCAGCAGCGGCACGCATCTATGAGCATGCACACACGGCGGTACTCATGAAGGGCGGACACTGCGTCGACGACGCGAATGATCTCCTCGTCGATGGGGCAGGCGCACGCTGGTTCGCGGGGCGGCGCATTGCGACCACGAACACGCACGGCACGGGCTGCACCCTCTCAAGTGCAATCGCATCCAATCTCGCGCGCGGCATGACGCTCGACAGAGCTGTCGAACGCGCCAAGGCATACCTCTCGGGCGCTCTCGCAGCGGGTCTCGACCTCGGTGCGGGCAGCGGCCCCTTGGCACATGGATTTGATTTGAGGAGCGAGTTTATATGCTAGACACACGTACCCGCAAACTCACCCTTGCCGGCATCCTCGTCGCCGTCGCCGTGCTCGGCGGACTGTTCAGCATCCCCGTGCTCGGGAGCCGCTGCGCCCCCGTGCAGCACCTCGTCAACATCCTCGCCGCCGTCTTCCTCGGCCCCGTGTGGGCGGTCGGCGTCGCGTTTGCCGCGAGTCTCCTGCGCAACATCGCGGGGCTCGGCAGCCTCATGGCATTTCCCGGCAGCATGATCGGTGCGCTCGCGTGCGGGCTTGCCTACCACTATACGAAACGCCTCGGCATCACCTGCATCGCCGAGGCACTCGGCACGGGCATCCTCGGCGCACTCGCGGCGTACCCCGTCGCCGCATTCCTTATGGGGCTGACTCCTGCAAGCTACACCGTCTATATCGTCCCCTTCCTTCTCTCGACGGGCGCGGGCAGCATCCTCGCATATGTCCTCCTGCGGTTCTTGCTGCCGAAGATTCGGCGAGATTGAAGTCGGTGTTTTTCCTGATCTGCTCGGCTGTTTCATCCTACGTGGATGAGTCACGTGGTTGTAAAGATCTGAAGCGGTGAATAGAAGAGGCTGTTGCACAAGTCAAAATGACTTCGTACAACAGCCTCTTTCGTATACATGGCTCAGGGGGTGACTGCGCGCTGATAGGCGTGCAGTTTTTCAATGTATGCTGTAATGTCCTCTTCGAGCTTGCTGCTCTCCTGATCGGCGGTGACGACAGCGTGGTTCGACTGGTTGCGCTCCTCACGGATGTCGAAGTAGCCGTGCAGGTAGTCAAGTGCCGCGTCGAGCGGCAGGTCGCTGCGCATTATACGATCTGAGTCGGAGAACATCCTACGATAAATTGCTTCGCGCTTCGCCCACTTCTGCGCGCGCTGCTCCTCATCCGTGAGCTGCGGTGCGGGCGTTTTTGTCGGGTGGTCGATATCTGCAGCGGAGAGCCCGAAGATCTCGGTCACGCGTTTCTCGGAAAGCTGCCCGACGCGGTTGGGGATCGTCGGATAGAGCAACCCTTTTGTTTGGTTTTGTTGTTTTGCATTTTTCTTGAGCTGATCGATGGCTCGTCTCAGGGCGGCGTTATTGGTACTGATCGGCTCCAGTAATATGTCCTTGTTGGTGTATATGCTAAGGTTTCTGCTGTGGTCTTGGAGGAAGCTGTGCAGAATCCTCTGCAGATCATCGGGCAGTTCCACAAGGAGATCTTTTCGATTGTACTTCAAGATATAGCGAAACATATCCAACGCATCGCCATATGGGACTTTCTCCTTTTCCTTTCTTTTTCTTTCAGGGTCATACGAAATAATGGATTCCTGCTGCCAACTGCGGAGACCTTTCTTTGCCGTTTTTTTACAGTCACGCATGGCAAAAATATTCTCTGTATAGCATATTCTCTTATCCACGATGATCTGCGGAATCCATTCGGTGCAGAGGGTCATTGCCTGTTGAAGGAATTTCTTGCGCAGGCACCATTCGATGATGTTCAGGCGGCGCTCCTCACGCGTCCCGCTGCCGAGGACGGTGCCGTACTCCCGCTCGAGTATGCGGATGATCCGCCGAAAGAGCTCCTCCTGTATGGGGCCGCCGCTCTGATTGCGGAACACGCGGATGTGCTCGCCGAGGCTTTCCAGTTCCTTCTCGATGATGCTCGTGCGGCAGATGCGTATGGCGTCGGAGAAGCTGCGCATTGCGCCGAGGAGGCTGCGGAATGGCTCGCTGTACGCTCTGGTATCACCAAAGTATTCGTCCAGTGCCTGTACGCTGCCGTATTTTTGAAACTCGTCCATGCCCGCGATCATGTCGAACATGCGATGGATATCGTCGGCAAACACGATGCTTCCCTTTGGTGCATTCCGATCTTTTCCCGCATAGAGGACGTGACCAATGCGAATGCCCATGTATTTCGAGAGCTGCATGATGGCGAGCATCATCATCGAGGTATGGCGAAATCCACCCGTCATGTCGGCGTGCAGGACAATGTCGTGCAGACCTGCTGCCTCTGCCGCCTCCTGTTCACGCTGGATGACGTCGCCGAGGGCGGCGATGTAGCGCATTGCCCCCTCCATGCCGGCGTCCTCATCGAAGGCACTTTCCTCGAATCGCTCTGCAAGCTCCGGATGTTTTGCCTTGACCTGCTCCTTTAGGAAACTGATGGCGGACATGGAGCTGCGTCCGTATTTCTCAAAAATCCTTTTCCATGGCTCTGCTGAATGAAGCTTTGTAACGTCTTTGCTTGTGACGAGGATGATCCGATCCAGTCCTCCCGCCTCGCGGAGACTGTGCTGCAGCTGATAGATGCCTGCCTCATTGGTCTGTATACCACAAAAAGCGGTGCCGTCGTCCGCACCGCTATACTCCACCGTTTCCGGGATTTTGGGCAAGCTGCTCACAAATGCAATCATGATGTTGTAGGTCTTTTTGTCCAAGAGGATCATCCTTTCTTCACAGCACTTTGAGAGATTTCCTTAGAAAAAGTCGGAGCCTCCTCCCCATGAGCTGTCATCGCTGCTGCTCCAACTGTCGTCGCTCCCCCAACTATCACTACTATCCCAACTATCACTACTATCCCAACTGCTGTCACTGCTCCAATCACTGTCATCCGAGGAACTCATCATATCATCCGCCTCCCAATGCGCATCATCCATCGCGCTGTTCAAATCATCCATCATCATCCGCATGCTCTCCTCCGATTCCCACATTGCCTCATCAGTTACCCGCTGCGCCTCCTCCGTCATCCACTGACCCACTTCGTCCGACTGCCGCATCATCTCGAACATCTGCCTCTGCTGCTTATCCTCCATCCATGTCTGCTGTGCCTCTGCCTCCGACGAGCGGAACATACCCATGATTGCCGAAAAGATACTCATACTTTTTTCCTCCTTGATTCCTAACTTCTCTTGTTGACAGGATGTATTATATCCAATCGGAGGAATGAAGTCATTGCAATAAACCTGTGGAGTTCATTGCATAGGAGAAAAATTGTTGTGGGAGCGCTGCCATGCCGCGTGCCATGTCTCGGCGACGGCGCTGCGGAGTTCCTCAGGTGCGAGTACGATGGCGGCGGCACCGAGGGAGAGGATGTGACGGCGCACCTCCTCGTAGTCGAAGTCATAGTAGTGGATGGTGAGGAGATAGCTGCCGTCAGCGCTGTCGACAGCGGCTTCTTTTTCGTAAGAGGAAAAGATCATAAAACAGCGCTCGACGGCGTTGTTTCGCGGCAGAACCCGCATGCGGAAGCTGCGCCGCCTGCCCTCCAAAAATCCGTGAAAGTCCGCCTCGGTATCTGTGGGGATGGGGGCATCGAGCACGCGCAGTGCGCGGATGCTGCAGAGGTTCAGCTTGACCGCACGCATCTCCACCGTATCCCAGACGATCGCGCGGAAGCGATTGCTCTGCGCGTCGTATTCCAGACGGCAGGGCGCAGCTGTGTGCGCGTGGCGTTTGCCGCGGCCGTCGATGTTGACGTAGGAGATCATGTGTCCCGTGGTCAGCGCCTGCCAGAATGAGGCGAGCGTCGTTTGGAGTGCGGGCAGATCATCGCCCTGCTCCCGCTCTGCCTGCCATATATGTGTCGGGTAGGTAGGTACGTCGGCGAGGCGCGTGCACAGCTTTTCGCGCAATTCTCTGGGGAGAAGGAAAGCTGCCGCGGGATCTGTGAGCATGGTTTTCAGCCAGCGCAGCTCGTCCGTGGTCGGGCGATGGGGGACGGGGAGATCTGCTGCGAGGACGGCTCTGCCCGCCTCGTCAAAGGAGAAGACCGCGTCCGTCAGTGCTGCAAGACGCTCCTGACTCAGGTGATCCACGAGGTCGAGCCCCTCCATCTGTCCGAGGCGGCGCAGGATGTCTGCGCGCGAGAGTCCGGCGCCCGCATAAACCTCGTTGCAGAGGCGGCAGAGCCAGAGGTAGGGATAGGAGTGAACCTCATGAAAGAGCGGGCTGTATGCCATAGTTCTTCAGCGCCTCCTCGGCATCATCTCTCATGCGCCGCGCCAAACACGGCGAGGCATCGGCTGCAATACAGATCCACGGGTGAAAGGTGCGGATCCACGGGAGCAGGCTCAGATCGTCCGCAATCTCTACGGCGGCGTAAAAGCAGCCCGTTCCTTCCGTGAAGACGGCAGTGGGGAAACGCGCGCGGATGCGCTGTGTGAGGCGCGCGCGGTGACGTTCGCTCTCATAGAAGAGCGTGAGTGTCAGCGTATGCGGGGGCGGTGCGGGGCGCGCAGCAGCGCATATCGGCTTTGCGGGAGCAACGCGCTCCATGCAGTCGATACGGAACCGGCACGTCTTTGTAAACGCTGCAGATCCCCTCCGCTGCACGGCTGCGCACATATACTGCCGCCCCGTGTGAAAGTCGGTGATGATCTCCTGCGGGACAGCGATCGTCTCACGGTTCCGATAGGAGAAGGTGACGGCGCATTGCTCCTCGATGGCGGTGATGATCGTATGCAGCACCTCGTCGTCGAGAATGCGCGTGATGGGGCTGTGCTTGATCTGGACGGGGAGAAATGGCTCCGCATCCTCCGGATACAGGCAGCGGAGCGTTGTGGCGAGGAAGTATCCGGGCATGGAAAGGACGGCGACGAAGCGATAGAAGCCGATGGCGTAGTAGAGCGTGCGCCGTTCGTCTGCCGTGAGCTCCGCAAGCGGTTGCTCCACCATGGCGTAGCAGAGGGCGTTCCCTCGCATTGTGCGCCGCAGAATCCCGAGAGACTCCAGCTCACCCAACTGGCGAAACACGGTTGCAGGGCTGACCTTCGGCGCAGCCTCTGCCTGTTGCTCGCTGATCGGCAGCAGATCGTACGCACGGACAAGCGTCGTCTGGCGCATCGGTTTCTTTGCGGCGGCGAGCGTCTGGAGGAGAAAGATGAGCGCGGCGATCGCCCGTCCCGTGAGCGCCTTGATCTGATAGGTACGCGCGAGGAAGTTGCCGGCGAGCTGATAGGGATCGCTGCGCAGTCCGTGGATCTCGCGGCGTGCCTGCCGCGCGGAGAGCAGCATCTCCCCCGGCAGACAGAAGCATACGCGCGCCCAGTTGTCCTCGGCGCTGCGCGTGCTCTGTCCGAGACGCTGCGCGAGAGCCTCCTTGTCGTAACAGCTGTAGGAGACGAGGCGCAGAAACGGGCGCAGCGTGTCATAGTCTCCGATGAATTTGTTGAAGCCGGTGCCCATGCCATCCCCCTCTCATTTTTACCATTATAACATGTGAAATGTGCAGGCATGAAGAAAATCTGCATTTTTTTGAAAATCCAGAAAATAGGAGTTAACAAGGCGTTTTTCTCATGATAATATACGTATCTTTCCCATCACAGGGAAGCAGATGTATACACCCCAAGGATGGGACGATGAAGAAAGGGATGTGGTTCAATGTTGGATGCATTTGCAGAGTGGTATTATTATCGTTACATTGAGGTCTTTACGTGGCTGTTCGGTACGACGCTTGACACCGGCCTTGGCACGGCGATCGGGGTGCTCACGATGCTCGCGTATCCGATCACATGGTATCTCACGCAGAATCGACGCTGTCAGCGGGGATGGGCAGCTGCGAAAAAGTATGTGACGGCGGCTGTGCGCCGGGCAGCGCACCGAGGAGAGGAATAAGGGACACTCCCTACGGATGGGGAGGAGATTTACAAAGGAGATGTATGGAATGAAGAAGTATGTATTTTCCATGGGGCTTATGTTTGGGCTTTTGCTGGCAGCGGTGCAGCCGTTCTCGCCTGCACAGGCGCACTTTATGACGAGCGCGGAGGAGCGCGAGATCGGTGCAGCTGCGGCGGAGCGTACGGAGGAGAAGTACGATGTCGCGTGGGACGATGACATCGTCGAGATCCAGAAGCGGCTGATTGAGTGCAACCCCACGCAGCTCAACTGGAATGACGGCAGGCACACGCGCTGGCTGGCGCCGATGAAGCTGTACCATTCCGATCATCCGAATGCATTTATGCTCCCGGGCGGGTATTCGTATATGGCGGATTCGATGGTGAACTTTATGAACACTTATCAAAATAACGGGTATACGAATAGCAATAACCTGCGCCCCTTAAACAGGTCGAATATTTATAATACATCTTCTGTTGCTTTTGTGATGGGGCACGAGTTCGGGCATTGGGCTGGAAAAGATCATCTTGAGGGTTATGATAAACAGTTTGGTTTGAATCTACTTGTTGGTATCTTTGGTGGACAGGCTGGCTCTGTTGGTGGCGCTCTCGCTCAGAGTGCTGGTGTGAACCTTGTTGATACACTTATTGATCGTCAGATGTCGTTCAATCAGGAGAAGGGTGCTGACGAGTGGGGGCTTAAATTCCTTGAAAACGTTCCTGAGTATTCAACTGGTGGAGCGTTAACGAAGTTTTATAGGTTCATGAAGCTTGAAGAGATTCGTTATCCCGATGGAAAACGCCCTAAGAATTTCCGAAACCCTCATCCTGAGACACAAAAGCGTTTTGATCGCGTGGCAGATTATATTAAGAAAAGTTCGAATGGGCGGGTTGGTGTTAATAGTTATGGAAACGTATTCTTAGACAGAGTACACCTTGATATTCCTTCACGTATGGATGTTGCTGATGTAGAACGCAGCTTTTACATTGCAGGACAGATTGCTGCGGCAATTAAAAAAGATATTTTTCATCGTGAAAACATAAGCGTTGTTGCACCAAGCGAAAGTCGGTATGGATATGATCCAAACACCCCAAGAATGAGTTATGTTGTGTTTTCGAGCAAGGATGGTTCAGAGGTTAAGATCCTTGATTTGATTGCATACGATAAGACGCGATCTTATGAAGAGAATCTTAATAGCAGCATCTATGGTAAAGCTGAGATTAAGATGATGGATCAGATTATTGGTCTTATGGAGGAGTACGATCGTACGCATCCGGGCAGAAGATGATTGACAGAATGTGGATGCAAAAAGGCTGCGAATTCGCTTCGCAGCCTTTTTGTGTTAGAGTACGATTGTCTCGCGTTTTCCGAGGTCGAGGTTCACGACCGCTTCTGTCAGCGTGATCTCGTAGAGGATAAGGTCGTCGCCGACGGCGCTGATGAACTCGCGCACGCGCGAGCCTTTCTCCGCAAAGGCGTCGGCGAGGTCGTGGATTGTCCGGGTGGACTTCACGGCGTGCCCGCTTGCACGGACGTGCTCCATCGTATTGTTGTGTGGCACGGTGCTGAAGGCGATGTTTGGATTCGCGGCAAGCTCGACGACCTTCTCGTTGTCCTTCAGCGTGGCGAAGTAGACGCGGCGCTCCTCAGATGTGTAGTAGAAGTTTACAATGCGCACGTGCGGCAGCCCGTCCGTCATCGTCGCGAGTGCGATCTCGCACTGCTCGCGCATCATGCGCTCGAATTCTTCCCTCATGTTCATTTCTCTTCCCTCTGTTTCCTTACAGTGGTGCTTTTTCCGTCCGTATCCCGCGGACGTAGGCGTATCTCGGCGCGCCGCTCCCCGCATCGGCTGCCGCAACGCAGAGGTCGACTTCGCCCGTGCCGAGCTCTGCAAATGGGATCATAACCGTCTGCTCGTAGCCGATGATGATGCGTGTGCTGTCTGTGAGTGGTCTGCGCTCCACCTCGGTATAGGAGAGGTCGCGCCCCGTCTCCGACCCGCTCCGATACGTCAGCAGATTCCACGCGGGGTAGCCGATGAAGCGGGTCTTCATATAGAGGTGCTCTCCACGAAAGACCACGCCCTCGGGCAGACGGTTCGGGTACGCCTCCTCAGCAGGGATCCATACGGTCTCCTCTGCGCGGAGCGCGACGGGTACAACCTGCGTGAGTGCGGGTGCGGGCGCGGCGCTGACCTGCGCCACAGAGGCGAGGCAGAGGAGAGCGAACACGGCGCAGAGCGTACAAAGTATTTGACGCATACAACCTCCTTTGTTGTTTGTGACTAGGACGAAAGTTTGATCTGTGACCGTATTGTATCACAGAACCGTGGCATTTTGAACATATAAATACGCCGGCAGGATGCTGCCGACGTGTTTAGCGTGTGATTACGAGGATTTCTTCCCGCTCAGTACCACCTTGCTGAAGAGGGCGAGGATGGCAAGGAAGACGATGAGGCCGAGCATCTCGGCGGTGTCGGCGAAGTCGCTGCCGACCATGGCGAGCGGGTTCTCGTCGCCGCCGTTCGAGACGGAGAGGACGATGAGTCCCGCGAGCAGGACGCCGACGATGGATTCGCCGACGATCAGCCCCGAGGCGAAGAGCGTGCCGCGCCTGAGACCCGTCGCCTCCGCCTCCGCACCGCCCGTCTTGCGCAGGTGACGATTCAGGAAGTAGCCGAGGATCGCGCCGACAACGAGCGGTGTCTGGATGACGGGCGGGAGGTAGATGCCCATCCCGACGGCGAGCGGCGGCAGGCAGAGATTGCGCGTCGTGCGCTTGAGGAAGACATCGATGAGGACGAGTACAATGCCAACACCGATGCCGATGTAGATGTACTCCCACGCGAGTTTGCTCGAGAAGATGCCCTGTGCGATCGTCGTCATGAGTACCGCCTGCGGCGCGGAGAGCGCCTGTGCCGGATCCATGCCCTCGCGCGGCATTGCGCCGGGGAAGCCGTACGCCTCATAGAGGAGGTTCAGCACGGGGGCGATGACGAGCGCGCCGACCACGCAGCCGATGAGCAGCGCGACCTGTTGACGCCAGGGCGTTGCGCCGACGAGCCAGCCCGTCTTGAGATCCTGCATATTGTCGTTCGAGATACACGCAATCGCGAGGATGATCGAGGTGGTAAAGATGGCTGTCGCCGTCGCAAACTTCTCGCCGCCGGGCATGTCAAAGATGCCGAACGAGGCGCAGAGCGAGTACATGACGAGCGAGGCGACGATGATACCGAGGATGCCGATGCCCGAGATCGGGCTCGAGGATGTGCCGACAAGCCCTGCCATATAGGCACAGGCAGCAGCGACGAAGAAGCCCATGAGCACGGCGACACCGACGCCGACGACCGTGAAGATGAGTTTCTGGCTCGGCGGAATTTGCTCGGGGCTGACAAAGACGTAGAAGATCGCGAGGAGTCCGATGACCGTCACACCGAAGACGAGCGCAATGCTCTTCATCGTCATGTCGATGTCCATGCGGTGCAGACCCTTCTCCGCATCATCCGCACGCGCACCCGCGATGGATTCCTTTACGCCGTCGATGACGGGGCGGGCGAGGGTGATGAGCGTCCAGATCGCGGCGACGCCCATCGCGCCCGCGCCGATGAGACGCACCTTCTGCTGATAGACGGCTCCTGCAAATTTCTGGAGGGTCATGCCGTCGGGCAGAACCTCCGTCATGGTGAAGTAGGGGACGAAGCCCGCCCATGCGATGGCGATACCCGTCAGCATGGCAAGTCCACTCGCAATGCCGATGAGGTAGCCCGCACCCACGAGCGCGGTGGAATAGCCGAGCGGCAGCTGGGTCATGCCGCGGCCGACGTGGAACCACGCCGAGAGGGAGCTGCCGAGCACCTGCAGACCGTTCGTGAGGAATGCGATGACGCCCGCAACGGCGCTGCCCGCGAGGATTTCCTTCAGACCAGAGTCGGACTTTCCGTCATCCTTCGTGTGGCTGCCGACCTTCAGAATCTCAGCAGCAGCGACGCCCTCGGGGTATGCGAGATCGCTGTGGACGACCATCGCGCGACGCAGGGGAATCGTAAAGAGAACGCCCAGACAGCCGCCGCACGCCGAGACGACGAGCGTCTGCCAGAACTCGAAGCCTTGCCAGTAGCCAATCATGAGCATACCGGGGATGATGAAGATGATGGCGGACAGCGTTCCCGCCGCCGATGCCTGTGTCTGCACCATGTTGTTCTCGAGGATGTTCGCGTCCTTTGCCATCTTCAGCACTGCCATCGAGATGACCGCCGCCGGAATCGCGGACGAGAACGTCAGACCTACCTTGAGGCCGAGGTAGACGTTCGAGGCAGTGAAGATGATCGTGAGGATCGCGCCGAGCAGCATGCCGCGCACGGTCAGCTCAGGGAGCCGAAGTTCGTGCTGCATGAACTCGTTCTGCGAATCTTTCATGCGATAACCACCTATCCTTTTCTTCGGTAAAATGAAAAATAACATCAGTATTATAGCATAGAAATCCAGAATGTAAAATCACAGATTCTTATGTATACAGAAGATTTGCGAAAAATAAAAACTCTGGACAAAACAAAACCGCCGACAGGCTTTCTCGTCACCTGTCGGCGGTCATGAGGAAAATACGGGAAGTGATAGGTAACTCTCTTGCATCCAAACGATCTTTGCTTCGTTCCTCTCCGCAGCTAGCTTGCGATCGGGAACTTTCCTCGAAAACGCTGAAAAACAAAACGCTGAGAAACTACCTCGACATACAATGGCGCGCGCTCCACGACTCCACTCGTGGGAAAACGATCTCTGCTGTGCGTCCTGTACGCCCCTGCGCCCGTCCTCTGCGGGCTGCCGCATCCTCCTGCCGCACCTTCGCTCGGCACCTCTTCCCATCACGCGCTGGAATACTGTGCACTCGTGCGGACAACCCTGCGGCCACTCAATGACCCATCGGAATCTCCTCCCAGTCCGTCGGGGAACTCCGGC
>ERZ772917.1447-NODE-1447-length-13617-cov-14.964828_pt1 | contig 13617 bp, 9 predicted proteins | sample MGYA00511187_ERZ772917 | MGnify/ENA primary metagenome ERZ772917 (study PRJEB29015, sample SAMEA2737925) | human oral metagenome | biome: human oral; feature: human-associated habitat; material: dental | place: China | collected 2012 ... | reverse complement strand
TACGTCCCCGATAGCTAAGGCACGTCCCCGGCAGAGTCCGGGGCCAGGCAGGCAATCAGGTGGCGCCTATGAGGCTGTCGGCGGTGGAGCCGAGGGTGAACAACGCCACCGTCTCTACTGAGGTCTGGAACGGGTGTCGGCAAAGGTCCAGCAAGTCTTTTGGCCATCGATCATTGTTATGCTTCCATTCGTGCAGGATCCGTATCCGTGAGCACTGACCCGGATCAACCCGGTGTTCTTCGCCTCTGCTGGGAGCATGTATCCGTCGGGAAGGTAGTATGGAGAGAATATGTAATCGGTTGCGGTCGACCATTCGGTTATAAGGAAGGTTCCGTCGCGAGCCAGGAGTGCAAAGTTAAAACGGTCGCCGTTCTCAAACGTCCAAGATTCGTTGCCGTCGTCGAACTCTGAGGTTTTGCTGTCTTTGGTGGCACCTGTCTCCTTGCTCGTGAACCGATACTGGGCTCGGGTGTCGCTGCAGTCCGCCTTCTCGCCGTGCAGGTATGTCATCTTATTGAAAGTACCGTCGCTTGAGAACGAAGGGGAGACCTCCAGGGTAAAACAGTCCCCTGCCTGCAGGCCGTTCAGGAAGTTGTGCACAGAAAACGTGGGAGTTGCGGTGGCGGAAGGGGTCTGACTTCCTGTCAGACCTATCGACGGTATAGATATCCTGCCGGTTTTGATCATAGCTGCCACAATGCATGCGCCGACCACGATAAGCATCACGATTATCCACGCCCACCCTGACGAGTTCGTCTTCTCGGGAGTCTTCGTTGCCGAGGTGTGCCGCGTGCTCGTTCCAGAAGTACTACTGGTAGAAGTACTACTATTACGGGCGGGTGTATGGTCTGGGAGGCGAGGAACAGGGGCTGGGGTTGGTTGTGGGGTACGTTGGGTACTCTGAATCTGGTGTCTGCTCCAGTGGGGAGATCTCTCGTTGTCGTCCAGGATAGGGAATCTGCGGGTCATCGGGAGTCTCCGTAGTTTAACCAGTGGTCATGAACGGCGTAGGTCAGGTCGCGGGCGGAAGGACGATCCGCGGGTTCAAGGCGTAGGGATTCCTCCAGAATGGAATAGAGCCAGGAGGGTATAGTGTTTCGACCAAGTTCCAGGCCCTCTGTGACGTACTTGTGGCGCAGGTAAAGGTTATCATTTCCCTCGACGATATCGCGGGTGGAAGGGGGCGGTAGTTTCGCCCCGATCGGATTGGCCGTAATGGCGATGTGTACTATCCACCACGTCAGGCAGTACACATCGGTCGCAGCCGTGTACTCCCCCAACTGGAGGGACCGTGGGCAGAACACGTCCGAGCGCATTCTTCCTAGCGCCTTGTTGCCCCCCGTTGTGCTGAACCCGTTGAAGGCGTCGATGACGTAGGCCTTGGGGTCTTTTGAGTCAGACCATCGTACGAGGATATTATTGGATGATATGTCTGCATGTATGAGTCCGAGCTCGTGCAACGAGGCGACCGCCTGGCAGAGGGAGTCCAGGAATGACCACTTCGCAGTAGGAAGCAGGGGGTCATTGCTGTCGCTGGTTTGCCTGGGGATGATGTGGCGTTCGTCTGAAATGATGTCCCCGATACGCACGGGCTTTTTGCTGCGTCTTCCCATAATCTCTGCGTCAAGGTAGCATGACGAGGGGGCGGTCGGGATCAGCAGTCCCATAAGACCGCCGTCGGAGTCTGCAATGTACTGTTTCGGTATGTTGAGCAGGTTAAACAGGAGAAAGACCGTCGGGTCCCCGGCTTGCAGCGTAGTTTGCAGTGTACTCAGCGTTTTCAGGGCGGATTCAATATTGCGGGCCCTCCTTGTGCGCTCTGTGGGCTCCGCCTTTTCTGCCTTGAAGATCTTAATGGCGAGGCGCTCATTGGTATCTTTTATGTAAAAGAAAGCTCCTTGCCCTCCCTCTTTTTGACTGGACTTGTCAACCAAGGAACTTACTTGGTCGATTTTAATAGGTGTAGTGATGACTAAAGGCCCCCGTTGGGAGTAGTGTTGGATCGTATTCGCCATCTCAGTCACGCGCTCAGGTCGGCGAAACCCTCGGTAACTGTTCATGGGAGGAACTCCGTGACAGAATAATTCCGGCTGCCTCCATCAGCTCGCCAGAGGGCGACAGCTGTACGGTCGTCCCCAGCCCCTACTGCACGGAAGGCTACCTGGCTGAGGAAGTCCCATCGGTCTGGCATATCCTTCCATGCTGCTGCCAGGAAGTGTCCCACCTTCGTTCGGGAGTCAAGGTGGACTGAGAGACCATCAGTAGCCAAGACCAGTACCTGGTCCGGGCGCCAGAGGAAGTGGGAGCGACGACCTGGCCGTGTTGCAAGCGGAAGAGCAAATGAGTCGCTGTCGCTTTCGGAAGCGCTCTCGTGAGGGTCTGCTGGTACCCACTGACCATTGTGTTCAAGGAGCCTGACGTCGCCATCACCGTAGTGTACAAGATCTACTCCCCAAGGTGTTCCCGGAGTCCCCACCTCAATCTGCACCCATATAAGTGTAGTTGCGTACTCTCCAGCGGGCACGCCCTTGCTCTTTGCCACGCGCAACAGTTGAGCAACGCTTTTCTCTACCGGGTCCGATAAGCTTTGCGAAGCGTGCCACACAACTCCTGTGGATATCGCTGCAGCACCCTCGTTACTGCGGCTCCTGGAACCGGCTCCGTCGCAAACAGCTATATTGAGCAGGTTTTTCTCCTCGTTGGCGCGAATCGCGTAGGCGTCCTGACGGCGTGAGCCTTCCATAATGTGAAGGTCACCTACCAGGGAGGCTGCACGCACCTCAATAAGCCCGTCCAGGACCGAACCAGCATCAAGGGCTACACTCGGCCCATCCATGTGGGTGGAAGTGATGCTCCCTGTCAGTGTAGGAAAACGACCACCTACGTCTACTGGCTTGAGGTGGGCCGGAGTGACCGTACCGGTGGGCCCGTCCGAGGACGGTAGTGAGTAGGGCGAAGTTAGTGGTGTTCTAGATTCCTGAGTTACCGTGCAGACTTGCTCCCTGTGCCTACCTGAGACTACTTGCTGATGTCTTCCTGGGGCCACCGAAGGAGGGAACTGACTGCTGGGTTCAGGAGGCATCTCGCTAGAGTCTTGAGAAACGTTAACAGGACGCTTACAGATACGCGTAAACCATCTCCACATGTTATATCCTGTTCTTAACGGTATCCACTTAGGATATCATCGAATGATACGGTGGTCGTGTTTCTCGCGCTCGTCAGGGCCTCCGCGATGGTCGCGTCCATAATGGTGATCTGATCGCGCGTGTCATGCGTCGTCATATCCGCCGGGATCTGGATTTCATTAAGTGTTTTCGAAATTCTATTGAACAGGGAGGAAATACGTTGGGCTACGTCTCTCCCGTCGATGAGGATGTCTTTGACGAGAACTCCAGTGTCCGCACTGTAGGCTTTGGTCAGTCGTTCCAGCACCGCTGGCTCCGGCTTCCCCAACGTACAGGGAATAATGCGTGGTGGGAAGGGGCGACTTCCCAACCGGTCAATGACGCGTCCCCACTCTTCTTCGCTGTCAGTCGGCTTGCCGTCTGTCAGGACGAAGGCGACGGGACGGAAGCTTCTCCGTGGGTAACGCTCACGTTCATCGATGTCAAGGCGCCTCTCAAACATCTCCAGTCCCGCAGACAGGGTTGTGAGACCCGATGCCTTGAGGGGAGTGAAGGTGGCCCCCGAGTCCACTGCGTCCATGGCACGGTTGAGAACGGCTCTATCGTTGAATGAAATTATGCTGATATGAATGTCAGTGGTGGTCCGAGGTAGATCGTAGTATACTGTGTGAAACAGATTGATAATAGAGTCGTTGAGTACGTCGATGGGTTTGGGAGACATACCTCTTTCTGGATAATCCATCGACCCGGAAGTGTCGCAGATAAGATATATGGGCAAAAGGGGGCTGGCGTCTCTGTAGGTCACCGTTGAAGGCATGTTGCACCTCGTTCTTGGGGAAGGCGGGATGGTGTGTCACGATAGATTGTGATAATGGTGTGCTTCTCGAAAGTTTTGACTGTCGGAGCGGGTATAGGGAGGGTTCACGATTGAAACTCAACTGTATCACAGTGTTGATGTGGGTTCATGGGACCTGGGGCGGTGTGTCGGTGCACAGACGTCCTCGTGAGAGTGAGTTGTGCCACACGAACAAGTGTTCGTTATCAAACTGATGCCAAACTCTTGCTCGAGCCGAGTGCCAATGGACTGCCCGGGAACCCACTGGTAGCGGACAGCACCGCTATGACCCGTCTGATCCCCAGGTTCCGTTGGTGTAGTTGCTGTGTGAGGAACAGGCGTCTGAGGACTGACTGCCTGGCTGACCCGGTGGCGCCATACCTGCAGTGGCACGTCCTCCTGCGCAGACGGCGGGCCCTCCCGCCTGGGGAGGGCCCGCCGCGGTCTCAGCCGACGACCACCAGGACGTCGCGCCCGCCCCGGCGCTCGACCCGCAGGGTGCTCGTGGCGCTCAGCCCCGCCACCGTGACCCGCTCGGTCCGCGAGCTGGTGGGTGCCTGCTGCTCCAGGACGACGCCGCCCCGGCGCAGGGCGAGGGTGTCGCGTCCGTCGCCGTCCCAGTCGCCGACGTAGACCTCGTCCGAGGCCCGCCCCAGCGACAGCACCACCGACGGTGTTGTCAGGCGGCCGGTCTCGTTGACCAGGACGACCCGGCTGCCGACCCTCACGCCAAGGGTCTTGCGTCCGTCGCCGTCCCAGTCGCCGACCAGACGCGCGGCACCGGGGTGCCGCAGCAGGTTGCTCACGATCAGTGGCTCCTCGTCGTCACCCGGCCGGGGCGCGGGCTGGTCCGGTCCGCCCGGGTTGTCAGGGTCACCGGGGTCACCAGCGAGGGACACCGGGACCTGAAGCGTCCCGTCCGGCGTCGTCACCTCCAGCGTCCCGGTGCGCGCGGTCCCGGCAGAGGCCACGGTGAGCCGGTACAGGCCGTTGACCTGCCGCCCCTCGGTGGAGGACGGGTTGCTGGGGACCAGCTCGCGCTCCGTGGTCACGCTCACCGGGGTGGTTGAGCCGTCGGACCAGGTCAGGGAGGCCGAGATCTGCGTGGCCGCGACCCCGGGGCGGGCCAGGAGGGCCACGGTGAGTAGGGTGTCAGGTCCACCGACGGCAGGCACGGTGGTGAGCTGGCTGGTCCACGGCACCTCCGGGGTGGGGTGGAAGTTCACTCCGCTGGTGCTCAGCGCCGCCCCCTGGTCCGCGATCCGCGACTCCAGGTCCCTCAGGCCGCCCTCCCGGGCCTCCTGGGGGCTCCACGCCACCTCGGCCAGGGCCAGCAGCCGGGGGTAGACCATGTACTGGGTGGTGGGCAGGCCACGCAGGTGCTCGTTCCACACGGCGCCCTCCACCCCGGCCACACCTGCCTCGGGCACCCCGGCGACCGTGGCCGGGTCGTAGTCGTAGAAGGCGGACATGCCGCAGGGGCCCCCGCAGGCCCAGGTGGCCCCGAACACGTCGGCCGTGGGCCGCTGGGGGAAGTAGGTGTGCTGCGCCAGGGAGACAATGACCTTGACCTTCCCGCCGCCGTCGGCCACGTGCCGGGCCACGGCCGCGGCGTCGTGGGAGCGCCAGACCTGCACGTAGGTACCCTGCGGCAGGGTGGAGCGGGAGGCGGCCTCGTTCCACACCACCGGGGTCAGGGGCCGTCCCGAGCTGTTGGTGGTGCCGGCCACGTCGGTCAGCGCCCGGTCCATGAAGGTGCGGTAGGCCTGCGCCGTGGTGGAGAAGGACTCGTCCCCGCCCAGGTGGAGCAGTCGCCCCTCGGGGTTCATGGCGGCGATCTGGTTGACCACGTGCCGGATGTAGGTGTAGGAGGCCTCGTTGGCGGCGTCGAGGCTGGACTCGCCCACGGAGGTCGTGGTGTTGACCGGGGTGGTGCCCGTGAGGGGGTCGGCCGCCGGGAAGGATCCGGAGGAGTTGAGCTCCGGCAGGGCGTGGAGGGCGGCGTTGGTGTGGGCGGGGGCGTCGATCTCCGGGACCACCTCGATGTGGTGGGCGGCCGCGGCGGCGACGATGGTGCGGAAGTCGTCCTGGGTGTAGTAGCCGGTCACCCCGGGCAGCGTGGTCGCCCGGGTGGGGCCGACGGCGGTGGCCCCGGAGACCTCGGCCAGGCGGGTGTAGTCGATGGTGTCGCCCTCGGCCCGCCCCTCGTTGGTGATGGCAATGCGCCAGCCCTGGTCGTCGGAGAGGTGGAGGTGCAGCTCGTTGAGCTTGTAGTCCGCCATGGTCTCAATGGTGTCCAGCACCTCGGGCACGGTGATGAAGGACCGGGCGGGGTCCAGCATGAGGCCCCGGTAGGAGTACCGGGGGAGTCCTTTAGGGACAGGGCCGGGACGGTCCAGGACCTGGACACCACGGTGGCCGATCCCGACCAGGGGCCCAGGAGCTGCTTGAGACTGCGGGTGGCGTCGTACAGGCCGTGGGCTGTGGTGGCCCGCAGGGTGACGCCGTCGGCGTCCACGGTGATGGTGTAGGCCTCCTCCCCGCTTACGCCCGCGCCGTCCAGGGCCTCGGGGGAGACGACGGCGGTAATGCCCGGGGCCGTGCCCTGGCCGGCGTCGGCGGGGTCCAGGACCGGCAGGGCGTAGCCGGTGGAGGTGCGCAGCTCGTCGACCACCTCCGCGACGGCGACGGCGGCCTCGCCGGTGGCGAGGACCACGGAGTCCGGGGTCAGGGTGAAGGCCTCCCCGGCAGCGGCCTGGTAGCTCACGGGCCGGGGCAGGAGCGAGGGCAGGGCGCTGCTCCCGGTGGCGGGGGCGGCCGCGCCCGGTGGTGTCTCCTGGGCGGCGAGGGCGGGTGGCAGCCCCACGACGCCCGTCAGGGCGGCGGTGGCCAGGAACGTCACGACGCCCCGCCAGTGGGTGGTGGACATGGTTCTCTCCAATGGGCGGTGATTGAGGGGCAGGGACGGGGAGAGGGGCATGGACGGCCCGCGGTGGGGGGCCAGCGGGCACGGGCGGTCGGGCCGTCTCAGAGCGTCCCGACCAGGCTGAAGACGGCGACGGCGGTGAGCAGCAGGGCGAAGAGGGCCGTGAGGGTGGAGGGGCGCAGGCGCTGGGACAGGGGACCACCTAGCACGCCGCCGCTGGCCGAGCCCAGGGTGAAGAACAGGACCGTGGCCCAGTCCAGCTCCAGGCCGTCCGAGGCGCGCTGGGCCAGGGAGACCAGGGCCGCGACCACCATGACCAGCAGGGACGTCCCGGCTGCCTCGCGGGTCCCGCACCGCAGGACCAGGAGCAGCACGGGCACGACGACGAATCCTCCTCCCACCCCGAAGAAGCCCGCGAGCAGGCCTGTGGCCGAGGCCACCAAGACCACCAGGAGAAGACGGCGCCCCCGGGGACCCGGGACCGACGTCGTCGTCCCCGCGGTGGCGCCGGCCTGCGCCTCCCAGGGGATGTCCATGAGGACCTCAGCGGCGTCCTCCGCCTCGTCCACCAGGTCCGCGGAGGATGGTTCCTCAGGCGTGGCGGGCTCGCTCTCGACGGCGGGGGCCTCGGGCCGGCCGCGGGTGGGCGCGGTGGGGGCCTCGGTGCGGCGCTCGGCCAGGGCCCGGCGAGCCATGAGGGCCGCCACGACCAGGAGCAGCACGGAGAACAGGAGCATGAGCACCTGGCCGTCCACCAGGGAGTTGAGCCAGGACCCGGCCCACGCCCCGGCGGAGGAGAGCAGGCCGAACAGGGCGCCGTCGCGCCAGCGCACCTGGTGGTGCCGGGCCCGGGAGGGCAGGGAGACCAGGGCGGTGACCAGGACGATCACCAGGGATCCGGAGGCGGCCTCATGCGGGGACTGGCCCAGGAGGTAGACGAGGACCGGCACGGACAGGATGCCCCCTCCCGCTCCCAGGGCGCCGACGACCACGCCGACCCCCACTCCGATGACGAGGGCGAGGACGGTGCTCACGGGCGGTCTCCTGTCGTGCGTGCTGGTGTCTGTGCCGGTCCTGCTGGCTCCCGGGGGGCCGCTGGTCCTGGCGTACCGGCTGGCCCCCCGGGTCCCGCTGTGGCTCGCCTGCCCGTCAGGGCCATGATCTCCGCGGGCGCCCTGCCCGCCTCCAGGAGCCGGGCCATGGTGCGCAGGTCGGGCAGGATCCGGGTGTAGAAGGCCCGGTAGCCCGGGCACAGGTAGTTCATCTCCTCGCCGTCGGCCGTGCGGACGAACCGGTCCTTGGGGCAGCCCCCGTGGCACAGCGGCAGCACCGGGCACCTCAGGCAGCCCGCGGGGAGCTGGGCCCGCTTCTTGGCGGAGAAGGCCCGCATGCGCGGCGTGGCGGCGAGCGTGGCGAAGGAGGCGTCCCGCACGTTGCCCAGGAGCCAGTCCGGCTCCACCCAGTGGTCGCAGGCGTAGACGTCCCCGTTGAACTCCATGGCCAGGTTGGCCCCGCACTCGGGGGCGTGGACGCAGGTGGGGTGGATCCCGAACAGGGCGGACAGGGCCGAGTCCACGTCCTGGACGAACACGGTACCCACGTCGTGGGACACCCACTCGTGGAAGATCTCGGTGAGGAAGCGCCCGTAGCCCTGCGGGGTCACCGAGCGGGAGGTCACGTGGTCCCCGCTCTGCTGGTACATGAGTGGCTCAGGCCTCTCGGCCCCCGCCCCGCCCCGCCCCTGTGGGCCTGGCGCGCCGGGCAGGGGGACGGGGCCACGGGGACGGCGTCGGCCCCAGCCCAGCTCGGCGCGGGCCAGGTCCGCGGCGCTGACCCGCTCCACAATGGGGATGAACTGGAGGTAGCGGGCTCCCAGGTCGTCGCGGAAGTGGCGGTAGACCTCCAGGGGGTGGTCCTCGTTGGCGTGGTGGACCGTGCACAGCACGTTGGTGCGCACCCCGGCCTCCTGGAGGGCGTCCCAGCCCCGCCGCACCATGGTGTAGGTGCCCCGACCGCCCTTGTTGAGGCGGTAGGCGTCGTGGAGCGCGGGCGGGCCGTCGAAGGAGACGCCCACCAGCACGTCGTGCTCGGCCAGGAAGGTGGCCCACTCCTCGTCGATGAGGGTCCCGTTGGTCTGCAGGGCGTGGACCACGTGCTGGGTGGGACGCCGGTAGGTCTCGCACAGCCCCACCAGGGAGCGGTAGAAGGGCAGGCCCCGCAGGGTCGGCTCCCCGCCCTGCCACAGCATGGTCACCTCCCCGTCCGGGCTCGCCGCGAGGTACTCGGCCACGTAGGTCTCAAGCGTCTCCTCGCTCATGAGCTGACGGGGCACGTCGTAGAGCAGCTCCTTGGACAGGAAGAAGCAGTACTGGCAGTCCAGGTTGCAGGCCGCACCCGTGGGCTTGGCCACCACGGACAGGGGCAGGCGCCGTCGCGCCAGGGGACCGCCGGGTGCCCCCGGAGCCGTGTGGTCCATTAGAGTCCTCCTCTCGCCCGGGTGCCGTCCACGGGTGCTGTCGCCGCGCCTCCGTCCCACCCGGCTACGGTGCCGGGTGTCGAGGTCGGGCGGGCGCCGACCGGCGGCAGGCCCCAGTCTGTCACGTCCGCCACCGGCTCCGCGAGGAGGTGGTCACCACGTCTGCGCAGGTTGCGGCTGGTTTGCAAGGGGCGCGCCCCCAGGTGGTCGGCCCTGTGTGGACTTCCCGCAGCCGGAGGGGCCGACCAGGACGTGCGCCCCCCAGGTGTCGCCGCCGGTCCTTGGCCCTCGACGACACGTGTGGCCCACCCTCCGCAGGGGGCAGGCCACACGGACGGATGAGCGCCCGTGGCGGCCAGCTGACAGGTGTCCTTCCCGTGGACGACGGCGGCCACCGGGCACCCGGCCCGCATGGTGGCCGGCCGCCCAGCTGGCCAAACGCCCGTGGCCGCCCAGCTGGCCAGCCGCCCAGCCGGCGAACACCCGGCCGCGTCGCGCCTCAGTAGCCGATGTGCGCCTCAGGCTGGGCGGAGTCACGCACCCTGGTGGGGTGCAGGCCCTCGTCGGGGTCAATGGTCTCGGCGTGGACGCGGGCCGAGAAGACCTTGTAGCCCCAGACCGTGTAGAACAGCACCACCGGCACGAAGGCGACGGCGGCCACCAGCATAATGACCAGGGTGGTGTCTGCCGAGGCGGCCGTTATGTAGGTCAGGGAGTAGGCCGGGTCGATCGAGGAGCGCATGACGTCGGGTGCCATGGCCGCGAAGATAAAGGCCACCGCGGCACCGATACCCACGAAGTGCAGGGCGAAGGCCCAGCCGTCGCGTCCCCGCAGGCAGGCCAGGTAGGAGGCCACCAGGCCCGCGGCGGCCAGGACCAGCGGGATCCAGGACAGGACGTTGGGGGAGTAGGCCAGCTGTGCCCACAGGGCCCACACGGCCGTGACCGCCGTGGAGGCCAGGGAGGTCCTGCGTGCGAGCCTGCCGGCCCTCACCGACAGGTCGCCCCCGGTCTTGAGGGCCAGGTACAGGGCGCCGTGGTTGAGGAACAGCAGGGCGGTCACCGCCCCGCCCAGGAGGGCGAAGGGGGTGATGAGGCTCCAGAAGCCGCCGGTGAGCTGGTGGGCGGTGCCCGCCAGCAGGGTCCCGGCGGGCACCTCCGCGGCGGGGACGGCGGCGCCTGAGGCGGTCTCAATGACCTCGATCCTCATGCCGGAGACCAGGTTGGCGAACGCCGCGCCCCACAGCACGGCGGGCAGCCAGGAGCACGCCGTCAGGGCCCAGTCCCAGCGTGCGCGCCAGGTCTCGTCATTGATCTTGGCCCGCCACTCCAGGGCGCAGACGCGCACAATGAGCGCCAGGAGGATGAGGAACAGGACCAGGTAGGCCCCGGAGAACAGGGTGCCGTACCACTCGGGGAAGGCGGCGAAGGTGGCCCCGCCGGCGGTGAGCAGCCAGACCTCGTTGCCGTCCCAGTGGGGGCCGATGGTGCGCAGCATGGCGCGGCGCTCGCGCTCGTCGCGTGCGAGGAGCCTTATGAGCATGCCCACGCCGAAGTCGAAGCCCTCGAGGGTGAGGTAGCCGGTCCACAGGACGGCGATGAGGATGAGCCAGAGGGTGGAGAGCGTCATGGTGTGTCCTTGTTTCCTTGTGCTTCCCTGGTCAGTAGGCGAAGGACAGGCCGGGGGCGACCTCGCCGTCGTCCTTCCTCACGGGGGTGCGTACGCCCTCACGGACGTAGCGGCGGAAGAGGAGCAGCCAGACGACGCCCAGGCCCGCGTACAGGAGGGTGAAGACGACCATCGAGGCCAGGACGGTGGCTGAGGAGACCACCCTGGAGACGCCGTCGGCGGTGAGCATGTGGACCATGGAGGTGGGGTCGGCCAGGTTGGGGACGACCACCCAGGGCTGGCGCCCCATCTCGGTGAAGATCCACCCGAAGGAGGCGGCTATGAAGGGCAGCGGCATGGTCCACAGCGCCACCCGGGCCCACAGCCTGGTGGTGATGAGACGGTCCCTGCGGCTGAGCCACAGGATAACCGCCCCCACCCCCACGGACACCGTGCCCAGGCCGATCATCATGCGGAAGGACCAGAAGGTGACCATGACGTCAGGGGTGTAGTCAACGGGGTTCCCGGCGGTGTCGGTGGCACCGTAGGCCCTGGCGTAGCTGTCCTGGAGGTCGCTCAGGCCGGGCATGGTGGCGCCCGGGTCATTGGTGGCCATGAAGGAGTAGACGCCGGGGACCTCAATGAGGTGGACGACGCCGTCCTCGCAGCTGCCGAAGGCCAAGGCGGAGAAGCCCGCCCCCGTCGTGGTCTCGCACAGGGCCTCGGCGGCGGCCATCTTGGCGGGCTGCTCCCTGGCCACGAGCTGCCCCTGCACGTGCCCGGTACCCACCACCAGGACCCCGGCCACCAGCATGACCCAGGCGCCCAGGCGGGCGGTACGCCGCCACAGGGACCGGGCCTCGACCTCCTGCCCGGCGCGGGAGGCCCTGACCATCCACCACACCGACACGCCCATAATGACGGTGCCGGCCACGAGGAAGGCGGTGGTGACCACGTGCCCGAAGGTGACCCAGGTCAGCTCGGAGGTGAGGATCTTAACGAACCCGCCCACGCCGTCGAGCTCGGCGCGCCCGGTGGTGGGGTTGACGACGGCTCCCACGGGGTGCTGCATCCAGGAGTTGGCGGCCAGGATGAACAGGGCGGAGAAGTTCACACCCAGGGCCACCATCCAGATGCAGGCGTTGTGGAGCCGGGGGGAGAGGCGGTCCCAGCCGAAGAGCCACAGGCCCAGGAAGGTGGACTCCATAAAGAAGGCCAGGAGCGCCTCGAAGGCCAGCGGCGCGCCGAAGATGTTGCCCACGAAGCGGGAGTACTCCGACCAGTTCATGCCGAACTGGAACTCCTGGACGATGCCGGTGGCCACCCCCAGGGCGAAGTTGATGAGGAAGAGCTTGCCGAAGAACTTGGTCGCCGTGAGCCACTGCGGGTTCCTCGTGCGCAGCCACAGGCTCTCCATGGCCGCCACCAGCGGGGCCAGGCCGATGGTCAGGGGGACGAGGAAGAAGTGGTAGACGGTCGTGATGCCGAACTGCCATCGAGCCAGGTCGAGGGAGTCCAGCGCCAGGGGTACGTGGACCATCGACGCCACCTTTCGAGGACGACTATAAGACTGATAGGTAGGTCCATGACCTAGGTCAGGGATATATAGGCGGAGTGTACTGCCACAGGATGACAGGGTGTCGCAAAAACCGGGTCCCCTCGCAGGTGACGTCCAGGATGTGACGCATCTTTCACTGTGCTGTCGCTGGCGCCGCCTGCGCCTACAGCGATACCGGCCCGTCGGCCCGGGGACGGGGGACGGGGCGGGTGGCTACCTGTGAGAGGATGGCGCCGGCCCTCCGCGCCTCGTACCGGTGCAGGGGCCCGACCCCTGCGGGACACCCCGACCAGGAGCCTTGCGCCGCCCAGAGCGTTGCCGCAGTCCTGGTTGCGCGGGTACCCGCGGGCCGGCGCCACCGTGCGCGCACAGACTTTCTGCTCCGTCACCCGCGGAGCAACGACCGCGCCGCGGCGCCGGTGGTACGACGGCGTCGCGGACGCCCGGAGAGTAGAGCCCCCATATGGCACCCACTGGACAGACGACCACGCCCGAGGAGCCCCAGGAGACGGCGGAACAGCTCACTGCCCGTGCCCCAAGGCGTCGGCGCAAGGCCACCGCGGCCGCCACCGCCCCCGAGCCCGCCCCCCAGGCCCCTTCCCAGGCCGGTGCCCAGGTCAGCGACCAGGACCAGGACCCCACCCAGGACGAGGCCCCCGACCAGGACGACCAGGACGATGCCCCCACCCAGGACGAGGGGACCGGTCCCCGGGCAGCGGACCAGGGGCCCGGCCCCGACCAGGACCCCGAGGCGCCTGGTTCCCCCACGGATCCGGACCAGGAGCCCGAGGCCGTCCTGCACCTGCCAGCGGCCTCCCTGCTCTTCCAGGTCCCCGACCCCTCCCGGGCCCGTCGCCGGCGCAAGGCCACCGCGCCGGCCCCCCGGGCCGCGCAGGACCCTCCCCAGGAGGACGCCCAGGCCGACCAGGACGCTGGCGGCCGGGAGGCTGACGGCGGGGACGCTGGCGGTGAGGGCACCGCCAAGGGCGCGGGGCCCCGTGGTCGCACGCGCCGCCGTCGTAAGGCCGCCGCGGCCGCCACCGCCCCCCAGGCCCCCGACCAGGCCGGTGAGGCCCCCGACCAGGCCG
>ERZ772917.1446-NODE-1446-length-13618-cov-6.220674_pt1 | contig 13618 bp, 14 predicted proteins | sample MGYA00511187_ERZ772917 | MGnify/ENA primary metagenome ERZ772917 (study PRJEB29015, sample SAMEA2737925) | human oral metagenome | biome: human oral; feature: human-associated habitat; material: dental | place: China | collected 2012 ... | reverse complement strand
GATCTACTGTATTTTGTTTTAAAACATAAGGACCTGTACCAATGTATTCATTTACACCGTCTTTTGTTGTTCCATTTTTAAATGCTTTAGGAGAAACAAATCTGAATGGTCTTATAACTCCAAGTTCTATCATCATTGGGAAATAAGGTTCTTTTAAATAAATTTTAAATGTATTTTCATCTACAACTTCAAATTTTTCAAAAAGTCTTACACTTTCAAGCCAACCATGTCTGTCTTTATTATCCATAATTGCATCAAAGTTTGCCTTTACTGCATTAGCATCAAATTTTTCACCATCAGAGAATACAACTCCTTTTCTTAAATGGAAAGTATACTCTTTACCATCTTCTGAAATTTCCCAACTTTCTGCTAATGAGGGAACTATTTCTCCATTTGGATTAATTTTTACTAACCCTTCATATAATATGTTTTGTGCATATAATTCTCCAGCATAGTTATGTGGATTTAAATCTCTAATATCTCTAAAATTAGCATATACTATCTCATCTTTTACTTCAGCAGTAGCTTTTTCACCTTCTGATTTACTACCACCACATGCAACAACTAATAATGACATCATCATTAATAACAATGTTATTCCAATTTTTTTAATTTTTACCACATTCTCCTCCTATAAATATTTGATAATTTGTTTTAACATTATATCACAAATATTTAAAAAGACAAAATATTTTTTTTATTAGATATACTAATAAATTACTATATCTAATGCAAAGTTTATTAAAGAATTATTTAGTATAATAAAATAAAAATAATACAAATTTTATTAGCCTTTATAAAAAATAAAGATGTTCATTTTTATTACTTGTATAAGAATATCTGTTACACTTTGGCATGTTTAATAACTATACTATTACGAAAAAAGCCTAAAATTCAAAATTTGTAAATATTTTTTTGAAATTTTTGCTTGATTTTTTTTAAAAAACAAGTATAATAAGGACAACTAAGATAAAAGGAGGTTTTTACAAATATGAAAAAAATATCATTAGTTATTTTAGTACTAGCTGGAATTTTAGTAGGATGTACACACACAGAAAAAACTGCAACAGGAGGTGCCATAGCTGGAGCTGCTGTAGGAGCTATGCTTGGTAATGATGTTAGAGGTACTGCTGTAGGAGCTGCTATTGGTGGAGCACTTGGAGCTGGTGCTGGAGAATTAACAAAAAATAAATAGTTTTTGGTAAATATTAAAAAATAAGGAGTTATTTCAAATTTATTTGAATAACTCCTTTTTCTATCTATTCTTTTTTATTTTCTTTAATTTCAATATTATTTTCAAGAACTTCTATCTTTTTATAATCCTCTATATTAAAATTTTCAACAGTAGCAGAATTAATTTCATTACTATTAGTATTTGCTTTTACTATTATTTTATGACCTAAAAATAATTTTCTATCATCAAAAGTAGCAACAATTTCTCCATCAGTTTCAACTGCTAAAGATACTAGCTTCATTTTTCCTATAAAATACCATTTCCATACTTTTAAAAATTTAAATAATGACTTAGAATTTTTTCTTAATTCTGTTGCTAAATCAACTAAATGTTCAGCTGAATAAGTCTTTAATTTTTTATCCCAATCTTTTTTATCTTTAAAAACTTTTTCAAGAGTGATAAAAAATGCCCCTACTTTTTTTAAAGTATTAATACGATTATTCTCATCAATATTTAGGTACACATCTATTTCTTCTTTTTCACTTAACCATTTTAATTTAGAATGTAAAGATTTAGTAGTTTTATCAAGAACAAATTTTCCTAAATTAGGTTCTTCAACAGTAACACTTGCATTTTGTTCACATTCCTTTAATGTATTTTCTAATAAAGCATTTTTTACATCTTTTTGTAAAATATCTATAAGTAAAAAAGTATTTTCTCCTAGATCTTTAACTTTTAAATGATATATCTTAAATCTCTTTATATCTTCTAAAGAAATTTTATCTGATACTTCCCATTCAATTTTAGCAGATGTTTTAAATAGCTCATTAGTTTCACAGTCAACATATGCTATAAGTTCAGCATTTGCCTTAGAATTTTCTGATATAAATGCCCCTTTAGAATTTATAAGGGATATAATCTCTTGTCCTTGCATATTTTTAACTCCTTTATTTATCATTTCTTGCATGTATTATAGCACAAAACCACTTAATTTTTCTATTATAAAATAAATATTTATTAATTCATAATTTAAAGTAAATTAAAATAGTAGTGAAAGAAAAATTCACAAGCTTCTTGTTCAGTTTGAAAATAATGTTCATCTGTAAAAGCATGACTATCAGCATAGCAAACTATCCAATTATCCTCTCCTTGAATTAAACACCTATCATTAAAATGTAATTCTGTTGTTATATAATAAGTTTTTAAATAATACTCTTTTGGTTTTTGAGCTTCAACTTCTAAAACCTTTAAAAGTTCAGGAATTGTTTTAATTGGAAGATGTGATAGTAACTTTTGTCTTCTTAGTTCATTCTTTTTTTCTATATGTAGAGTTGCAAAATGTGCCCATATCTTTAAAACAATAACAACAGGTAAAACACAACAAAGAAGAACCATAAGTAAAATTTTTAATAATATCATATATTTTTACCCTTTTTAAAATATATTAGTAATCTTCTAAATGTTTTAATTCTCATTGAGCAGCTTTTTCACATAAAGAAACAGCTCCTAATAATTTCCAATTTCCAAAACACAAATATTCCCCCTCAATATTTGTCTATTATAAATTAAAACTATTTTCTTTTTATTTATAATATGTATAATATTTTTTAAAATTTATACATATCATTAAGACATGTATAAAATTTTGATTTTTTTAACATATTATTCTTCCTCTTCATCATCAATATCAGAATAAGCCAGTTCAATGTCAATAAGTTCTACAATAAGTTGACATACATTTCCATCTTTATCATAAGCTAAATACACTGGATATGCTCCATCTCCAAAACCAGATTGAAACATAGGTAAGTGATAATCTGTTCCAGGTATAGTCCAATTTATCCAATCTCCTCCATCTCTTTGATACTTAGGATTATCTTCATAACTCTTTTTGAATAAATCTGCAAAATAATCATCATAAGTATTTCCATCAGGATTTTCGTCACACCATTTTTTATCAAATTCACAATATAGTTCATGTAATTTTTTATCACAAATACAAGCTAGTCCCGCATCAACATTAAAACCAAAAAAATCTCCTTCATTAATATTTTCTAAGTCTTCTGTTCCCTTCATTGCTTCTTCAAAATAACTAACTTCATTATCATTAAATTTCAATCTAACTGCTGCATATCTATCACAATCTCCATCAGTAGCTTTTACAACACAAACTTCTGTTCTAAACTCTCCTGTTGGAATTTTTTGAAAATATTCTTTTTCAAATTTACTAACTAAATAAACAAGAGGATCAGCAACTAAAAATTCTCCTGTTGGGATAGAACAAGGTCCTATATCCATAACATCTACTTCTTTACCAGCAATTTCCTTTAAAGTAAAATAATCTAAAAGATTACTATTAGGTTGTAACTTATTTTTTACCTTTTCCCATTTTTCTAACCATTCTTTTGTTGCTTGCATATCTATCACTCCTTATTTATTTAAAATATTTTTTATATTATACCATTTTATCTAATAAAAATAAAAATATTTGAAATGTAATGCTAAATATAGTAAAATAGTGAGAAGAAATAAATTTTAGGAGGTAAAAAATAAATGAAATTAGTTTTAATTCGTCATGGTGAAAGTGCTTGGAACTTAGAAAATAGATTTACAGGGTGGAAGGACGTTGACTTAAGCCCTAAAGGAATTGAAGAAGCTAAGGCTGCTGGAAAAATCTTAAAAGAAATGAATTTAACATTTGATGTTGCATACACTTCTTACCTAAAAAGAGCTATAAAAACTCTAAATATAGTTTTAGAAGAAATGGACGAACTATACATTCCTGTGTATAAATCTTGGAGATTAAATGAAAGACATTATGGAGCTTTACAAGGATTAAATAAAGCTGAAACTGCTAAAAAATATGGAGATGAACAAGTTCATATTTGGCGTCGTAGCTTTGATATAGCTCCTCCATCAATAGACAAAGATAGCGAATACTATCCAAAATCTGATAGAAGATACGCAGATCTTCCAGATTCAGAAATCCCTTTAGGTGAAAGCTTAAAAGATACTATAGCAAGAGTTTTACCATACTGGCATTCAGATATTTCTAAGAGCCTACAAGAAGGTAAAAATGTTATAGTTGCTGCTCACGGAAACAGTTTAAGAGCTTTAATAAAATACTTATTAAATATTTCAAATGAAGATATTTTAAATTTAAACCTAGTTACTGGTAAACCTATGGTATTTGAAATAGATAAAGATTTAAAAGTAATATCTGCACCTGAATTATTCTAATTGGAGGAAAAAATGAAAAAATTAATTTTAATATCTTGTTTCGCATTATCTATTTTATCTTTTGCAGCAGAAGCAAAATTACCTGAAAATGTTGAAAAAAAGATTCGTTATGCAGTTTCAACTACTTCTGGTGCTGATAGAAGAGAAACTTATGATTGGTATAAAGATTCATATTTAGAAATGGTTGAAAGATTAGATAAAGCTGGAATACCTCAAACTGATAAAGAAATAATAATCAAAAGATTAGAAGCTATGTATGGAGCTAACTATCCTAAGCAATTAGCTAGAGTAAATGATGAAATTAATGATTACAAAGGATTAGTTAATAGAATTAGAGAAGAACAAAATGCTAATCAACAAAAAACAGAAGCTCAAAACAAAAAAAGTAAAGAAGAAATAGCTTCTATCCTAAGCTCATCTTCTATTCCAAAAGCAGACTTAGATAGAATAGAAGAAAATGCAAAGGCAGAATATCCAGATGATTACACTTTACAAAAAGCATTTATTAAAGGTGCAATCAAAACTTATAACGATTTAAAAAAATAAAATTGGGAGTGAAGTAGATGTTTAAAAATGTAATTGGTTTAGTTGTTGAATATAATCCCTTTCATAATGGACATCTACATCACATTCAAAAGATAGATAAACTCTTTGAAGATAATATAAAAGTCGCTGTTATGAGTGGTGATTTTGTACAAAGAGGAGAACCATCTCTTATCAATAAATTTGAAAAAACTAAGATAGCTCTATCACAGGGTATAGACATTGTGATAGAGTTACCTGTTTTTTACTCAAGTCAAAGTGCTGAAATTTTTGCAAAAGGTTCTGTTAACCTTTTGGATAAACTTTCTTGTAGCCATATGGTTTTTGGTTCTGAAAGTAATGACTTAGATAAATTTAAAAAAATAGCAAGTCTTTCTTTGACAGATGAATTTACAAAAGCTTTAAAAGAATTTTTAGATAAAGGCTTCTCATATCCTACTGCTTTTTCAAAGGCTATATCTGATGAAAAATTTGGTTCTAATGATATCTTAGCTTTAGAATATTTAAAGGCAATAAAAACTATTGATTCTAAGATTGAAGCTTGTTGTATAAAAAGAGAAAAAACAGGTTACTATGATGATGAAAAAGATAATTTTGCAAGTGCAAGTTATATTAGGAAAGTTTTATTAGCTTTAAATGAAACTAAAGAAAATAAATTAAATAAAATTAAAAATTTAGTTCCAAAGTTTTCATATAAGATACTAGAAGAAAATTTTGGAGTTTTTTCATGTCTAAATGATTTTTATGACTTGATGAAATACAATATAATAAAAAATTATTCAAGTCTAAAAAATATTCAAGATTTAGAAGTTGGTTTAGAAAATAGACTATATAAATACTCACTAGAAAACTTATCTTTTAAAGATTTTTTTGATAAAATCTTAAGTAAAAGATTAACTATTTCAAGATTACAAAGAATATTATTACATACTCTATTAGATTTAACTGAAGAGCTTACAGATAAAGTAAAAAATAAAGCCCCTTATGTGAAAATTTTAGGTTTTTCAAATAAGGGACAAGAGTATTTAAATTATCTAAAAAAATTAGATGACTTTAATGAAAGAAAAATCTTAACTTCTAATAGAAATTTAAAAGAAATCTTAAGTGAAGAAGAACTTAAATTATTTAATTTCAATGAACTTGCTTCACAGATTTATCGTATAAAATCAAATTATAATAACATAGGCTATCCTATAATAAAAAAGTAAAAAATAAACGAGTTACTAGTCTAAATTAATTAATGTACTTCCATTATTACCTTGAACTTGTGGAAGTTTTCCATCCCATTTTTCAATAGCCATCTTTCTTAAAAGTTGAGGAGTCAATGAATTACTTTCAACAGCATTTGCCTTTGCTTGTAATTCTTTTTCTTGCAAAGAATATTCTGCTAATCTTACTTTATTTTCTGCTTCAACTTTTAATTTTTCTTGTTCTGCTCTTGCTTTTTCAACTTCTTGTTCAGCAACCTTTTTGCTTTCTATCGCTCTTTCATACTCATCACTAAAATCATGATTAACAATAGATACATTACTTACTGACATTCCATATTGTGAAAAATCATCTTTTAAATCTTCAAATATCAATTTTGAAATTTCTGCTCTCTTACTTACAAACTCTTCTATAGTGTATTTAGCTATTGTAGCTTGAATTATTTCTTTAACTCTTGGTCTAATAAATCTTTGTTCATGCTTATTATTAAAAGCTCTATATAATTTTTCTGGATCTGTAATAGAAGATTGTACTGTAAACTCTAATTTTATACTTTGCATATCTTTTGTTGAAACTTCCATAGTTGTATCCATTTCATCTGTTTTTCCAAAAATATATGTTTTTTCTCTTGTTTCCATAAATGTTTTACTTTGAACAAATGGTATCTTAAAGTGTAGTCCTTCATTTTCAACTCTTGTTATCTTACCAAATGTTGATATTATAACAACTTCCCCTGTATCCACTGTATAGCAATTAGTAAGTATTAAAAGTAATACAAAAACTCCTATTGCTCCAGATAATACCATTTTAAAATATTTTTTCCCTTCCATGATTATCCTCCCTTTTGTTAAGTTTTTTATTTAAAACTTTATGTTAATATTTTATATTATTTTGTTTTATATTATACAATAAAAACTTTATTTTTTACAATACATTCTTAAATTTTGGTAATATAAAAATACTTTAAGATTTTTTTGATAGAATTATGAATATGTAGTATAATTAAATAGTATAAATTATTTTGAAAGGAAGGTACAGAAAATGGAAAAATATTCAACATTGAAAGAAAGATTTTTAAGATATGTTAAATTTAATACTCGTTCAGATGAAAAAAGTGAAACTATTCCATCTACACCATCACAAATGGAATTTGCTAAAATGCTAAAAAAAGAATTAGAAGATTTAGGTCTATCTAATGTTTTTATAAATAAAGCTTGTTTTGTTAATGCAACTTTACCAAGTAATATAGATAAAAAAGTTGCTACTGTTGGTTTTATAGCTCATATGGATACTGCTGATTTTAATGCAGAAGGAATTAATCCTCAAATTATAGAAAACTATGATGGTAATGATATAGTTTTAAATAAAGAAAAAAATATAGTTTTAAAAGTAGAGGAATTCCCTAATTTAAAAAATTATATCTCTAAAACTTTAATTACAACAGATGGTACAACTTTACTTGGTTCAGATGATAAATCAGGAATAGTTGAAATCATTGAAGCTGTTAAGTACTTAAAAGAACACCCTGAAATTAAACATGGAGATATCAAAATGGCTTTTGGTCCAGATGAAGAAATTGGTAGAGGAGCAGACTATTTTGATGTAAAAGAATTTGCAGCAGACTATGCTTACACTATGGACGGAGGTCCTGTTGGAGAATTGGAATATGAAAGTTTCAATGCTGCTCAAGCCACATTTAAAATAAAAGGAGTTAGTGTTCACCCAGGAACTGCAAAAGGTAAAATGATAAATGCAGGTCTTATTGCTAGTGAAATTATACAAATGTTCCCTAAAGATGAAGTTCCTGAAAAAACTGAAGGATATGAAGGATTCTATTATTTAGTTGAAACTAATACATCTTGTGAAAGTGGAGAAGTTGTATATATTTTAAGAGATCATGACAAGGCTAAATTCTTAGCTAAGAAAGAATTTGTAAAAGAGCTTGTTAAAAAAGTAAATGAAAAATATGGAAAAGAAGTTGTTGAACTTGAACTAAAAGATGAATACTACAATATGGGTGAAATAATAAAAGACCATATGTATGTTGTTGACATAGCAAAACAAGCTATGGAAAATCTTGGTATAAAACCACTTATAAAAGCTATTCGTGGTGGAACAGATGGTTCTAAAATCTCTTTTATGGGTCTACCTACACCAAATATTTTTGCTGGTGGAGAAAATTTTCATGGTAAATATGAATTTGTTGCCCTTGAAAGTATGGAAAAAGCAACTGATGTTATAGTAGAAATCGCTAAATTAAATGCAGAAAGGTAATAAAGTATGAAATTTTTACCAACTACAAAAGAAGAAATGAAAAGTTTAGGTTGGGATAGTATAGATGTACTCCTAATTTCAGGAGATACATATTTGGACACTTCATATAATGGAAGTGCCTTAGTAGGAAAATGGCTAGTGGAACATGGCTTTAAGGTTGGAATAATTGCACAACCTGAAGTTGATGTTCCTGATGATATAACTCGTTTAGGTGAGCCTAACTTGTTCTTTGCTATATCTGGTGGTTGTGTGGATTCTATGGTTGCAAACTATACTGCAACTAAAAAAAGAAGACAACAAGATGATTTTACTCCAGGTGGAGAAAATAACAAAAGACCAGATAGAGCTGTTTTAGTCTACTCAAATATGATACGTAGATTTTTTAAAGGAACTACAAAAAAAATTGTAATAAGTGGAATTGAATCTAGTTTAAGAAGAATAACTCACTATGATTATTGGACTAATAAACTAAGAAAACCTATTCTATTTGATGCAAAAGCTGATATTTTATCCTATGGTATGGGAGAAATGTCTATGTTACAACTAGCAAATGCTTTAAAGAATGGAGAAGATTGGCAAAATATCAGAGGGCTTTGCTATTTAAGTAAAGAGCCTAAAGAAAATTATTTATCTTTACCATCTCATGCTGAATGTCTTGCAGATAAAGATAAGTTTATTGAAGCTTTTCATACTTTTTATTTAAATTGTGATCCAATAACTGCTAAGGGACTTTGTCAAAAATGTGATGATAGATATTTAATTCAAAATCCTCCTTCTGAAAGTTATTCTGAGGAGATAATGGATAAAATATATTCTATGGAATTTGCTAGAGATGTACATCCTTATTATAAAAAAATGGGAGCAGTTAGAGCACTTGACACTATAAAATATTCTGTTACAACCCATAGAGGTTGTTATGGAGAATGTAACTTCTGCGCTATAGCTATTCACCAAGGTAGAACTATTATGTCAAGAAGCCAAAATTCAATAGTAGAAGAAGTTAAAAATATTGCTGAAACTCCTAAATTTCATGGAAATATTTCTGATGTAGGTGGACCAACTGCAAATATGTATGGACTTGAATGTAAGAAAAAATTGAAATTAGGTGCTTGCCCTGATAGAAGATGTCTATATCCTAAAAAATGTCCTCATCTTCAAGTTAATCATAATAATCAAGTGGAACTTTTAAAGAAGCTAAAAAAGATACCTAATATAAAGAAAATTTTTATAGCTTCTGGAATTAGATATGATATGATTTTAGATGACAACAAATGTGGACAGATGTATTTGAAAGAAATAATAAAAGACCATATCTCAGGGCAGATGAAAATTGCACCTGAACATACAGAAGATAAAATTTTAGGCTTAATGGGTAAAGATGGAAAGTCTTGCTTAAATGAATTTAAAAATCAATTCTATAAGATAAATAATGAACTGGGTAAAAAGCAATTTTTAACATATTATTTAATTGCAGCTCACCCAGGTTGTAAAGATAAAGATATGATGGATTTAAAAAAATATGCCTCACAAGAATTAAGAGTTAATCCTGAGCAGGTACAAATTTTTACACCTACTCCATCAACTTATTCAACTTTGATGTACTATACAGAAAAAGATCCTTTTACAAATCAAAAGTTATTTGTTGAAAAAGATAATGGCAAGAAGCAAAAGCAAAAAGATATAGTTACAGAAAAAAAAAATAATAATAACTATAAAAAAAGGTAGTAAAATTTACTACCTTTTCTTTTTACTTATTTATCAGATGCTCTTTGTTTAAAATCTTTTTTACCATATTCTAATTGACGAGTATATAAATCTAATAAATCTGTTAAATTTTCTTTGTTATTTTCTAACATTTTTACTTCTTTTTTAGCTGTTTCGATTTTTAAGTCCATTTCTTTTAATATTACTTCTAAATCTTTAATTTTTTGTATTAAAGTATCTTTTTCTAAATTTTCCATACTATCCTCCTAATATTAAAAATATATTGATTCAAGTTCTATAACTTTAATTACATTATATTATAAGCTTTAAAAATTTACAAGTTATATAAACAAATTATTTTTTATTAATCTTTTTACTATCAGAATATTTATAATAAAAAATAAATGATATGATAAAGAAAAATACTGAACTTAAAGAAGCTAGGTAAATTCCATTCTTTTCAACTTTACTTACTCCACTTGAAATTGCTGATAATATGCTAACATCATTTCCCATAACTAAAATTATTGGTAAAGTAACTATTGAGATTAAAAATGAAGTTTTCATAAAGAAACCTTGTATTCCAAATGAAAGTCCTTCTATTCTTGCACCTGAGTCTTCACTAATCTGTGTACTTATTTCACTTAACATTGCTGGTGGGAAGATAAATGCTGCTCCTGCAAGAGGTATACCAATAATAGCAAATAATGCAAAACCAAATTTAACTGGGAATATCTTTCCTAAGAAAAATAGCATAGATGTTGAAACAATCAACATTGCTAAACAATAAAGCATAATTTTTCTGTATCCATATTTTTTAGATAGTTTATTTGTTGGATAGAAACATATAGCTGCTGCTCCAAATAATAATGCTGAAGCAATAGTAATTTCTTTTTTTCCATAACCCATAATATCTTCAACATAGTAGTTCATAATGGCTCTTAGATTATTAAAACCTATGAAGAAGAACATCATTCCAAAAAGATATAAGATAAAATTTTTATTCTTTATTATGATTCCTATAGTTTCTTTAAAACTTACATTTGAAACTTCACCTGTTGAATAGTCTCTTTCTCTAACTGTGAACACAGCTGTAGCCAGACCTATAAAAACTATCACACATAAAAACATAATCATTCCTCTTATACCAAAAAGAACATCATTTCCCCCTATCATTTTAATTAAAATTCCAGGCAGAATAATTGCAATTGCAGTGTAAGATAGTCTAAAAACTGATTGCCAAGTTGATAAATTCAATCTTTCTTCTGGTGTTCTTCCAATTTCAGGAATCAAAGCATTGTAAGGTGCTCCAACTATAGTATAGAAAGTAAAGAACAGTGAACCTATCAACATTAAATAGTAAAAACTTGCTTTTTCACTACTTGTTGGTGGGTAGAAAAAGGCTATTGTCACTATTATTAATGGAATTGTTCCAACTGCAACAAAGGGTATTCTTCTTCCATATTTACTATTATATTTATCAGATAAGAAACCAACTAAAGGATCTGTAACCATATCTACAACTCTTGAAATAGCTAAGGCTATTGAAACTAAAACAGGAGCCATAAATGGTTTTAAACCTGAGCTTTCTGAAGGTAAATAAAAATATAATATCCATTGGGCAAAAATTTGATCCACAATGGCATAGCTTACTCCTAGTGCATATAACACTTGGACTTTTGTTGTTAACTTTTTCATTCTAACTCCTTTTAAAATAAAATTATTTTCACTAATTGACATTGTAACATAGCAAAATTAAAAAATAAAGAAAAACTACTGTTATTTTTAAAATTTGATAAAGTTTAAAATATATGATATAGTATTTTGGTAATATTAAAAAAAATGAAAAAGGAGAAAAAAATGAAAAAATCTTTAAAGAAAATTTTATTTACTATTTTAACTGTATTTGCTGTATTTTTTATTGTTGCTTGTAGTAATAAGGAAGACAGTAATATTAATAAGGAAGAAGTTCTTAAAAAAAATGTAGAAGCTTCTAATAATATAAAAAGTATAAATAAATTAGCAACTGCTAAGATCGAATTAAAAAGTGGAGAAAGTGTAGAATATATGGCTGATATTTCTCTTATTAAAGATCCTTTTGCTACAAAAATAGTTATGGATACAGGTCCAGAAAATGGTAAACTAACTACTTTTATAAAAGATGGTATGATGTATGTAACTAGTACTGAAGATGATACTTGGGAACAACAAGCTATTCCTGAAGAAACTATTGAAGAATATAAAAATATATTAAATGATTCAATTGAAATTTATGAAGTACTAAAAGATAACTTAGATAAGGTTAGTATTAAAGAAGATGGTGGAAATTACATTATTTCTGTTACTAAAAATTCTGATTTTCTTAATAAATATATAAAAACTCAAATGTCTGATATAGTAGGTGGAGAAGATTTTGAACCTAATAATTCTACTTTGGAATATGTAATAGATAAAGAAACTTACTTTTTAAAGTCTCTACTTATAACTTTTATTGCTGAAGTTCAAGGGCAAAAAATAAAGGCAAAAACAGAAACTACTTTTTCTAATATTAATAATGTTGAAGAAATTATCGTTCCTGAAGAAGCTTTAAACTCAAATAATTAATAAATAAAAGAAGGAGAAATTATGAAAAAATCTTTAAAAAAAGTTTTATTTACTATTTTAGCTATATTTGCTGTATTTTTTGTTGTTGCTTGTGGTAACAAGGAAGATACTAAAATTAATAAGGAAGAAGTTATTAAAAATTTTTCAGAAGCTAGTAATAATGTAAAAAGTGCTGATGTAGTAACAACTGTTAATATGACTCCAAAAAAAGGTGGAGAATCTATAAATGTTACAGTGGCTGCTTCTCTAATTGTAGAGCCTCTTACTTTAAAAATGACTATGGAAACTAAAGGACAAAATATAAAAATAAATTCTTTTATAAAAGATGATGTTATGTATATTCAAAATCCTGTAGATAATACTTGGATAAAACAAACTCTTCCAAAAGAAGTTTCTGAACAATTCAAACATATCACAAATAATAATATTGATAACTATGAACTATTTAAGGATAACTTAGATAAGATTGATATTAAAGAAAAAGATGGTAATTATCTTATCTCTATTGTTAAAGATACTGATTTCCTTAAAGAAGCTATGAAGAAACAAAATTCAAATATGGGTATCTTAGAACAAGGAGAAAACTTTGAAGTTGATAATATTACTTTAGAATATGTAGTAGATAAAGAAACTTATTTTACAAAATCTTCTGTTGCATCTTTTGAAACTAAACTTCAAGGACAAGATATGAAAATATCAACAAATACTGAATTTTCTAATATTAATAATATAAAAGAAATTACTATTCCTGAAGAAGCTTTAAATGCTTTTACTATACCAGGAAAATAATAATTAAAAAATGGTGCTGATGAAAATTTCATCAACACCATTATTTTTTTAATTAAATATAGCTTCAACAAAGTCTTTAGC
>ERZ772917.1445-NODE-1445-length-13628-cov-6.640463_pt1 | contig 13628 bp, 12 predicted proteins | sample MGYA00511187_ERZ772917 | MGnify/ENA primary metagenome ERZ772917 (study PRJEB29015, sample SAMEA2737925) | human oral metagenome | biome: human oral; feature: human-associated habitat; material: dental | place: China | collected 2012 ... | reverse complement strand
CTCCGTCATATTGCAAAATGCGTTGTGCAGCGTGCCGATCTCATCCGTACGATCCGTGGACTGCGGCACGCTGCGCAGATCCCCGCGTGCAACGTTCGACGCAAACGCCGCGAGATTTTCGACTGGAACGGAGATGAGGCGAGCGATATAGAAGAGGATCGCTGCGAGCAGAACGAATGCCGCAATCGTGATGCCCACCATGATGCCGAGAAGCTCGGTTGAGGAGGCATACACCTCCGCCTGCGGCACGCACAGAACGAGCACCCATCCGGAATCACCGACAGGCACTGAGGCGTAGAAATTATCCGAGCTGTTCGGACTCGATGTGAATACGGGCTTTCCGGAGAGGAATGTCGACGCCAGCGCCTTCAGGTCGGGGTCGTCCACCGAGGAGATGCTGTTGTCGAGGGAATACTTGTCATGATAGATGAAATTGCCTTCCTTCGAGATCAGGAATGCCTTCCCCGTTTCGTAGATCTTTGCCTTCGAGAGCATCTCTCTGGCCATATCGAGGTTCAGATCGCAGCCGGCAACGCCGACAAGATTTCCGCCGCTCCGAATCGCAGAACTGAAACTGACGACCGGCGTACCGTTGGCCGCCTTATAGACAGCCGACTGACACACCTTCGTCGATTCCGCCGCCTCCTTGTACCAGCCGCGCGAGGTTGCGTCAAAATCGCTGGGAATATCAAATCCTGCGCCGTCAATGAACGGCTGATCGGGAAACCCGACAAAGAAATCAGACGTTTTGGTTGCAAACTCCTGCGCCCCCAACATCATCTCATCGTACGAGGCATTCTCCGTCCCCCACAGCCGCGTAACCGTCTCGAGCTGACGGGATTTCGCCTGAAGCGCCGTATTGATATTGGCAGCATTCACCTCTGCCATCTGAATCATCTCACGCGATGCGACATCCTTGATGCTGCCCGATGCCTTCCAATAAATCGTCCCCAGCAGTATGAGGAAAACGAAGATCAGCGGCACGCCGACCAGCATCATAATCTTTGCGCGTAAATTCATGTGAACCCCCATCCTCCCTTATAAGAAAGTCACGTTTATTTTCATATATTTTACATTTTTTGTTCGCCCTTGTCCATATATGCTTTAATTTTTTTTGAGGTTTATTCCGCCATGCAATCCGCCCACTCCTTCTCGCGGAACCCCGTGAGCACACAGTCCTTCGTGATGAGCAGCGGGCGCTTTACGAGCATTCCGTCCGAGGCAAGTATCGCGTACTGCTCCTCCTCCGTCATTGCAGGCAGCTTGTCCTTGAGTGCAAGCTCGCGGTAGAGCATGCCACTCGTATTGAAGAAACGCTTCAGCGGCAGTCCACTCTGTTCGTGCCACACACGCAGTTCGTCTGCCGTCGGATTCTCCGTCTTGATGTCGCGCATGGGTGCCTCACAGCCGTGCGCACGCAGAAACTTCTCCGCCTTCTGGCAGGTCGAACACTTCGGATAGCCGATAAAGAGCACATCTTTATTTGACATTGTATTTCCTCCTGTAGATCATTTTGCTTTCCCATTCCATTATACAAACGGCGAAAATATTTTCAACAAGAAAAACAGCGCCTCCCCATCCAAAGGAAGACGCTGTTACAAAAATATTTACTTTACAAAGTGCTCAAATACAAGCCACTAGAGAGAAACAGAGAATTGACACATTACAAAAGAAATACGCCAATTATCTGCCTATGAAAGGACAAGGAATCTTTTTATAATAAGAAACAAGAACAGATATTGGAAAGGAGGTAAAGCGTATGCAAGCTGTACCAAGGGAACGAATCCTTAGAATAATTACAGCATTCGCGGAATCAAACGCCACACTAACCAGCAAGGCGTTGGCAACCTTTTTAGGTGTCAGCGCACATACGGTTCGCAACGACATGAAAGAAGCACGGGAATGGATTCTTGCACATGGCGGCGATATTTTGGCAAAACCGCGGAGCGGATATGTTCTGCAGGTGCATGACAAAAAGAAGTGGCAATCTTTTTGCACACGATGTCAAAGCATGAAAAGGCAAGAAGAAGCACTTACGGCAAAAAACGAACGGATGAATTACATCATCGCAAAGATTTTGTTGTCGTCATTGCATCAAGAGCGTATGAGCCAGTGGGACTTGGCAGATGAGCTCTTTATCGGTCTTACGACGCTCAAGAACTACTGGAAAGATATTAAGAAAGATCTCTCAAAGCACGGGCTGCAGTTAAAAGCAGACAAAGCGGATAAGATTCGGATCGAGGGCGGCGAGGAAAAAATTCGAAAGGCAATCTCGGAATTGCTTTTTACCCAGATGTCCGCTGGTAACATTTCGCTCAATCCATTTTATAGAGATATATTTTCGGCAGAGGAAATTAAAAAGGTGCGTGAAATCGTGATGCATGCTGTCACGCGCCACAATATCGTGCTTTCGGACACGACATTTCAAGGCATTGTAATCCACATCCTCATCATTTTGCGCCGCCTCAACACGCGGATGACGATCGAGTATCCCGCTGAGGAAATTTCCTTTTTGAAAACAACAAAAAGCTTTATTGTATCGCAGGAGATCATCACTCGAATTTCACAGTGGATGAATGTCAACATTGAAAATGAAGTGTATTATCTTGCGGAGCATTTCATGGCAAGCGAACGATTTCTGACACAACAATCAGACGAGGCTGGAGAAGCAAAGAGGCTTGTCATGGAAATCCTCGAGCAAATCAACAGGGATTATGCTGTCCACCTTTTGGATGATTCGGAACTTGTTACGGGACTCCAAATCCATCTGGAAGCGGCGATTCATCGTTTGCGCTTCAATATTGGCATACGAAATGAAATTCTGCAAGTAATCAAGAAGGATTTTCCACTTGCCTTTGAGTTTGCCGTCATCGCCTCGCAAATCATTGAACGCCAAGCGAATATCAAGACAAACGAAAACGAGATTGGCTTTCTTGCCGTCCATTTCGGCGCAGCAATGGAGCGGAAACGATACAAGAAGCACACCTGTATTCTTGTATGCGGAACGGGAATGACGACTGCCATGCTGATACGGGAAAAACTTCTGCGCCGCTTCAACGGATACCTTGAAATCAAAAAAATGTGCCCGCTTTATGAACTTACAGAAAGCGATGTGGACGAAGCAGATTTTGTATTTTCCACGCTGCCGATCCCTTCAATGGATTCGCCAAAAATCATTTGCGTGAGCCCTGTCCTATCGGATGCGGACATGGAAACAATCGGTGGAGTTCTCATGGAAGCACAAAAAAGTTCTTTGCAGGATGTTCAGGAGGAATTCTTTCACGAAGAACTCTTTTTCCCGCACTTAAAAGCATCTTCGCGAAAGGAGATTCTCGATCAGCTGACACAGACAATGCTTGATCACGGCTATATTGATGATATGACGCGAAAATCTATCTACGAAAGGGAGGAGATATCGCCTACAGAAATCGGCGCCTTGCTCGCCATGCCGCACGCGCTGAAAAGCAACGCAGCTGTTCCGGCAATTGCTGTAGCCATCCTCGAAAAACCGATATGCTGGGTGCAGGAAATGGTCCAGGTCATATTTGTCCTGAGTATACCGAAGGAGAAATACAAGCTGTGGGAGCCGATTTTTCGAAAAATTTATCAATATTTCGTGTGTGATTTGGGAGCACGCGAACTGATTGAAACCCGGGATTACGAACTTCTTTTGAGGAAACTGGTGCAATGAACTCAGAAAGGAATCTGTCATTGTGCCGGAAAACTGTCATTGTGCTGGAAAGAGGGGCACTTTATGAATTTGGAACACATTCTTACGGACAGAAGGATTCTGCTTCATCAAGATGCAAAGGATTGGCGAGCAGCAATACGGCTGGCTGCGCAGCCACTCCTTCAGGAAGGCTGCTTTGATGCCGCGTACATAGAGGCAATGATCCAGATCGTCGAAGAGTTTGGCGCCTATGTTGTCATTGCAAAGGGCGTTGCACTTGCTCATGCACGGCCAGAAGACGGAGTGCATCATGGAGGTCTGTCCGTTATGACGCTTAAGACCCCGGTAGAATTCGGCAATCCGGAGAATGATCCTGTTTCTGTCGTCTTTTGCTTGGCTACGGAAGATGAAACGAGCCATCTTGAAGTCATCCGAAGTTTAGTGAGTCTGATTGATGACCCAGCGAAGATACGGAGCCTTGCAGAAGCAAAAGATTTGAAGGCATTTCGTCTGCAGCTTGCAAAAGCAAACGGAAAAGTCGCTTGAAAACGGTGCAGACATTTCCGTCGCTGGCCAGATAAAAGTCATTTTATTTATTAGGGAGGAATTCATTATGAAACAGAAGCTGAACATCCTGATGGTCTGCGGTGCAGGGCTTGGAAGCTCTTTTGCCTGCCAGATGAGCGTGGAGGATGTACTTGGGAAGCTTGGCGTTGAAGCCTCGCTTGACCATTGTGACATTTCCTCGGCAGTGTCGCGCGAGCCTGACATTATACTGACGGCTTCGAATTTCAAAACACAGTTTGAGAAGTTTGATATCGATGCTTCGAAGACGCACGTGTTATTTTTGAAAAACATTGTCAGCAAACAGGAAATAGAAGAGAAACTGATTCCAATTCTGAAGGAAAAAGGTGTGCTTTGACAGAGGGAGGATATGAGTCATGTTCATCGTGGATTTTATCATCAACAATATTTTGACACAGGCGGGTATCACGCTTGCACTCATCGCTATGGTGGGGCTTATCGCCCAAAAGAAATCAGCGGGACAGACGATTGCCGGGACACTTAAGACGCTTTTAGGCTTTCAAGTTTTGTCAGCGGGTTCGGCAATCATCGTTGCAAGCCTCCTCTATTTTGGAAAAATCTTTACGGAAGGCTTTCACATGCGCGGCATCATCCCGTCCATTGAGGCCATTAACGGACAGGCGATGAACGAACTTGGCCTTGGCAGCCCGATTGCGTTTACGTTTCTTGCAATCTTCATCGTTAACATTCTCATTGCGAGGTTCACACGTTGGAAATACATCTTTCTGACGGGACAAGCGCTCCTTTGGATGGCGACGATGTGTACGACGTTCGGCTACTTCGCGGGTCTGCGTGGCGCTGCACTCATCGTTACGGGCGGCATCATCGGCGGCATCTTCGCTGTTGCGATGCCCGCGCTGGCACAGCCGATCGTGCGTCGTATCACGGGAAACAACGATATCGCTCTCGGTCATTTCTGCACGATTGGCTATCTTTTAGAGGCAGGCGTTGCAAAACTTGTCGGCAATCCGGAAAAGTCTGTGGAGAAGGTGGAGCTTCCCAAGGCATTCGAGTTTTTGCAGGATACGTACCTCTCCGTCATGGTCGTCATGGTTCCGCTCTACATCATCACGGCGTTCTTTGCCGGTGAGGCATTTTGTCAGCCCCTTGCAGGAAATGTAAATTATCTTGTTCATTCCTTTATGCAGGCCATTCAGTTTGTCGTTGGCGTGTATGTCCTTCTTGCCGGCGTACGCCTCATCCTCGGCGAAATCGTCCCCGCGTTCCGCGGCATTGCAATGAAGATCGTTCCTGATTCCATTCCGGCGCTCGACTGTCCCGTTCTTTTCCCATTTTCTCCGAATGCGGTCATTGTCGGCTTTGTAACGACGACGATCGGAACGGTTATTGCGATGTTTACCCTTCCTATATTCGGTCTTGCAACCATTCTGCCCGGCATGCTCACGAATTTCTTTGCAGGCGGCACGGCCGGCATTTTCGGAAACGCGATGGGCGGCAAGCGAGGCGCGATCATCGGCGGAATTGTCCATGGGATTTTCATAACGCTGCTTCCAGCCCTTCTCGTTTCGATTTTCGATACGCTTGGCTTTGTCAATGCAACAGCGACGGATGTGGATACGATTTCCGCTGCCCTCATTTACGATTGGATCATCATTCCGCTCATGCATCTCTTCGGATAAGCACTTCAGGAGGCATACACAATGTTTTTTTGGAAAAAGAAAAAGAAGGAACCTGTGGAGAGCCCTCCCTCGGAAAACTCCTTGCCAAAGGAAGCGGATAACACCGCTTTGAACGAAGAAGCCCAGGAGCTGAAAGTACTCCTTCCAACGGTTTCTGGAGAGGCGCGTGTAAGCGCGTTGAACCGATTGGGTGCCATTTCGTTCCAACGCAAAGAGCTGGATGAAGCCATTCAATATTACGAAGAAAGCCTGTTGATTTCTCAAGCATTTGGAGAGGCGAATACAGCGCTCATGCGCCTTTACAATGAAAAGCGGCACGAGGCGGCTCTTCAAAAAGACGATGCAGCCATCCAACACTACTTGAACAAATTGGACGAGCTTATGGCATCAAACAAAAATATCATGCGTTCAAGCATTGGATGAAAACCTTTGTTTTCCCAGAAAGGATGAAAGACTTTGTATAAGACATTACAAGAAGTTCTTGAAAAAGCAGAACAATTCAATTACACGGTTGGTGCTTTCAATATGCACAACCTTGAGATGCTCCCCGCTATGATTATGGGGGCAAAGGAAGAAGGTTCGCCCATCATCATTCAGACAAGCGCAGGAACAGCAGAGTACATTGGCTATGGTGTCATCGCAAGCGTGTGCAAATATATGGCGGAACGCGAATGCGTGGATGTCGTGCTGCATCTTGACCATGCTTCAAAATTCGACGACATCCGCACAGCAATCGAAGCAGGATATAGCTCCGTCATGTTTGACGGTTCAGCGCTGCCGTTTAAAGAAAACATCATGCAGACGAGAGCAGTAGCGGAATATGCGCATGCGCATGGCGTTTCGATTGAAGGTGAACTTGGAACCATTGGAGGAACGGAGGAAGGCGTTTCCGTTTCGGAGGAGGACAAGAAGTTTACAGACCCGGAGTCGGCAAGGATCTTTGTGAAAGAAACACTGGTCGATGCACTGGCCGTGGGGGTAGGAACGAATCATGGGCAGTACAAATCCAAGACAAATCTTAACTTCTCACTCCTTAAAAAAATCAACGATACCATTGATACGCCGCTTGTCATTCACGGAGGAACGGGCGTGAAGGAAGAAGACATCCATCAATGTACGAATTACGGCGTGCGAAAATTCAACGTGGGGACGGAACTTCTTGTCGGCTGGACGGGAAAGGCGCAGGAAATGTTCGCACAGACAAAGGTGAACACATCACTTCGCAAAAATATTATTCCCTGCAACGACGTGGTCAAGGAGATCATCAAGCACAAGATTGCAATATTCCGGAACGCATGAGGTGATGTTCATGCAGAAAGCGTTGATTCTTTTAGCCGGTCCTCCGGGAACAGGAAAGTCATATTTTGGAAATCAGATTCTGAAGGACATGCCCGCTTTTGAAATGGTTTCGCCGGATAGTATTCGGGAAAAGATCTTCGACCAATATGGCTTTGACAATTTGGAAGAAAAGAGGCGGTTGACGGATCTTGCATGGAAAGAATATTATCTTGTTTTAGAGGAGAAAATGAAGGCGGAAAAAATGCTGCTTTCGGATTATCCGTTCAGCTGGAAGCAGCGCGATCGCTTGCAGGAACTGACGGTTCGATACGGTTACCGCGTCATCACTGTGCGCCTTTCTGCAGATATCCGAATCCTATATGAAAGGCAGCAAGCGAGAGATCTTGCGCTAGATCGGCATCGCGGTCATATCTTTTCCCATTACCATAAAGGAGATGAGGACACCGATCGGAGTGCAGCAGATGATCTTGTAACGTTCGCGCATTTTGAGGCGCGCGCAAGGAATCGAGGGTATTTTTCCTTTCGGCTTGGAGATTTGCTTGAAATTGACGTGACAAGTTTTGAAACGGCACGTTACGAAGAAAAGCTTCAAACGTTGAAAAAAATGCTGGCGGAGAGTCGGGAGAGTGTTTCCTGATGATGCAGTGCCCCCAAAGTTAGACTTTTTAGGTCTAACTTTGGGGGCACATTCATGCGCATGAAAAGTTTTTCACTTTTTAAAAAGATTTTCTTTTTGACCTATTGACTTTTTGACTATTTGAGGTATAATAACAATCGAAAGGTGATTCAAACCACCTTCCCAATCAAAAGCAACTGAATGGCATATCGAATACCAAACATCGCATATGCCGCAAATCTCTAAGGAGTTGATTACCATGTTTGGACTTGTACCTTTTGCCGGACGCCGTAACCTTTCGCAGCGTGACAGCGCGAATCCGTTTGCACTCTTCGACGCGATGCGCGATTCCTTCTTCCGCGATGACTTCCCCACCGCGAACTGGGGCGCGAGCTCGTTCAAGGTGGACGTGAAGGACAGCGGCGATCACTACGAGCTGACCGCCGATCTGCCGGGCATGACCAAGGAGGACATCGCCCTCCACTACGAGAACGGCTATCTCACGATTGCTGCCTCGCGCACGGAATCCAACGATGAGAAAGACGACGCGGGGAACTACATCCGCCGCGAGCGTCACACGGGGGAAGTCAGCCGCTCGTTCTACATCGACGGCATCGACGACGCAAACATCCACGCAGAGTTCAAGGATGGTGTGCTGCAGGTGAACCTGCCGAAGACAGCAGACACACCCGCACGCAAGCAGATTGAGATTCACTGAAGAACAGCGCAATACGCGCACATAAACGGGGCGTTGTACGAAGCGAAAAACTTCGTACAACGCCCCTATTTGTGTGCATAAGATTTCATCTCCTCACATGAGTGGATGCCGAAACGGTCATGTTTCTTTTTGCGTGATCGGTAACGCTCCATGAATCCCATACACCAATTTCAGATATATTTTACAACACACGAAAAGTAATCCTATCGTCCAGACGATCCATCGTTTCCACGTCGCATATATGATTTCCCGTGAGTGCGGTTTGTATGTGATAAAAATATAATCTGTCCTTTACAAACCGGACAAACTCCCGTGAGCGGCGTTTGTAACCGTAATCATTCAGCATTGTTCGAAGTTTCATCCAGACACATTCGTTCTTGCTGATAAACAAAATACGAATCCTTAGTTCTTTGAAAAATAAATCCATATCGAAATCATTCCGCAACATGGATTCATCTGATCGTTCCCTGCCACACATTTCTTGTATGGCGGAAATTTCTGCATCCATTGCAGCTTTATCCTGCATATAGTCAGACCAGTACATGACAGCCAATGCCCACTTCTTATAATCACTTCGATACTCAGACCGAAGGTATGCATTATCTTCCCGCCAAATACGGCGTGTTAGTTTCATGGCATCTGTTATTGGGAGCATATTCCTGCCGATAATACGCGCCACATCGACCGGACTATAAAACAGTTCATGCATTTCGGCTCACTCCTCTGCTTTATCGCCTTTGGATACGTTACAGGATTTGCACAGCACTTGCAGATTGTCCAGCACGGATAGTCCCCCATCATTCATAGGTTTTATATGGTCAACTTCGAGGCCATGACGACCTGAAAAGACTTTACCGCACTTGGCACATTGATAGCCGCCTTCCACTTTGGCGTTGGCGTAGGCATCATCATACAGTGTTTTGCCCAACTTCGGACTGATTTGAGAGATTTCGTAGAGCGTTAAGGATTCAATAGGTCGTTTGTCATATTTCACTTGGGGGATAATCGGATATTCATCCGGGTCGGAGATTTTCAAAATCTCAATATTGATGAGCTTTCTGAGATATGTCTTTTTACCAAAAAATAGGCGCAAAATATTATCGTCACTGTTTTCCCAGAGTTCATCCACATATTCCTGTTCCCTCTGCCGATCCATTCTGTCGTCCCATATTTTTCGCGCAATCAAATGGACATCAAGTTTATCTCTATCCACTTGCTCAAAGGTATAAAACTTGGGCACAAAATCTTTCTGGGCATAGTATTTGAGGATATGTTGAATATCCTTCGGGTCGTAAGAGGGAATCATCTCTTCGTAAAAAAATTGTTCTCGGCTTTTTTGCTCCAATTCCTCAAGCTGTTCTGCCGATAAATATTCTCCCTCTATGGATGCCCAATCAAAAAGATGCGGCAATTCTTCCATGAATTTATCATAGGCATCCTTGGTGCTGTTATACACCATGACTTGATAGGAAAAGTCCACGCCATCTTCATTGATGTATTGAAACGCATACATACCGATGGGGATACGCTCGAAGAAGGGGACGGCTTCAAGCTCGGTGGTATCAATCGTATCGTTGACGATAGCGGCAAATTCCTCAATTATGGCAATAGCAATCCAGCGAAGTTCGCGCTTTTTATAATCGACATCTTCTGGGTTTTCACGCCCTCCGTAGAAAATGGTTTCTGGGCTGACCCAAGAAATATGCTCGTTCCAGTCGTCCATAAAGGCCACGATGTAGGAATATGGAGTCCCGCCCGCCGCTTCTCCCCGTAGCGCACGTCCTACCATTTGGGTCATCAAGATCGTGGAAACCGTGGGACGAGCCAAAAATACCGTTTTCGTCATGGGAAGGTCAACGCCCTCGGTCAATATGTTCACATTAACTAAAACCTGCACGTCGCCCCGACGGTATTCCTCCAAATACTCCTCATTATTTTTACTGCTTATGGTCACCCCCGTCCAGCCGTCTTTGATGGTAGAAACGATATATCGGGCAGGAATTTTGGCGTCATTAAATAATTTTGTCAAGGCGATTGCATGGTCGATGCTGACGGTAAAAATAATAGTTTGCCCGTATTCTTTCGCCTTTGCTTTATAGGTATCCAAAATCAGCCGATTACGAGGACCGGATTCAGCGATTTTCTTCGCTATATCCGGCGGCAGAGTATCCAAATGCTGAATCGTCTCCAAGGATTTGCTGCCCAATCCTTCGCCGTAATTCTCATCGGTAAAGTAGGTTTCAAAGCGAGGTTTCGACAAGATGTGGCGGTTTATAAGTGTTTTGAGATCTGTTTTATAGACCATGCCAATCTTATTTTGCACAACGTTTCCATTTTCCATCCCGTCGTGGTAAATATCAGCAAGCAACATTTGTTCGCTTTCGGAGGTACGAAAAGGTGTCGCCGTGAGACCGATGAGTTTTACATTGGGAACACGCGCAGCTACATACTGAATCACTTTTTGATACGTTTTCGCCGTGGAGTGGTGCGCCTCGTCCACCACCATGTATATTTCCTTCTCATCTTTAAGCCACGGGTCAAGCCGTTCCAAATTTTTCCCAATGCTGTCCTTGCTGATAATGAGCAAATTATCCGTCGGTTCAATATGTACAGCTCGATCGTGTTTCATCTCTCCCGACACAATACGATAGCGGAAGGAAGTAATATGCGGAAGTTCTGCAGCCACAGCAAACTTGATGAAAGACTTTGCGGCTTGATCTAAAAGCATCTGACGATGAGCCAGCCAAAGAATTTTGATTTCCCTATCGAGTGCGCGACGCAAAAGCCACTTTGATGCCGTGTAGGTTTTTCCGGCACCGGTCGGCAAAACGACCATCGTGCTGTACGCATTGTAGGCGTTATCCATTTTATCCAGGGCTGTCATTGCCTCCTGCTGATGCTCAAAGGGCGGTTTTTCCGGCGCACCTTTTGCGGGGAAAACTTCTCCTGCCGCCGTGATTTCTACCAATTCTTGTGACACAGTTTCTTCCTCTCTTTCTTGAGCAACGAAAAATTCTATCAATTCCTTGCAATCGTAAGGATCCACTTCGGGAGGATATTCGTTCAGCCAATTATCACCGTTATATTCTTCCATGTTTTTTAGCAGCCGCTCCACAAACGACGCTGCTTCCGGCTCACTGGCATACCAGAGCATGGATTGCCCAAAACCGTATCCTTTGGTCTTTGCTACAGGCGCATTCCATATGTGTCTGTGTCGTGTATCTCGCGGCAGCAATACGCAATTCTCAGATTTCGCCTCCACATTGTACCACTGAGTATCGCCGTCTTCATATTCACGTTCTTGCATTTCACGGTATATAGTAGCGTTCTTATACCAGCCCATAACGGATGTTTCGTTCAAATTCGTGGTCGCACACCAGATAACGCAAATACCGTCAACGGCATCATCTGTGGCTGTGGCATTTCCTCCTCTGATGTTTTCTATGCGGAGCTGATTGATATTACCGCTTTTACCACGCTTGGGCTCGACGAAACCAAAACACATCTCGCCATCCTCGGTTTGCACAGGCATAAAGTTCCTGTCTTCTCCGCAATCGCCTGTTTCACGGGGATATTTACCACCATTAAAAGGTTTATCCTTTTGACAAACTCCCTTATACCAAATCATCGAGGCAATTTTACAAAATAGAACCTTTTCCAATGATTACATCCCCTTACTGAATTTGAAACCAAATGTACTTTTTATCACAGGCTGTCTTGCAGCCTGTGACAGACGACGGACTCTGCCAACGTGCCGCCCAACTTCACAGCAGTTCTACTTACTCTTTTCATGTGACATCTTCCCACCCGTCATAATCTCTGTTCACGATCTTCTCTGCTACGGATAGCCATTCGTCCCTCAACTCCTGCGGGGCAATCACATCTACTTGACTTCCTTGACTCAAAAGCCATATCAAAATACCGTAACCATAGACTTCGGCACTTACATCATATACGCCTGTGCCGCGCTTCTTTGCCTTGGCCGTTGGCAAACGATCCAAAACGTGTTCTACGGTATCCCCAAAATAACGAAACTTTATCCGCATCAAATCGCCATCGTACATGAACTGCACACGTTTTCTAAATTCACCGTCACGGAATTTATCACGATAAGGAATACTAAATTTTTCTTCTAGGGTTAATACATCCTTCATTCTGTCCAATCGATAGGTACGAAATTCGTCCTCCAACTCGTACGTTTGCAGTCCTATCAAATAAAAATAAAACTCAGAGAATATCACTGCGAGAGGTTTAACTGTCCGCTCCTTTGTTCTGCCATCTTGCCGTGTGTACGAAAATCTAATGGGGTGTTTCTGGATAATGGCATTGGACACTTGCCACAAAATATCTACTAAGGGCTTCTTGTGTTGAAGCGGGACATAATTTACCGATTCGCTTTTTATGATGCCTTCCACAACTTTTCTCTGCGTCGGTGTAGCTTGTACCAATAATTTCGTGAGCAGCTGCTCCATTTCCTCCTTGATAAAAGCACGACTTTCCAAGAGAATCTTACATACGGCAAGAACTTCTTGATTGGATAGCCACGCGCGCTCGAATCGCGCGAGATAGTAATAGTTTTGACCTCGGTTATATTTGACCGTAGCGTCTGGCTCATCCCCATGTTTGTCAGCAAGATAATTGCGAATGTCATCGATATCCCGCTGTATTGTTTTCTCACCCACGCCGTAATAACTCGTTAAATCCCGCTTTGATAGATGTTCCCCCTTGTTTAGTCTCTCAAATATATCGAGCATCCGTAGCCCCTTATCCCCCTTATAGTCCAATATTGCGGTCATCTTTTCCCCCGTCTGATTTTTATTATACGCCCCAATATGGACATTATAAGGCCATTTCTGATCTTTTTCAAGGAATTGGATAAATGCAGATAGTCAACGGATTGAAAATGAACTTATAACCAAGCAGCACCAAAAAATGTATGCTCACACAGAAGAAAAGTTTTATTTTTAAAAAAATATTCTCATCCTTTGTTTTTGTGGTATACTGTATACAATTGTTGAAAACGGGAGGGATATGATGAAGAGACACTATGCTGCCTATGGCAGTAATCTTAAGGAAACGCTGATAAAATAGACCCTCAGA
>ERZ772917.1444-NODE-1444-length-13629-cov-4.438854_pt1 | contig 13629 bp, 8 predicted proteins | sample MGYA00511187_ERZ772917 | MGnify/ENA primary metagenome ERZ772917 (study PRJEB29015, sample SAMEA2737925) | human oral metagenome | biome: human oral; feature: human-associated habitat; material: dental | place: China | collected 2012 ... | reverse complement strand
CCGCCGCGATAAGTAAAAACAGTACACTACAATAACACATGAAGCAATCAATGAAGCGAGGCACACTCTGTGTGCAAGGCGGCTGGCAACCGAAGAACGGTGAGCCGCGCGTGGTGCCGATCTATCAGAGCACCACGTTCAAGTATGAATCAAGCGACGAGATGGGGCGACTCTTCGACCTCGAGGCGTCCGGATACTTCTACACCCGGCTGCAAAACCCGACGAACGACACCGTGGCGGCCAAGATCGCCGCACTCGAAGGCGGCGTAGCAGCCCTGCTCACCGCATCGGGCCAGACGGCTTCGTTTTACGCCATACTGAACCTCTGCAGCGCGGGCGATCATGTCGTCTGCGCCTCGGAGATCTACGGTGGCACCTTCAACCTCTTCGCTGTGACGATGAAGCGCATGCAGATCGACTTCACCTTCGTCAACCAAGACGCACCGGAGGAAGAGATCGACCGCGCCTTCCGACCGAACACGAAGGCCGTCTTCGGCGAGACCATCGCCAACCCTGCCTGCGCGGTGTTGGACATCGAGAAGTTTGCCCGCATAGCCCACCGCCACGGCGTGCCGCTCATCGTGGACAACACCTTCGCCACGCCCATCAACTGCCGACCCTTCGAATGGGGCGCCGACATCGTGATCCACTCCACGACGAAGTACATGGACGGCCACGCGACGTCCGTTGGCGGCGCTATCGTCGACAGCGGCCGCTTCGACTGGGAGGCGCACGCGGAGAAGTTCCCCGGCCTCACCACCCCCGACGCGTCTTATCACGGCATCGTCTACACGCAACGGTTCGGCAGCGCAGCCTACATCACCAAGGCGGTAGCGCAGCTCATGCGCGACCTCGGCGCCATCCCCGCGCCGATGAATGCCTTCCTGCTGAACCTCGGCCTCGAGACGCTACACCTGCGCATGCCGCGCCACTGCGCCAACGCGCTGTCCGTAGCCGAATACCTCAGCCAACACCCGAAGGTGGCGTGGGTGCATTACCCCGGCCTGAAGGGCGATAAGCATTACGCGGCGGCACAGAAGTATCTGCCCAACGGCTCGTGCGGCGTGCTGACGCTCGGCCTGAAGGGTGGGCGAGAGCAGGCTGTCCGGTTCATGGACGCCTTGCGGATGGTGGCCATCGTTACCCACGTAGCCGACGCGCGTTCGTCGGTGCTTCATCCCGCCAGCCATACGCACCGCCAGCTGACCGACGAGCAACTGAAGGCCGCCGGTGTAGCCCCGGATCTGATCCGCTTCTCCGTCGGCATCGAAGACATCGAGGACATCCTGGCCGACGTGGAGCAGGCGCTCCAGCAGGTATGAATCAAGCTGTCAGATGCAACCCCAGACTACCACTCATCACATTTAATTATACACCCCTATGAAAAGAGTATTCCTCATGACCCTTGCGGTCCTCGCCACGCTCGTCGTGGCCTCCTGCTCGAAAGAAAACGAGCCCGACACGAACTACCCTCTCGAAGGAGAGTGGGAGTTGTATATGTTCAAAGACAAACATGGGACTACCGAAAACTATGGCTGGTGGGTACCTCCGCGCAAATGTGTGTCCGGCATCTATGCCACCTTCACCGATCGCACGTTTATCTACTACAATGTCTATTCTGCGAACGGCCAGTGCACCAATCGACACGAGTATTGGGACTACACGAAAGTGGGTAACGAACTGCACTTCACCAAGTCGGCTAACGCCACGTGGAAGGGCCAAGCCAATTCGATGAAGGCTATCTACCAGATGAAGAATGGAGAGCTGATCCTCACCTTTAGTTCATCTAAAGATCCGATCATATTTGTGCTTCGCCGCCGCAATGCAGATTACAGCCACTTCGACCTCTTTGTGGGATCGTGGGTAACCACTAAGGTGGTAATCAACGGCACGGAGTACATGACGCGAGAAGGTCAATGCTTGAGAGGAGCGATTACTGTTATGCAAGACCAGTTCACCCTATCGCTGCGCAACGAAAAGTGTCAGCAGGAAGATCTGACACGCCCCTGGGTGAAGCGCAGCGGGCGCTACTACAGCGTCAATCCGAACGGGGATAAGGAGCTGGAAATCGAGTTCCTCAATGGCAACCGCGAACTGAAGCTCTCCGTGCCCGAGGCCAAGGCCGTGTTCTATTTCGAGAAAGAGAGACGATAACCGATCCGGGGGCATCTACATCCCGGATACAACATTCACTATAAACACAGAGAGAATAATCATGACTGATTTAGCAATCATTGGAGGCGGGCCGGCCGGCTATGTGGCTGCCGAGCGCGCCGGAGCGAAAGGATTGAGCGTAACGCTCTTTGAGAAGAACAACCTCGGCGGCGTCTGCCTCAACGAGGGCTGCGTGCCCACGAAGACGCTGCTCTACAGCGCCAAGGTGTACGACTACGCCCGCCACGGCGACAAGTATGGCGTCACGACCGAGGGCGCTGCGTTTGACTACGGCAAGATCGTGGCCCGCAAGAACAAGGTCGTGCGGAAACTCGTGGCCGGTATCGGTGCCTCGATGAAGGCGCACGGCGTGAATGTCGTCAAGGGGGAGGCGCGCATTACTGGCCGGAAGGATGACGGTACGCTGACTATCGCGTGCGGAGATGAAACGTACGAGGCTAAGAACCTGTTGCTCTGTACCGGTTCTGAGGCGTTCGTGCCCCCTATTCCGGGCGTACCCGAGGCAGGTGACGTGATCGTGACTAACCGTGAGATATTGGCTCTCAAGGAGCGCCCCGAATCGATCGTGATTATCGGGGGCGGCGTGATCGGGATGGAGTTCGCCAGCTTCTACAACAGCCTCGGCACGGAGGTGACCGTCGTGGAGATGCTGCCCGAGATACTCGGCGGGCTCGACGGTGAGGTGAGCGTCATGCTGCGCGAGGTGTACGCCAAGCGCGGTATCCAATTCAGGCTCTCGTGCAAGGTGACGGAGGTGCGTGGCAATGAGGTGATCTATGTGGATGCTGAAGGCAACACGGCGTCAGCTAAGGGTGATAAGATCCTTATGAGCGTCGGACGGCGCGCGGTGACGGCTAATCTTGGTCTGGAGACGATCGGCGTGGAGATGGTGCGTGGCGCGGTGAAGACGGATGCCCAACTCCGTACGAATGTGCCTAACGTCTATGCGGCCGGTGACATTAACGGCTTCTCCATGCTGGCGCATACGGCCAGTCGTGAGGGGGAGGTGGTGGTGAACAACCTCACCGGTACGCCTGACGAAATGCGATATGATGCGGTGCCAGGTGTGGTCTACACGAACCCGGAGGTGGCCGGCGTGGGCCTGACAGAGGAACAAGCAAAGCAGCAAGGCGTACGTCATGAAGTGGCACGTCTGCCGATGGCATTCTCTGGACGATTCGTGGCTGAAAACGAAGGCGCAAATGGGCTCTGTAAGGTGATCTATGACCCGGAGAAGCTCACCGTTTTGGGTGTCCACATGCTGGGCAACCCGTGCAGTGAGATGATATTCGGTGCCGCGATGGCTATCACGCAGGGCATGACGATAGCGGAACTGAAGCGGGTGATCTTCCCGCACCCGACGGTGTCTGAAATTTTGAAGGAGACGCTCTTTACGATCAAGTGAACGGAGCGTAAACTGTGAACGTTCGGCCGGGCGGCACCCACGTGCGAGTGGGGCTACCCGGCCGATTTTGTGATCGGGCCTTCGCTCTACTTTTGCGCCCCAATTATGATTACTCCACAACAGATACACATTAATGATTATACCTATCCGTTGCCCGAAGCGCGGATAGCGAAGTATCCCCTTGCGGAACGAGATGCATCCAAGTTGCTCGTCTACAGGCAGGGGAAAATTGACGAGATGCACTTTCGCGACCTGCCAGAGGTTCTGCCGAAGGGTGCTTTTTTAGTATTCAACAATACGCGAGTTATCCGTGCCAGACTGCTTTTCAGGAAGGAGACTGGCGCCACTATCGAAGTGTTCTGCTTAGAGCCGGCCGAACCGTGCGACTATGAGCAATCTTTTAGCCGAACAACGGACTGCAGCTGGCACTGCCTTGTGGGCAACAGTAAGCGATGGAAGGAGGGCGTGCTGAAGCGTGCCGTGAGGATAGATGGTGAGGAGGTTGAGCTTACGGCTGAGCGCAGAATGGGTGTAGGTGAGGCAGGCGACGTCATCACGTTTCGGTGGAATGGCAGGCAAAGGACCTTCTCGGAGGTATTAGAGGCTGCCGGCGTGCTGCCGATTCCGCCCTACCTGCACCGCGAGACTGAGGCGCAGGACCTGAAAACGTATCAGACGGTCTACTCGAAGGTGAAAGGGTCTGTGGCGGCGCCTACGGCTGGGCTGCACTTTACGCCTGAGGTATTGGCTGAGTTAGACGCACGCGGGTTCGAGCGGGAGGAGGTGACGCTGCATGTGGGCGCGGGTACCTTCAGGCCGGTGAAGAGTGAGACGATTGGCGAACACGAGATGCACACGGAACACTTCGCGGTCAGTAGGCAGGTGGTGGAGCGGCTGCTGGCTAAGCCTGAGCAGGTGATTGCGGTGGGCACGACTTCGGTGCGCACGCTTGAAAGTCTTTATTACATCGGTTGCGAGCTGGCCAAGGGGCGCACGCGGGGGGGCGATGAGGAGTTGCTGACCGTGGGGCAATGGGCGCCTTACTCCGGGACAGCGGACGGGACTACGCCGCAGGTGGCGCTACGGGCTATCGTCGACTACTTGGACCGGCGCGGGGTGGACCGCTTGTGGGCGGCGACGCAGATCATCATTGCGCCGGGGTACTCTTTTAAGATCGTGAGGGGGATGGTGACGAACTTCCACCAGCCGCAAAGCACCCTGTTGCTGCTTGTCTCGGCCTTTGTGGGCGGCGATTGGCGAACGATTTACGAGTATGCGCTGGGGCATGATTTCCGATTCTTGAGCTATGGGGATTCTTCGTTGCTGCTCAGGTAGCGGTGCGGGATGCGGAATGACGATGGCGGATTGACAATGAAAACCTTTACCTCTTCGTTTTATCGATTATGAGAACTGATAGATTACTTCAACCCTACCTGATTCGGTGGTTGGCCGTGGGGATGGTTGCCGTGTTGCTTGCGGCGTGCAAGACGGTGAAGCTGAAGGATGCTGAAGACAAACAACGTTTGGGAGAATACTATGCCGCGGCTGAGATGTATCGCAAACTTTACACCAAGTCGAAGCCTGACCAGAAGGATTTACGGGCTTACGTTGCCTTCCGTATGGGGCTTTGCAATCAGCGAATTAATAATAATGGCCGAGCGATCAGTGCCTACCTTAATGCGCTCAGGTATGATTACCCGGACAGCTTGTTGCGCTTCTACCTCGGACAGGTTTGCCAAAGGGAGGGGAGGTATGAGGAGGCTGTGAAATATTATCGCGAATACCTGACTGAGGCGCCTTCTGATAGCCGTGCGGCTGTGGGGGAGGCGGGTTGCGACTCGGCCAGGAGGTGGAGGGAGCACCCTACGCTCTACCAGGTGACGCGCATGGATGGCTTTAACTCACGCAGAAGCGAGTGTTGCCCTATGTTTTATGACGATAAATACGACCAACTCTACTTCAATTCTACGCGTGGGGTTGTGAATAAGGACTCGGTGAACCCGATCACGGGGCTGAAGAACAACGCGCTGTTTATGGTGAGGAAGGACGAGCAGGGGGCTTGGCTTAAGCCTAAGGAGGTGGATGACCCAGTGGCGAGTGACTATGATCAGGGCACGCCCTCCTTTTCAAAGGACGGGAACACGATGTACTACACGTACTGCGCCGTGGATGCGACCGAACCGCGCACGGCTGAGATTTATCAATCCTCGCGGAGCGGTGCGGTGTGGGGCAAGGGCCAACGTGCGAATATTCTCAAGGACTCCGTCACGCTGCTGGCCCATCCCGCGGCTTCGCCCGACGGTAAGTACCTCTACTTTGTTGCCGATGCGATTGGGGGTTACGGAGGGAAGGACATCTTCCGTACCCGCATGGTGGGCAATTCAGACTTCGGAGGCATGGAGAACCTCGGCGCTGAAATCAATACGCCGGGTGACGAGCTCTTCCCCTACGTGCGCGACTCGGCTACGATCTACTTCGCCTCAGACGGGCATCCCGGCATGGGGGGCTTGGACCTGTTTAAGGCCACCCAGGATAGCACCGGGAGGTGGCAGGTGGTGAACATGGGGGCGCCGATTAACTCCTCCGGAGATGATTTCGGGATCACCTTCGAGGGGAGTCGGGAGCGGGGATTCTTTTCCTCCAACCGCGGCGACGCGAGGGGTTGGGACCATATCTATTCCTTCGACTACCCCACGTTCACGGTTAAGATTGAGGGCTATGTGTCGGACGTCGAGGAGGTGCCGGTGGAGAAAGCCATAGTCCGCATCGTAGGTCGGGACGGCATGAACCTGAAAGTGCCTGTCAAGCAGGATGGCTCCTACAGCGTGGAGCTGGCGCGTGACATCAGTTACGTCATGATGGCGGGTGCGCCGGACTTCCTTAACCAAAACTTTGAGCTAACGACGAGTGGTGAAGAGAAGGATGAAACTTACTACGTGGATTTCTTTCTTTCTCCCGTTGACAAACCGGTGGTCGTGGAGAATATCTTCTACGACTTCGACCGGGCTACACTGCGCCCGGAGTCGAAGGAGGCCTTGGACAAGCTCATCAAACTGCTCAACGAGAACCCAACGGTGACGATCGAGCTTGGCGCGCACACAGACCGCAAGGGATCGGATGCTTACAACGAGGGTCTTGCGCAACGCCGGGCGCAGAGCGTGGTGGACTACCTGATCGCGGCTGGCATTGATCGAGCTCGGCTCACGGCCAAGGGGTATGGCGAAACGGTGCCGAAGACGGTGACGGCGAAGCTGGCTGAACGCTATCCCTTCCTCCCCGAGGGAACCGTGCTCAACGAGGCTTTCGTGGACACGCTGCAGCCCGAGGAGCAGGAGGTGGCCGACCAACTGAACAGACGTACCGAGTTTCAAGTGACAGGGCTTGACTATGAGCTGAAATAAGGCGTTCCGACGCATCGCGAGGCCGGTAAGGGCGAAAACTTTTTTCGCTTTTACTGGCCTCGGTCGTATCTGGGCTGCTGATTCATGTGCCAAGCGGAGTATCTCCACCTGAACGGGGCGAGTTATTCTATTCCAAGTCAGGAATCTCCGGGTGAATAAGGCTGACTCATGTAGTCCCGATGGAGAATCTCGGCCTAAATACATAGGCTTTACACAGTCCGTGTGAGCGACCTCCACGAGGTGGAAGTAGGCGATTGTAGTCCTTATAATTAACTTCCATCAGGTGGAAGTTAATTATAAGGACTCATGTCAATAACTCCCGCAGCTGGAAGTTAATTGTAAGGACTCATATCAATAACTCGCGAAGCAGGGATTTAATTTCACGGACTCATATTGACGAATCCGACCTATTGGAGCTTCATAAAAAGGCCCGTACAATCAAACTCCATGCAGGTGGAGGTTAATCATACGGGCCGTAGAGATAAGGCTCGCTCAGCACGAGGTAGCCTATTCAGCACTTAATTTTCAGCCTGATTCAGCACGAGCTCCTCTATTTTTAGAACGGATACCCAACGGCGAAATGCCAAGCAAAGTTGTTGGTAAGGTTTGGCCGAGTGATGGCCCATCGGCGGTTGCCGTGCTGCTGCGGATCGTAGGCCTTCAGCCCGGTGTCGAAGCGGATCAGGAAGTACTCGAAGTCGAGTCGCAGCCCCAGCCCATAGGAGAGAGCAATCTCGCGATAGAAGTTCGACAGGCGGAAGTCGCCTTTCGGCTGATAGTTGTATGGCCTGATGGTCCAGACGTTCCCCGCATCAACGTAGGCCGCCAACTCAAACTTCCAAAAGAGTCGCGTGCGGTATTCCACATTCGCATCTAAACGAATGTCGCCTACCTGATTGATAAACGTAGTAGCCTCCTCCACGGGCATGCTGCCTGGTCCAAGGGTACGCACCGACCAGCCTCGATTATTATTCGCCCCGCCGGCATAATATCGGCGCACGAAGGGCAGCTCCGTGGAGTTGCCATACGGGATGCCAATGCCCGCACCGACGTGAAACGCAACACTGTTACGGGCATCAATCACGAGGCTTCGGGCAAAGTCCACATCGGCCTTCACAAACTGCGAGTAAGTCGTGCCGAACAGCTTGTAGCTGCCATCCTCCCCGCGGTCGGCCTGGAACAGCCGGGACCAGGCGTACAGGGCATTACCGGCCAGCTCCACAGCCATGCGCAAGGAGTGTGCACTCCTGTTTCGCCGCAGCGGGTTGTAGCTGTTTAGCGAAAAGGTGTAGCCGGAGCTAACGATGAACATGTCCGAATAGTTGTATTTAGCCGTAAGCTCAGGCAGGTTGCTCCGGAACACCGTGTCCACATGCAGCATGTAGATGTAGTCCACGTCGATCAGCTTGAAAGTATGCCGTGCCAAATGTCCCTGCACCTCCGTTTGCCAATTATAGTTCCATCCGCCAGAGATGATAGCCCGGCGGTACTCCGGCCTACGCTGTTGGTCGTAGCTCAACTTGAACTCCGTTGTCGCTCGCATACGTCGTCTGAAGTCGTAAGTCGTAAAGGGCAGGAGAAAGGTAGGGAAATGGATAGACGCCTCGGCGGCGAACTCCCAGTAATTGCCCCAACCGTTGCCACGGTCGCCCCCCGAAAGCGCCTCGTAGGCACCACGCACGCGAGCCGTGAGCAGCTCCGACCCCCGCAACAGGTTGCGATGTCGGTAGCTGAGCGCAGACGCAAATCCCAAATCGCCCCCCGAATTAGTACCCTCCAGCTCCAGCCCAAAGCCTTGCGGAGCCGCAGCGACAGTCAGCACCCTCGCGAGTAAGCGCATCGTATCCCCACGTTCCGCCTCGTCGTATCTCAGGTCCACGTTCCGCAGCGCACCTAACCCAGCCAGCGACGCGTAGGTTCGTTCCGCATTTCGCTCCCTGAAGAGTTCACCCGGCAGCAGGAAGCAACGCCGATACAGTACGCCAGGCCTCAGCATCCTCCGCCCGTCCGTATAGCAAATTTCCACCCCCCTCACGTTGATCGTGTCCGCCTCCATGACCCCAAGTCGAGAAGAGTCAGGCCGCAGCGTTTTGTCATCCGTCACCATGCGCACCGTGTCCAAGTAGTAGAGGCGGTGTGCACGCTCTATGGGCAGCGAGTCCGTAGCGATCCGCACAGGCTTAATGCGCATGTCAAGACTCACGCGCTCCGGCGTCGTACTGTCAGCGGTGAAGTAGATGTAATCTCGGTGAAAGGCGAAGTAGCCATTATTGCGCAGCAGAGCAGTAATGCGTTGCCGCTCCTTGTCGAGTTCGTCCCGGTCAAAGCGCTGCCCCTCGCGGATGAGAGGCTGCTCGGTTCGCAACAGCGAGTCCATGTGCGCATCGTCAGGCGATAAGGTATAGTTACGGATAAGATAAGGCGCCCCCGACCGGATGCGATAATGTACAATAGCCCGCTTCCTTCGCGTCGTGTCCACCGTGTAGTCCACCCTTGCCTGAACAAACCCCTTGTTGACCATGTACCTCTGCAGTTCATCGCGCGAGAGAGCGATCAGCGAAGTATCCATAATGACAGGCGGTTCCCCCATCCGGCGCAGCAGGCGGTCCACCCAACGATCCCGTTCAGAGGAGCGATTGTAGATGTAGAGAGGCCACTTGACCAGCCCAAAGATCTTTTGGTTAGGATGCTGATGGAGATACGATTTAAGATTCGCAGTTGGGGTGGGAGAGTAGTCGGCCTCGATGCGCACACGATCGAGCAAATACTCACCCTCACCCACGTAACGCGTAGTGCTGCAGGCAGTGAGCGCAAGAGCCAGTAGGCTGAAATAGATAAGATGACGGATCATATAGTAGTACATGTAGTGGCGCATCGAGTGCGCCGGGAAGTGTCGGGTAGAAGGAGCTGCCCTCCACACAGCCCGCAAAGGTACCCCTCCCGCTTCCGCTTTTCGCTATTCCTTTGCATTCCGAATGAAATATCCCCACCACATGAACGAGTCAATTGAAAACATAACCCCCGACCTCGAGTCCTGCCTCCGCACCCTGCGTGATGGCGGACTTATACTTTACCCCACCGACACCATTTGGGGCATAGGTTGCGACGCCACCTCAGACGAAGCCGTCCGCCGGGTCTACGCACTCAAGCAGCGCGCCGACCACAAAGCCATGCTGACACTCGTCGACAGCACCTCCCGCATCGGCTCCTACGTCGACACCATCCCAGACATCGCTTGGGACCTCGTGGAGCTATCCGAACGCCCCCTCACCATCATATACCCCCGCGCCCGCAACCTCGCGCCCTCCCTCCTCGGCCCAGACGGCTCCATCGGCATACGCGTCACCCGCGAACGTTTCTCTCACGCCCTCTGCGAGCGCTTCCGTCGCCCGATCGTATCCACCTCCGCCAACCTCAGCGGAGAGGCCTCTCCGAAATGTTTTAACGAGATCAGCGACGAGGTGATCCGCGGCGTAGACTACGTCGTCCACTACCGACGCACCGACCTCACCCCCGCGCGTCCCTCAGGCATCCTCCTCCTCGGCGCAGATGGCACCATCAAAGTGATTCGCGAATGATGATGGACCGCCGCCGTCAGCGTCTGATCTACGTAGCCTCCGACTTCCTGTCCGCCTCCGTGGCTTGGGCCGTGCTCAACGTCGTCCGCTTCCACGAGGTCGCCCGCTACGAGTTCGCCACCCTCTCCGGCTTCCTCGGTTATCGGCAAGTTGTAGAGGTGCAGCTACTCGTACCCTTCTTCTGGCTCGCCCTCTACTTCCTTTCCGGCTACTACAACCGCCCCTTCGGTAAGTCACGGATCGAGGAAGCCTTCACCACGTTCGTCAGCGTAGGGCTCGGGTGTGTCTTCATCTTCTTCGTCGTCATCCTCAACGACCTTCCCCGATCGTTTGATGTCTACTACACCATCTTTTTCACCTTCTGCGCACTGCAATTTGTCCTGACCTACGTCGGTCGCAACCTGATCACGAACCACGCATTGCGTATGGTGCGTCGCCGCCAGTGGGTGACCGACGTCTTAGTGATCGGCACCGGTCAGCATGCCCTCGAGGCGCGTCGTGATTTAGAGCGATTAGGGTATCGTGTTGAGGGCTTCGTTGGCACCCCGTCGGCCGAGTGCGTGCCAGAGACGCTCGGCAGCGTCGACGATTTACCCAATCTCATGTCCACCCGACCCGCACACGAGTTAGCGTTAGTCGTTGAGCCCGGTGGCGATGCAGACGCCGTGCGCATCCTCTACTCACTTTATCGTTATAAGTGTCCCGTCAAGATTTGGGCAGCCAAGAACAGTCCGCTGGGGCGTGTCGGTGCCCGCACCATCCACGGCATCCCCCTGATCGACGCCACGGACAACAACTTCTCCGAGGCCGGCAAGAACATCAAGTGGTTAGCCGATAAAGTCGTTTCCGCTATTGCTCTCCTGCTGCTCTCGCCTGTTTACGCCTACTTAGCTATTGGCGTCAAGCGCAGCTCGTCCGGACCTGTACTGTTTCGGCAGGAGCGCATTGGTCGGGGTGGCCGCCCCTTCACGATCTATAAGTTCCGCACGATGTACGTCGGTGCCGACCGTGGCGGTCACCGACTGACGCAGCATAACGATACCCGCGTGACACCCTTTGGCGGATTCCTCCGCAAGTACCGCTTAGACGAATTGCCACAGTTTTGGAACGTACTCATCGGCGACATGTCGCTTGTCGGCCCTCGCCCCGAGCAGCGCTACTACATCGACCGCATCGTGCGCACTGCACCCTACTTTTATTTATTACACAACGTCCGTCCCGGCATCACCTCCTGGGGCATGGTCAAGTATGGCTATGCCGACACGGTGGAGAAGATGATCGAGCGCCTCGATTACGATATTCTCTATTACGAAAACATGTCCCTCGCCCTCGACCTGACTATCCTTATATATACGGTAAAGACAGTGGTCACGGGCAAAGGGGTATGATGATACATACGAACATGACACACGAAAACCGCTTTTATCACTTTCTGCTTTGGCGTGAGCACCACATCAAGGAGCGCAACTTCATTCTCATCATCAGTTTCCTTGTCGGCATCGGTGCTGCCACGGCCTCCCTACTGCTTAAGTTTCTTATCCACACCATCCAGCAGTTGCTTTGGGCCAACATCCGCGAGGGCGCCAACTACTGGCTGCTGCTTTACCCCATCATCGGCATCCTGTTAGCCGGCCTCTTCGTCTACTACATCGTCTGCGACGACATCAGCCACGGCGTCACCAAGATTCTTTACGCCATCTCGCAACGCAAGAGCCGCATCAAGCCGCACAACATGTGGAGTTCGCTTGTGGCCAGCTCCCTGACGATCGGATTCGGTGGATCTGTCGGAGCCGAGGCACCCATTGTGCTCACCGGTGCCGCCATCGGATCGAACCTCGGCCGGCTCTTCCGCATGGAGCAAAAGACGCTTATGCTGCTTGTCGGTTGCGGCGCCGCGGGAGCCGTCGCGGGCATCTTCAAGGCTCCGATCGCCGGATTGGTGTTCGTCATCGAGGTGCTTATGCTCGACTTGACCATGACGTCCGTCTTGCCCCTGCTTATCTCGTCTGTCACGGCCGCCACTATGTCCTACGTCTTCTCCGGCCCCGAGGCCATGTTCCAGTTCTCGCAGACGGAAGAGTTCGTCATGGAGCGTATCCCGTACGTGCTGCTGCTTGGCATCTTCTGCGGACTCGTCTCGCTCTACTTCACCCGCGCCATGCTCCGCGTCGAAGGGATCTACGCCAGCCTTTCCCACCGCTGGCAACGCTTCATCCTCGGCGTGGCCATGCTCAGCATCCTCATCTTCCTTTTCCCCCCGCTCTACGGCGAAGGCTACGACACGATCGAGACGCTGCTCAACGGCAACTTTATCCACCTGATGGACCAAAGTCCCTTCCACGGCATGGAGAACGGTTATTGGGGCATCGTCATCTTCCTCGGCCTCATCCTTCTCACTAAAGTCTTCGCCTCGGCGGCCACCAACGGCGGAGGCGGCTGCGGTGGCGTCTTTGCTCCGAGCCTCTACATCGGTTGCATTGCCGGCTTCCTCTTCTCCCACAGCCTGAACTTCTTCGGCCTTCCCGTCGACCTACCTGAGAAGAATTTTGCCCTCATGGGCATGGCCGGCACCATGTCTGCCGTGATGCACGCCCCGCTGACGGGCGTCTTCCTCATCGCCGAGCTGACTGGTGGCTACAACCTTTTTCTGCCACTGATGATCACCTCGATCGGATCCTACGTCACCATCCGCGCCTTCGAGCCCCACAGCCTCTACACCATGCGTTTGGCGCAGAAGGGCGAACTCCTGACGCACCATAAGGACAAGGCCGTACTGACGCTCATGAACGTCGGCAGTGTGATCGAAACGGACTTTATCGCCGTCCGCCCCGATATGAGCCTCGGCGACGTCGTCAAGGAAGCCATCGCCAAAAGCTCCCGCAGCATGTTCCCGGTGGTCAACACCGAGGGCGTGCTGCTGGGCATCGTGCTGGTGGACAACATCCGCAACATCATGTTCCGCCCCGAGCTGTACGAGCGTTTCCGCGTCTCGCGCTTCATGGTCTCGCCCCCCGCGCGCATTGTCAACGACATGCCGATGGAGAAAATCATGCACATTTTCGACGATACC
>ERZ772917.1441-NODE-1441-length-13637-cov-38.027463_pt1 | contig 13637 bp, 14 predicted proteins | sample MGYA00511187_ERZ772917 | MGnify/ENA primary metagenome ERZ772917 (study PRJEB29015, sample SAMEA2737925) | human oral metagenome | biome: human oral; feature: human-associated habitat; material: dental | place: China | collected 2012 ... | reverse complement strand
TTGTTACTGGCAAACTTTGGTATGGTAGACATTAGGAACATCTCCTTTCACTTAGTTGCTATTCACTCCTAAGTTTACGGGATGTTCCGGTTTAGGTTAATGGACCTTGCTATGTATGATTGATTTTTATATAATAGTGCTGTAAAACTAAGAAAACAATCTGGAGATTTTGAGATGCAAAGTCTATCTGAAGTGGTTGGCAGTATAAAAGTCTGTCCAAACCAATGCGCATTGATATTCCTGGGGTCGTTCGCCCCCTTTCATGATGGCCATCTAGATGTTGCTCTCAGCGCCTTAGACAGGATTGAGAAAATGGGAGTGCAGGTTAACTGTTTAATTTTTTGTTTGCACAACGACAGTAGTGTCAAATCAAAAATAGGTAATGATGCTTGGGGTATAGATAGAAGACTAAGTCACCTGACGCGTAAGATGCGTGCGCACAAGTCCGACACCCCGTTCATAGTTAATGACTTAACATGTAGAAAAGACGATGTGAAAGAAATGACACTTGAAATCATAAAAGACGTGTCTGAACTACTGAAAATAAAACCCACACAAGAGATCTTAATTATGGGGTCAGATAATGCATCTAATATTAGCAAATACATCGATAAGAATAGGGTTATTTGCGTAAATCGACCAGGCTATAAAAAAATTACTATGAAGCATCCAAACCTGACAGTTGCAGAGAGGAAATTTACTAAAGATATATCATCAACAAAAATAAGGGATGAGCATGCATAATATAGAGAGACTGCGCGGAGCAGGCATAATTCCTGATGACAGTGAAGTAATTCACGATAGACGTAATACGATTATGAAATCCAGCAGTCGAGGTACTGTCTATCGAGTATCTGCAGAGAATGTTTTAGACGATACGCCGCAAGACATTGCATATTCACACAGGCTTAGCTGGCAAATTGCGCAAAATTCGAACATCGTACTATCGCCGCTAACCCCCGAGCCTATTATATATGACGGCGTTGTTGTGTCTCAGTATCCACTTGCAGACACAGAGATAAGTAGAGCTAGTACTCAAGAATTTGCGAACTTATTGAACGAGGCGGCAAATATTGCTATAAATTCTTTGACAAAAATACGTGAGCTTAAGGTCTATGATTACGTCAATGATCGTCTTGAATTATCAACTGACGATGAGGTTGCTCGTCTGCGAAACTGGTTAAAATACTATTATCAGACACACGCTGATATGTATGCCGAACGCATCGGTGATTGCGAGACGGGTTTTGTTCACGGCGACTTACATTCAAATAATATTGTTAGGTATGAGGGAGAGCTGAAGTTAATAGATTTAGATTCGGCATCTTCCGGGCCGCCGCTTTATGATGTAGCCGCTTGGCACCTGAGATATCTGAGCGGTGATGATGTGCGCGTTGATGTACAGTCGGTGATCGATGTTATGAAAGGTGATGAGAAGTGGGATGCTGCCCTATACCAAGGAATGGTTGGTTGGAAGGCTCTTTCTTCAATGAGTTATCTATTGCTTAATTACAGAAACTATCCTGATTTTAAGAAGAGAATAATAAACATTAAGAGGTGCATTGAGGACTTATGTCCGATATCACCTCCAGGAGATTGTATTTAATGAACGATAAGTTGATAAGCGTCATAATACCAGCCTATAACACCGAGGAGTTTATAGATAAATGCTTACAAAGCGTGGTTAAGCAAACATATCGTAATATGCAGATCATAGTTGTAAATGATGGGTCTGAAGATGGCACTGAAGATATCATATTGCGTTATGCAAGAAATGATAAACGAATCGAGTATTATAAACAAAAAAATCAGGGTTATGGAGCGGTATGTCAGGCTGCGCTGTCCAAGGCGCGCGGTGAATATTTAGCATTTATTGATAGTGATGACATTATCGCTGCTGATTATATAAAGAACCTTAACGAGGCGATATCTAGAACTGGATCGGATATTGCCGCCTGTAAAATAAAGCAAATAAAGAAGCATGAAGAGGCGCCTAAAACAGGGGTCGTTAATCACGAGTATTTTGAAACGGATCAAGAAGGTGGCTTGAAAGAGCTGATTTATATGCGCCGAACATCCACCGGCTTAGCCTGTAAATTATTCAAAAAACATTTATTCAAAAACTACATTTTTCCTAAAAGCAATTACAGCAATGACTATTACTCGGCTTGGCATGGATTTATTATGGCTAGCAAAATTGTTTTCTTGGACTATGTGGGCTATTTTTACCTGCAGAACCAGAATTCAGTTACTAAAAGAAAGATTTTTACAACTGAAAGGCTGCTTTCGATAAAATATGCCGAAGATAATTTGATTTACATTTCGAATAAATATCCTAAACTAATTAAAGCTGCTAAAAATAGAATAGCAATTGAAGCGATAGTTATATTACGACAACTAGACGTTGAAAAAGCCCCTGACATCTACAAGAAATGCAAGGATATTATTCTGCGCAGTAGGGTGTCGATGCTTTTTGATGGGAATATTCGATTTAGTACAAAGCGAGTCCTGCTGATGAGCTATTTTGTTGATTTTTATAAGATTTATAATAGATTTAAATAAGGTTTTGGAGCTATGAAAATAACATTTATCCGACACGGGCACAGTCAAAGTAACGAATTGAATATTTTATCCAGCAGCGCGGACGATGAGTTTTACCTAACCGACAAGGGTGTGGCGGAGATAAAAAAGGCTGCTCTAGAGTTCCGACCTTCTGCGGTCGAAAACGTTATCTTCATCAGCTCGCCGCTGAAACGTACTGTCCACAGCGCTCAAGTTTATATGAAGGCGATCGGTAAATCTAATGACGAACTTGCCATTGACCCCAGAATTAGAGAACTTGATTACGGAAAATTTTCTGGCAAAGAGAATGTGGGTCATATCCAAGAAAAGATTGACGAGGCGTATTCGAAATTTAAAAAAGATGGCGACAATTTGTTTAGGGTGGGTAAAACCGGCGAGAATAATTACGAATTTTTGATGAGAAATTACCGGTTTTTGAATGAATTGTGTGAAAAATACATCAATAATGCCAATGTCCACGTAGTCGTTTTTTCTCATGCCGGTCCGATACGCGCGATGGAGAACGTGATTTTAAATAGCAGTGAACATCGTTCTAGAATTGCCAACGGTGAATTTCGTACGCATGAAATAAAACGACCTTTGCTAGGTCATATACGAAGAGAGGTTTTTAAGCTCAATAATTTTGTGTCAAAGAATACGAAACACTACGATGTAATAATTGGCGGCGCTGGTCCTTTTGGTCTAGTTTGTGCAGAGAGGCTAGCTAGTGCAGGGAAAAACGTGCTAATTTTAGAGAAAGAGAGCTACATCGGCGGTACCAGCTCATCATATATTGATGAAGAGACTGGCATCGAAGTGCATCGTTTTGGTCCGCATATCTTTCATATCAAGGATGAGAAAATACATAAATATGTATCTAAGTTTAAACCCCTCAATAATTATGTGCACAAAATAAAAGCGGCGCTGGTCCAAGACGAGACAGGCGAGATCAGTTATTATGATATGCCGTTAAACTTGAACTCGATTAATGATTATTATCATAAAAAATTAACACCAAAAGCCGCTCAAGAGTTTATATCTAAGCGTACTGGCGGCATTGAAGTATCTCAGGCAAAAAATGCAAAAGAAGCTGGCTACGCCGTTTTTGGGAAAGAATTGTTTGAATCATTTTTTAAAAACTATACCGAAAAACAGTGGGGACGATTGGCTGAAACTCTGCCTCCTGATTTATTCAGCCGGTATCAAATCAGATGGGATGATAATAATGAGGCGTTTGCTGGTCAATTCCAGGGAATTCCAGAAACAAGCTACGATGACCTCTTTAAGAGTATTGTGAGCCATGCCAATGAGACATACAGCGGAAGCATCGATATTATTTATAATGCAGATTTTCTTGTTGAATCTGAAAAAATTGAGCGACAGAACGGATACAGTAGTTTAAAAATATTCACTGGAGCTATTGATGAATACTTTAAGTTTTCGCTCGGAGAGCTAGCTTATAGATCGTTAAAATTCGAAGTTATCAAGAAGAATATGGATGAATTTCAGCCTGTTGCCGTCGTTAATTACCCGCAAAAGAAATACAAATATACGCGAGTTACAGAATATAAACATTTTCATCCTGAGGCGAAGAGTAGTAAGACGATTATTGGTTACGAATTTCCAGTTGAATACACCAGGGGACTGGAGCGGATATATCCAATTGAGGATGAAAAGAATAAAAAACTGTATAGGAAGTATAAACTTTTAGCGGAAAAAGAATACAAAGACAAAAGAGTGCTTTTTGGTGGTAGGTTGGGCGAATATAGGTACTATGACCTTGAGAATACGATAAAATCGGCTATAGAATTAGCGGATAAGATAGTTAAGGAGTATTTGTAATATATAGCTAATGTGGCGAACCTATTAAGGTTCACCCAACTAACCCGTAAGCCATAGTAAACCGCAGGAATGCTATTGGGCTGGCGAACAGTTCTGGCTGGTTAGCTCTTGCTATCCATTCTAAACAAAGAGAGTCTAGCTGTCTCGTCAGGATTCTTCCGCCGAACAGCTTCCGAGCATGCCGCTTCGTCACGCTCCAGATATTCTCTCCTTGGTTGGTACCGGCAAAGCGCCCTTTGCTATGAATGAGCGTAGCCAAGTAGTTCTAGCTCGTCATACGCCCACCATTTGTCGATCGCCACTAGGTTGCCTGCTACGATGTAGTCCTGAACAAATTGTTCAAGCGGTTGTCTATCCCGGCTGTCGGTAATGCGTAGGGCAATGCGTCCAGTCGCAGTATCTTTAGCACCAACTACGATGCGCTGATCGCCTCTTGCCAAAGTAGCTTTCATCTATCTGGACAACACCGCCGAGAGTCCGGCATAGCGCGCTTTCTTTCGGCAGTTGGTTTCGAAAGCGGGCAAACCAGCAGGGCAATACACCTCATCGCCGAAGGTATGATGTAATATAATTCATCTGTCAACAGGCCCTATCGGAACGGTTATATGAGTCAATGTTATTCCGCTCTCTGATGTCATTACCTTGTGAATTCGATTTTCTATGTTTGCTAAGACGTTTGTACTATACCTAAATCTAGCATAATTAATTGTCTTGGGGAACGCTAAATCTCTGATCGGTGAAGCATTCTTTTGGCATCCAGTACACCAAGATACACCATTATCTATAATGAACACATGCATAGTAATATCTCGTCTTACTGCTTCGTATAAAACCTGGACTCCTTCATGATTGAAGGAGCAGTCGCCTACTACAACAATAACAGGAATCTTAGAGGCTTGATATGTCCCTATAGCTATTGGTAGGCTAGCCCCCATGGATAATGCTATATCAACAGTATCCGTTGATTCGACAGTAAATTGTGCGATATCGGCGATCACTATAGCTCCATGGCGTAGTTTTGTTTCATGGATTATAGTAAAGAGTGATTCATATCTAGACCATTTTTTAAATTCAACCGTACCTGCTATCGCAGATATGGGATTTAGCGGCACTAAGTTTTCGCACTTGTCTACGGAACGTGCTTTGTTGTATAAATATGGATTGCCGGATTCAATAATGTAATTTTGAGAATGATTTTTTAGATGACCGCTTAGGGTGCTATCTGGAACAGGTGTTGTATTTATCTTCAATTTGCAACACGCCGCTACATGGCTAATAGTGTCGTTGCAAAAACCGAAACTAGTGACGGCGCATTGACCAGAAAAGTGCTTATCAATAGATGTGATAGTGTGCATGCTATTGGCAGTGTCTTGAAACAGTTTCCTTTTACTCTCAAGTCTTAAACTTTGTTGTCTAAAATAATATGGATGAACGACATACTTTAGCGGATTATTAAGCGCGGGGTCTTTATGGAGGTTATCGATCCTGTCCGCTCTAGTATATTTACCAGTGAAGGCCAAAGCCTGGTTGGTAATGCGCATGACAATGGGTATATCAAGTTTTTCGGATAGCTCAAAAGAATATCTTGCAAAATCATAAGCAGCCTGTAGGGAATCCGGCTCATACAGGAACCCTTGATAATAATCAACTAGGCCTCTTGTGTCTTGGCTTTCTTGCGACCCCCACACCTCGACATCATCAGTCACCAATACTACCATGCCAGCGTTAACGCCCGCTATAATAGAGTGTGCATAGGCGTCGCTCGCTATGTTTAGTCCTATATTCTTGAATCCTACTAAGGATCTTTTTCCGCCTATAGAAGCACCGTAAGCTTCTCCGTACGCAACCCTTTCGTTAGTAGATATTTTGAAATCAGGAGATATTTTCTCAAGCACTGCTTCTGACTTAAACCCTGGAAAGCCATATACTAAATCAACTCTGCCATCAATGAATCCATTTGCTAAAGCATCTATTATATCGCTCATATTACCTCAAACAAGCCATCTACCATATGTTTTGTATCCTTCGGTAACCTACTCTGCTTCTTAACGAAATCTATTATTAAGTTAGTATTGTCTCGTAAATTAATGGGGTCGTTGCTTGATCGTATATGCAGCAGCCTACCATTTATGCCATATACGGAAGTTAAGATAGTATCGTATTCAGCGTTAAAAAAGTCATACGCGTTTTCTGTCTTTAAGATTTCTGCACTAATTTTTCTACTAAGCCTAGAGGTGTATGTTTCACTATCCTTAGGCTTAACAAAAATAACACAATCAGGAATAGAGACTAATCTACTATGGATAGTCTTCTTGTATGCGTACTTAGCATATTCGTAAGCGTCATATTCATTGGGTGCTTTTATTGTTTTCGTATATTTTTGAAACAATATTAAGGACATGAAGAATCTGTCTATGAAGACTACCTCATCATTAGCGTATTTTTCTATTATATTTTTACGCAACATATCTAGCTCAATGAAGAAATCAACATCTCTAAATGCAATATCCTGAGACATATGTGGATAGTCTGGATATTGAGAGGTTGAGGTCACATATGTGTCATACTCACCGACACAAGCAAAACCATTGTTTTTATCTAAATAATTAAGTATAGTTGTCTTTCCGGCATAGGCATGACCTTCAATTGCGCATAATATAGCCATGTTGACAAATATACTATCATCGTCATATCATTGTCAATGATATGACATCTAGATTTATTCATCTTGAAGGCACAGACCTCTCGGGTAAGACTTCTGTTGCAGAACGCTTACTGCGTCAGTTTCCGTTTGTATATCAGCATAATAGGATATCAAGCCACGGTCCTGAAGGTCTGGGCGGTGAACTTGACAAAATGAATGAACTAGGTTTGTACAGTCACACAACCTTAAGCCTGGGGTATGCAGCCTGCGTGTTGGCTGATATTGACCAGTTTGAGTGGCCACGCAGAGATACAATTCAGGACTCAAGCTCAAGTGTTAGATGCTTGAGTAGGCTAGCTGTCGACAACCAAGATGCTCTGTTTGATATTGTAAATTCAAGAGTTGAGCTTGATCATCCAAGGTTCACCAGGTCGTATTACCTAACAACTACCATTGATGAGAGGATAAAAAGAGCGACCGAAATGGCTAGTCTTACTAGAAATGACCTTATGGTTTTGCATGATACAGAAAAATTTGCTGAAATGGACAGAATAGCATCATCCATATCTAGAGGCTTATTTAGCTCCATTATTATAGATACAACAGGTGCAAGCCCTGACGAAATAGCAAATACAATAATGCGGGATCTTGATGAGTAGTAATATCAGAATTGCTATTATCGGTGGAGCTGGCTTCTGGGCTAATGACGGGCATCTACGAAATATTCATGAGGCTGTAGCAACAGAGCCGAATATAGATGCAAGAGTGGTTGCATTGGTAGATCCAGTAGACCCCAAACTACAATCAGGTGAAAGAAAAGAACACCTTGAGAGAATTCTACTGACAGATAGCCCCTCTTGGGTTGACACGAGCAACTATGACAGCGTCTCGTCTATTGTAAAAGATCTGAAACAAATGCAAGTAAACTTGGCTATCATAGCGTCACCTCCTGTTCATCATTTGGAGTATGTCTTAGAATTTGTCAGAAATGATATAAATGTGGTCTGCGATAAGCCTATAGTCTCCAGAAAAAATGCGGCCCATGACATTAAAGAGGCCTCTTCTATATCAGAAGACTTGGACATAATATGTAAAGAATATGCTAAATCCTTGCTGCGAGATCCTAAGTTTCTCTGTGTGTCTATACTTCGTAGAAGAGGTTTATCGGGGTTTTCTGAAGTTGCTAAAGAGCTAAAGAGTGTATATGAAACTTCTGGTGCTGGCATTAATAATATGTCAATTATCGTAAACAGTGGTAAGTATTTGCACCCTGACGAGCTACTTCTCAATGGTGCTCACGGCTATCATGATGGGATTGGGGCGTTATCTCATTCGGCGTATCATTATATAGACATATTATCTTGGTATATGTCTATAGCCCATGGGTCGGCAAGATACTTGCGCCCTAGGCTAAATCATGCAATAAGAGTACGTGACTATATAGAATCTAATTTATATAAGTTAACACCGTCTTTCAAGGATGGTTTTGTAAAAATACCCAAATTGCCAGATTCTATTTTGAAATCAGAATTAAACACCAGCTACTCCATAGAGATACTTGATGAAGGCCTAGGGCTAATGGGAAATATCCTATTCACTTTTAATCAACTTAGCTATTGCCCTAGAACTTTGCCGCCGCTAAGCAATAACTTAGACCCAGGTAATTATAGTGGCGGTGGAAGAACTTCTAACTGTATTATAGATATTCACCAAGGTGCTATGCAAAATTGCTATATATACAAAAACGATACAGTTTTCGAGCCGTACACGCTAAACACCAGAGTAATAAAACATCCTAGTCTAGCAAAAGACCTAAGCATTATAGATACTAATTCTAGGGTTGTAGATCCGTACGAGGATGGATATACCTTAGCCGATGCCTATAGAGACCTGTTTAAATACCTATCGGATAGCAAGGTGCGAATAATGCAGAGCCCCGTATTGCGACCCCTGTCTGAAGAGCGTACGGCAACTAGCTTGTATAGTAATTTTTATGAACTCCTTTCAGATGAGAATAGCACAAGAGAGATAAGGATATTGCAATGATACATAACGACGAGAGGTATTATCGTCAACTAATAGCCGGTATTACGCATGACGTATATAAGAATAAAGAATTCTTGCACTTAACGCCCAATGAAAACGTTCTATCTCAAACCGCAAGAGAGATATACAGCACGCAACTGTCTGATAGATACTATTTTGGCGAAGCCAGCAATGGGCGTAACGTTGATTTGTATGGATTTACTGCACTCGGTTATAATGGCATTGATCGGCTACTACAAGAAGCTAAAAATGTATTTAAAAGACGACTATCAGCATCTCAAGTTAATATCTCGCCTTTATCTGGTATACACGCTATGATATGCGCAGTAGTAGGCGCGACTAAACCTGGCGATACTGTACTTACCTTAGGTAGACACTTAGGGGGACATTATGCCACTGATCATGTTCTCAAGATGTTAGGTAGAAATCCTATAAATATACCTCACGGCAAAAACAAGCATAAAACTGTTGACGCAGAATCCTTAGCACAACTCATAAAACATAAACCGGTGAGTGCTATATATATCGACCCCGCCTATATTACAGATGTCATTGACGTAGGCTTATTGCGTAGTATTGTGAGGGATAATACCGTAATCATATATGACGCAAGCCATACACTTGGTCTAATACTAGGAGGGGCTTATGAAAATCCATTAATAAATGGGGCGGATATTATATGTGCTAATACCCATAAAACTTTCCCTGGTCCCCATAAGGGTATCTTACTATATAGCAATAAGAGGACCTCTTTGGCTCAGGCGTCAGATGCGACGCTAAATAAAGGTCTATATTCTAGTGTGCATACCCATTCTACGATAGCACTTGCCATTACTGCTCTTGAAATGGATCTATACGGGGCTGAGTATTCTAATAAGATTATAGAAAATGCCAACAGATTGGGTGACTATCTGGCCGTCCATGGAATAGTTTCTGATATGACCGCGAAAGGTTGCTATACTAGCACTCACCAGTTACACATACCTATAGATAAATACGATAAATCGTACACTAATATCTACGATAAGTTTTACGAGAGTCAACTAGCAGTTGCTTTCGATATAAGTCCCCATGGACACAGGTTTATAAGACTGGGTCTGCAAGAGATTACAAGGAGAGGAATAGAGCCTAATGAGCTCAGGCTTTTAGCTCATACAATTAGCCAAATACTCACCGACTATCAGCCTGAGCTATGTAGTAAGAACATCAAATCTATTAGACAATCTTTAGGCGATGAAGTTAACTATTCGTTTGACAAGGGGGTGCTATGAACGAAGAAAGTGTAAAAATAAAAATATCTAAGCCTTTTGGCAACCTGTATCGCGATAGATGTGTGCTAATAGCGACTTTCAACAATAGTCGCCAGCTTCTATTAGGAGCAAAACCTGATTTTTACCCGCCAGGAATAGTTAGGCTGCTTGGAGGTGGTGTAGACGAGGGAGAAAGTATTGAAGATGCTGCACACCGTGAACTGCTTGAAGAAATTGGAGTTGATGTACGAAAGGACAAAATCCGCCTAATAACCAAATTTGATATACAAGCCACCGACTGCAGCGGGAATACTTACAACAATGATACATATTTAACGTATGCAGACATTGGTTCTGTTTCCGTGAATCCAGGCGATGATGTAAAGCAGATAGTTAAGTATGAAAGCCGAGACCTGGAAAAATTAATAGACAACTACAAAAGGCTGAGCCCCAGTCTTTGGTACAAAGGACTGGAGGGAGAGTTTAGCTGGCATGACTACGCGCAAGTCTATTCAGTAATTCATGACAAGGTGCTTGATCTGTTCTAGCAGGCTGTATCGTATGAAGTTATCTGTAATAGTGCCAGTCTACAATGGGGAGAAGTATATAAAGAAAACTCTCAACAGTTTGCTTTGTCAATCGCTAAATGACCATGTTGAGTATATTATAGTCGACGATGGTTCTACAGATCAAACGGCGAAATTACTACTAGAAGCAAAAGATCCTCGAATAACAATTATGCGTAGAAAGGTTCGCGGTGGTGTATCGCGAGCAAGAAACTTGGGGTTATCACTAGCTAAGGGTGATTATGTTATGTTTGTCGATTCAGATGACTTGTTTCATGAAAAAATGCTGGAGTTACTACATGGTTCTGCCGCAACAAATAATACTGATATTTCTATATGCAACTACGAAAGAGTGTCCCAGTTGACTAATGAGACGTGTACGGGTATTAGTGACACATCCCATGTACCAACAGGAGTATTCAAGGCGCTAGATATGCGTCAAAGAATATTTAATACATTTGATGGTTTTGTCTGGAATAAGATTTTTAGCAGAAAGTTTCTGATAAGAAATAAACTTCTTTTTGACGACAGGCTGTCGGTGTGTGAAGACAGCTTATTTGTATATAAAAGTATACTGAGTGCCGATAGGATCTACTTTATTGATCATGCCTTAATTAAATACAAGACAGACGACTCTGAGAGTGCAAGCGCGAACGCAAAATTTTTTGTAAAAGATATATGCTATGCAATAGATGGATTAGCTCATTTTTTGACAGCAATAAACCAATATGCAGCATTTGAACATAGCTTTAGACTTTGGGCTGATAGAAAATGTTCTTGGGTATACGGTATGCTAAATGGTTCCTATTGCGAGTACATTGAGGATATTATGAAAAAGTATAACCTAAATGTTAAGAAATAAACTATGGACCAATAACATATCCTGATTTTTCGATTAGTTTTATGTCTGGAGATTTGCTAGAATAGAAGGTAGAGAATTCGAGAGAATCGCTCTGTTTTGATATTTTTCAATTGCGCAATGATTATAAAAACTCCAATTTCATCTAATCAAGAACTGATCCCGGATATTTTCCTAGCGGGCGGGGTGACGTATAGTCCAAACTGGCAGAAAGAAGCGCTCGAAATGCTAGCTGGTACTGATTTGACTGTTGCTAATCCGCGCCGCGATGAGATTATTTCCGCTATTGGCGAGACGGCGCGCCAGCAAATTATTTGGGAATTTGAGAATCTGAAATCTGCTAAAGTTGTATTGTTTTGGTTTCCTAACGCCGAGACAATTATTACTTTTTTGGAGCTTGGCAAAGAGCTGGCGCGTGAGTCTAATATAGTTGTCGGTGTAGATCCAGACTATAATCGCCGCTTTGATATTGAAACGCAGGTTCATTTGGAATTACCTCACGCTGTAATTTATACAACACTAGATGAGACGGTTCGGGCAGCCGCAGAATTATGCGGAGAGGAGTTGTAAATATGCACGATCGCGTCACAGCTCAATTGACGAACCTCGCCCAAGGCAACGAATCCTACGCCGCCTTTAACCAGCGCATCGTCAATACCAAGATGCCGGTTATCGGCGTGCGCGTGCCGGATTTGCGGCGGTTGGCGAGGAGGTTGGCGCCCGACATGGATTCAGCGGACATTAGCAAATTACTAACAACACAGGACGAATCATTTGACTACGTGCTGCTGTGCGGGCTGCTGATTACACACGCTCGGCTCGATGATCAAACGGCGATTGACCTAACCAAGCAATACCTGCCGCACGTTGATTCGTGGGCACACATTGATGTATTTGTCGAGAAAAAGCGGCGCTTTGCCGGTGAAATGTGGTGGGATTTTGCGCTGGAATGCTTGCGAAGTGAAGCCGAGTTCACAGTACGCTATGGCATAGTTTCTTTGATGACTAATTTCCTGGATGAGTCGCATATCGACCAGGTTTTTACGGCGCTGCGGGGAATTAAACACGACGGCTATTACGTCAAAATGGCGCTAGCCTGGTTATACACTACAGCGGCGGTTAACTTCTTTGAGCTGATGCTGGCTGAATTAGAAAACGAGCATATCGACGCTTGGACGCGCAACAAAGCCTATCAAAAAATGCGCGAATCGCGGCGATTCACACCCGAAGAGCAGGAAATTATACTAAAAAATAAACAAGCGATTTAACAATGGCTGGGGTAGTAGTTGTACTCTTATTTCTGGCTGCCATCGTTATTATAATTAATTTTTTCCAAACTCAGAAATCGCGGGAAGTTGAAAAATATCAAGATCCGGCGTTTCTTAAAAACCTGCGTAAGATTGATGATTTTTTAGAGCAGATTGCGCATTTTAATGATTACATAACGTGGAAAAAACGCGATGAAATTCTGAAAAAATACCAGGAGACCAGCGATTTTTTCCGGGGCAAGTCTAAATTTTATAAAAAACAGCCGCGCGTTCGCCGCTTTAACGATACGTATGAAAACTTCGCTGAGTTTATTAAAAACTATAATCAGGAATATGTCGCTGCACAAAAACAATTAAACCGTGGTTTCTTTGATAATATCGAGGGCAAATCGCTGGATGATCAGCAGCGCCAGGCAATCATCACCGATGAATATTCTAATTTAATTATCGCTGGCGCCGGCTCTGGAAAAACGCTGACGATTTTAGGAAAAGTCAAATATCTGGTCGAGAAAAGAAATATCGACCCGTCAAAAATCCTGCTGCTGTCGTTTACTCGCAAGACTGTCGAGGAGTTAAACCAGCGGCTGCGTAATTTGGGTC
>ERZ772917.1440-NODE-1440-length-13639-cov-4.957303_pt1 | contig 13639 bp, 9 predicted proteins | sample MGYA00511187_ERZ772917 | MGnify/ENA primary metagenome ERZ772917 (study PRJEB29015, sample SAMEA2737925) | human oral metagenome | biome: human oral; feature: human-associated habitat; material: dental | place: China | collected 2012 ... | reverse complement strand
AGCGCTGACGGCGCGGCAGACTGAACTCGCTGCGACCCTGTCGGTATAGCACATATGGTCTTGCCCCGATACGCGCATAGTAAGTCGAGCTCGGATCAGGCGTGGATAAGACATGCCCATTGCCCCTATCATTTCGCCGCATGCTAACACCTTGGGTGCGCCACGGGTATTAGTAGCGTAGCCGCAGCCCTCCGCACGGCCGCGGTCGTTTGTCTCATATCACGGCTATTATGGCTATAAATCGTATTTACTCGCATGTTGTGCCGCAGCCTGCCTTGTTGGTATCAATCCTAAGCATTAGCTATACGGAGGCTGAATTTTTCAAATTTTGTTTAAGACACACGCCGTATACGCTGTTTTTGTTGGGTCTGTAAATTTTATCGCTTTGCTCCAATGCGCGGGTAGTATTTTGTGGCGCGACAGAGCATATACGGGCATCCCCATCTCACAAACTAGGCGTGCTTTACAGCGGATACTCATATCTCATAGCAGGTTAGAATTTGCTCCGCACCCTCGTCGTAGGCATTATCTACTAGCACTCGACACGTGCGGGTATGCGGCTGCGTATGCTCCTCTTTTTCGACGCCTTCGGGCGCTAAATTTTGCTCGGCAAATGCGCCCTTTTGCTCCGCTTCGTATTTTACGCTCACAGCCTGGCAAGAAGTAGCCGTAACGACGCCTAAAATTCTCGCACCCTTTTGTTTAAATTTATGCGCCAAAACAGGCTTTGTCGCGAGATATCGGGCGGGCTCATTTTGCTCAAATTTATTCGTCGCTTCGCATCTGGATTTACTCACCTCGTCCTGAGTAAATCCGCCCGAGCCGCCGTGCTCGAAGCCGCCCGCATCGCTACGTATAAGATTAAGAACCCTCAGCTCATTCGGCTCGTTTATAAAGTACCCGCACCAGCCGTCTGATCTGCCCGCCGCAAGCTCGAATTTATCGAAATCAAAGTCCAGCTCTACGCGGAATTTAACGTTAAAATTCGCGTCCGTAAAAACAAGCTCGTTAGCACTCTCTATTTCGCCGTTTTCGCCCGCTTCGCCCACGCGAATGCAATATCCGCCGCCCGCGCGCTGCACCTGCGTCATAGGGCAAGCTTTAGCGATAATTTTAAGCTCGCAACCGCTCAAATTTAAGCGGTAAATTTGACCCGAGCGCGTAAAAATCAAGAAATTTAGCTCATCTTGCTTAAAAATCGCCGCGCAGCCCTTTAGTCGCTTTCGCGTGCCCGTCTGCGTCTTAAAATCGTAGATAAAAAGCGTGTCATCAGTCGCCGTGATAGCCTTTTTATCGCCGCCCTCACTACTTAGCGCGATAAAGTTGCCGTATTTTAGCACGCCCTTTTTGTGCTTTGAGATGAGCGCGAGATCTGCGGCGTTAAATTTATAAATCGTGAAAATTTTCATCCGTCGCTCCTTTTGTCTGCGCGTAAAGAACACAGCGCGATTTATCGATTTTAATTTGCGCTAGCGGTTTTATCGACGTGCATGCTAATACTTGAATTATTGCTTTTAAATTTACACTATTTGCGCGGCGCTCGGTACCGATCAAATCGGCATCTGAGCCGTGCCTTGCAGGCAAATTTATCCGCACAGAGTTTGGATCGGACTAGAAATAAATTTAACCGCGCGCTGTTTGAGCGAAACCGTAAAATTAGCCTCGCAAATTTAGATCATTTTTTCGGTTTATTTTCTTTGGTATAGTCCACGGCGATGCGCTGGCAGGCGATTTTATCGTTCTTTTCGAGGCATAAAGTCTCCAGCTCCTCGCGGCTGAAATTTTTATAATCTTTGATCGTCTTTTTACCGCCGTCGCCCATCACGAAGTATATGAGAGCCGCTAAAATCGCCATCGCAGCGATTAATCTAAGCATAATTGCCTCCTAAATTTCATAGATTTTTCGCCAAATGTGCGAGCGAATTCGGCGCGTATCTGTTTAAATAGGCAGTCAAATTCTATGCCGTTCGGATTTTGCGAGCAGCGCATTTTTAAATTTAAAGCAAATTAATCTGCTTCGGAAAGTACCTATCCAGCGTCTGCACTACCTGCTCTAACCAGACCTTTCGCTCAGCTTCGTCGCTATCTGCGACCACTCTAAACATCAGCCGCTCAAAGGTTTTCACGCCGCAAAAATCAAAAATGCAGCTTTTCCAAATTTTTTCCAGCGGATCGCCGAATATCTTGTTTTCTCTGGCCTCGGGGGTGTTGGAGGTGTTGAAAACTACGGCGGCTTTAGCCTTTAAAAGTCCTATCGGAAGCCCGCCGCCGTTATCGCCCGGCGCAAAATCGTAGGCTACTCTCTGCCTTAGCACACGGTCAATCCAGCCCTTGAGGATGGCGGGCGGCTCGCCCCACCAGTTCGGATGGACAATCACGATGCCGTGGGCGTTTGCTATGTCTTTTTGATGCGCCTTTAACAGCTCGTCGTCGCTTTCATCGCTCACGAGCTCAGCGCCGCTAAGGATCGGATTAAATTTCTCCTTATATAGATCATGAAATTTAACCTCGTAGCCGCTATTTTGCAGCTTTTCTACCGCTACGTTTGCAATAGCCGCATTTAGGCTTCTTTCGTAAGGGTGTGCCAGGATGACGCAGATTCGTTTCGTATTATTCCTTCTCAATTTTCTTATTTTCAATTTTATCTAACTCTATTGTCAACATTTACACATTACCATAATAAAATTTGTATACCATGATAGAATTAGCTCTTTTATAAAAAATCAAACTTTTATTTTAAGGAAATTGTTTAAATATCATTATTATGATATTTCCAACATTCTTTCAAGGGATTCAATTAATCCGTTTATAAATCCAGATTTTTGTTCTACAAGAATATTTTCAACAGGACAACTGCATTGCGAAACACAGCTTGCTACCTTTTGCTTTATTTTGTTTTCTACTTCATCGTTCCACATGCCGCCCTGATTTAATCTTGCATCTTTAACCCTATCGGACCATTTTTTATTGTTTCTAAATTCTTTGCAGTTTAAATTAATTTGAAAGTCGTCTAATAGCACTTTTTCATACACTTCTGTTTTTAAACAATCTTCAATCTCCGAATCTCGGCTCCCGTTACAAATGGTTAATTTATAATCGGCTTCCGTAATTAATGATTTCGATAAAGCTAGTCTTATTGCAGAGCGCCCAGCCTCGTCATGGTCTAATAGTATAAAAAATTTACACATACTATTTTTTAAATCAAGAATATCGTGAGCTAAATTACCTGTTCCACCTAAAGGTTTTATAATTAACTTATTACTTGAAATAGCTGAATTAATTTTTTGGCTTTTGTGTGATAAAATTTTTGACAAAATTATTTTATCTTCCTCCCCCTCCACAACCAATACATGGCTAGCGCTTTTCAAATTATCTGATGGTAAAACACCTAAAATATTTCTTATTTCAATAATATTTTTTGCAGATTGAGCAGTTCCAGAATTTACTATTACATTAGACTTGATATTATTGCGTTGTACAAATAAAGGATTATGTGTTGTTATTATAACCTGATTATTTTTAGAGATATTTTGGATAACTTCTATTAAACTATGAATCGCACCTGAATGCAAGTGGGATTCTGGCTCTTCTATTGCTATAATTGACGCCCCTGTTGAGGACTTCATATCCTTCAGTATCGCTAAAGTCACAAGACTTTTTACTCCATCACCCTTATAGCTTATACTTGTAGGAGTTCCATCGTCAATTATTATTTCAATATCGCTTCTAAAATATCTATAAGAACGCATATGATTATTTTGCATTATACTTACGCCTTTTAGGTCTGGCAAAAAAACTTTTAATGGCTCCAATAATTGTTTGGATATTGTATCTAAAACATTTTGTTGCAATTTATTAATCTTATTTATTGCATTTTTATATTCAATTTCTTCATTTATTGAATCCATTCTTTGCGATATTGCATCCCTCAATACATCTATTGCCATTTCATCAGTTCTAATTGCTTGTATATAATTAAAAGTCAATCTATTGGAAATAAAGTTAGCAACTTGTGTAGATTTTTTATTATACGAGGAGCTACCCTTTTTGGGAACCTCAATTATTGGTCTATTGTTTTTACCAACTTTAATTATTATAGGTATATCTTCATTTCCCTTTATTTTTGTTTCTCGATGAAAGTCATTAAGCTCTTGACCTTCTAGTTTAAATTCTAGCTTAAAAATAGACTCTAATCCGCTTCGTCGTTCTTTTAATTGCAAAGGAAAATCCCTATCCCAATCATAGTCTCTTGTTGGTCTTATCCTCATAATTGGGCGCTTTCCATGCTCAATTAAAATACTCATTGCCGCATTTAATGCCATTAATAAATTAGATTTTCCTTCGTTATTCTTACCAACTAAAACAGTAAAATTTTCCAAGCTAATTTTATATGCTTTTGTTATACTCCTATAATTTGTAACCGAAAATTTTATAAGCTTCATTTCTGTTTCCTTAATACAATTTTATTCCCATTCTATCGTTGCGGGCGGTTTGCTAGAGATGTCGTAAACTACGCGGTTGATGCCGTCCACTTCGTTTATGATGCGGCGAGAGACGTTTTCTAGCAGATCATACGGTAGGCGCGAGAAGCTAGCCGTCATACCGTCGCTAGCGTCCACTACGCGTATGCACACGGCGTTTTCGTAGGTGCGGTTATCGCCCATAACGCCGACGGAGTGCACGTTTAGCAGCACGCAAAACGCCTGCCACGTTTTGTTGTACCAGCCGCTTGATTTTAGTTCGTCGCGTAGGATCACGTCGGCTTTGCGTAGCAGCTCGAGACTCGGCGTATTTACCTCGCCCATTATGCGGATCGCAAGACCAGGACCGGGGAATGGATGGCGGAAAACGACTTCGCGCGAAAGACCTAGCTCAAGCCCCAGCTGGCGCACTTCGTCTTTAAAAATTTCGCGCAGAGGCTCGATCAGTTCAAATTTCATATCTTTTGGCAGACCGCCTACGTTGTGGTGGCTTTTGATCGTTTTGCTTGAGCCTGCGACGGAGCTTTCGATGATGTCGGTATAGAGCGTACCCTGGGCTAGAAATTTTACGTTTTTGTATTTTGCCGCCTCTTTGCTGAAAACCTCGATGAAGGTCGCGCCGATGATTTTGCGTTTTTGCTCGGGATCGACCACCCCTTTCAGCCTGCTTAAAAACAGCTCGCTAGCATCGACTACGTCTAAGCTCACGCCGAGTTTGAGCCTAAACATCTCCTCTACCGCCTTGCGCTCGCCAGTGCGGAGTAGTCCGTTATCGACGAAAACCGCTATCAGACTCTGCGGCACCGCATGTGCCAAAAGCGCCGCTACGACCGAGCTATCCACGCCGCCGCTTACTGCGCAAAGCACTTTGGCGCTGCCTACGCGCTCTTTTATTTTGATCATCTGCTCTTTGGCGAAGCTGCCCATATTCCAAGTGCTGGTTATTCCGCAGATCTCTTTGGCGAAATTTTTTAAAATTCTATCGCCGAACTCGCTGTGGCAGACCTCGGGGTGAAACTGCAGCGCGTAAATTTTACGGATCTCGTCGCCGAATACGCACCACTCGCTCTCATCCGAGCTCGCCATTACCTCAAAGCCCTCGGGCAGGCTCTCGACCTTGTCCGAATGGCTCATCCAGACGGTAGAGTTGTCCTCCACGCCGCCGAATAGCTTGCTGGCGCGAAGCAGTTTCAAAGAAGCCTTGCCGTACTCCTTTTTGCTCGCGGGCACGACGCTGGCGCCAAATTTATGCGCGATGAGCTGCATGCCGTAGCAGATACCTAAAATTGGAATTCCAAGCTCAAAAATTTCATCGTCGCAAAAATACGCATCCTTGGCGTAAACGCTAGCGGGTCCGCCGCTTAAAATAAGGCCTTTGGGGTTTTTTGCTTTTATCTTATCGATCGGTGCGTCGTATGCGATCAGCTCGGTGTAAACGCCTTGTTCGCGCAAGCGCCTAGCGATCAGCTGGGTGTATTGGGAGCCGAAGTCCAGCACTAAAATGTCTGCCGTTTGCATGAAATTCCTTTGTAAAAATTTTTAAAAGTATAACAAAGCAAAGCTAAAAGTAGGCTATTTATCGCGTAAAATTCTAACGCTTCCTCTACCATCACTCGTGTTATTAGCGTCCCTGTTTTGGGCGGTAGCGCTAGGGCCTTGCTCGCCTTCTGAGTAAAACGGCGGCGCTTTGTATCCGCAGCCGCTAAGCAAAACTAAGATAAAAAATGCTAAAATCCGCTTATGGAAAATGCAAGAGAAATAATAGCTCATATCAGAAAAGATCCTTTATATGCCAAGATGCGAGAAAGAGGCGAGTTCTTAGCGATTTTGCCGCTTAGTTGGCAAAGGCTGATCGCTTTCATCTACGTCAAAGATGGCATTTTGATGATAGCTGCGAAACACCCGGCTGGGCTTTGCGAACTAAAACGCGATAGTAATATAAATTTAATAAAAGACGTATTAAAGCGCTTCGTAGTCGCTAGAGAGACGGCGGAGCTTTGCGGTGTGCGAGAGATAAAATTTTTCGTAGCAGATAGAGTGATGAGCAGAAGAAGGGCGCAAATTTATAAAGCTCATTTGCGCCCTGGCGGAAAAATTTTATCTTCAGAGCGCGCAAAAGGGGAGTTTGAAAACAAAATCCAAGATCCGCAAATTTATAAAATTTTTGAAGAGATAAGAGGGCTGATCCTTGCTAATAGAGGAGATTAAGAGCCTGCCTGCCGCACCCGGCGTGTATCAATACTTCGACGCCGCGGGCAAGCTGCTATACGTCGGCAAGGCAAAAATTTTAAAAAATCGCGTCAAAAGCTACTTCTCTTTCACGCCCACTCTCGCTCCGAGCCCGCGCTTAAGTGCGCGCATCGCAAAGATGATAAGCGAGGCGGTACATTTAGAATACATCGTAACGCCCAGCGAGAGCGACGCGCTGATACTAGAAAATTCCTTCATCAAGCAGCTCAAGCCCAAGTACAACATCTTGCTACGCGACGATAAGACCTATCCATATATCTACGTAAATTTAGACGACGACTTTCCGCGCTTTGAGATCACGCGAAAGATCGTAAAGGGTAGAAACATCAAATACTTCGGCCCATATTTTCACGGCGCGAAGGAAATTTTACAGACGCTTTACATGCAGTTTCCGCTCGTGCAGAAGAAAAATTGCGTCAAGGGCAAAAAGGCCTGTTTGTTCCACCAGATCGGGCGCTGCGCCGCTCCGTGCGAGGATAAAATTTCAAAGCAGGATTACGCTCGTATCGTGGAGAGTGCGCTTACGGCTTTGAAAAATCCGCAAAAGATGGTGCCGCAGCTTCAGGATCGGATGGCTCGGCTCGCGCAGAGCGAAAATTTTGAGGAGGCCGCACAGATCCGCGATAAGATTGAAATTTTGCGGCAGATGAACGTAAAGGTTGAGGTCGATCTGGCAAAGCTCGATGATTTCGAGGTCTTTGCGATTGCCGCACGCGACGGGCTCGTCTGCGCCGTGCATTTTAGCATACGCGAGGGTAAAATTTCAGCCTCAAGCTCGCATATAATTAACTGCAAAGCCCCAAGCGCCGATGATATCGCAAATGCCTATAAGCAGATGATCTTAAGCGCCTTTCCTGCCGCAGCTCCCGTGGCGTGCGCTAAAATTTACGTTTACGACGAGTTTGACGATGCGGATCTGGTATGCGAAATTTTATCCAAACGACACGAAAGAGTCTTTAAAATTTACGCGCCGAAAATCGGCGAGAAGCGTAAAATTTGCGAGATCGCACATCAAAACTGCGAGATCAATATCAAAAAGCATCTAAAAACGCACGATTACGCATTTTTGCAGGAGCTGAAGGATTATTTTGATCTTACGAATTTGCCGGTAAATATCGAAGTTTTCGACAATTCGCATATGTTCGGCGCCGCGCCCGTGGGAGCTATGATAAGCTTTCAAGATGGCGAGTTTAACAAGCAAAACTACCGCCACAAGCACCTTAGCTCAAATAACGACTACGATCAGATGCGCGAGTATTTAACTAGCCGCGCGCTTAAATTTGACGAGCTCGCCGCACCCGATCTGTGGCTCATCGACGGCGGAACGGCTTTGCTAAACTTGGCGGAGGAAATAATCTGCAGCGTCGGAGCAAACGTCGATATAATCGCTATCTCTAAAGAGAAAATCGACGCTAAAGCTCACCGCGCAAAGGGAGCCGCAAAAGATAAAATTTGCACGAAGGGCGGAATTTTTTCACTGCCTACGGATGATAAAAAACTTCAGTTTTTTCAGCGCCTGCGCGATGAAGCGCACCGCTTTGCGATCTCGTTTCACCAAAAGAGCAAACGCAAGCTCGATCTACAAAGCTCAAAGCTGCTAAGCTTGGGCGTTAGCAAGGGAAGCCTGAAGAAGCTTTTGGACTTTTACGGCGATTTTGAGAGCATTTATTCAGCGAGCTTCGATGAGATCAGATCGCTTACGAATATTCAAACCGCGGAAAAAATTTTAAATGACCATTAACGAAAAACAAACGCAAAAAGCTATATTTAAAGATTTGTTTAGTAAAATCCCAAATAACTTTGCAGGACGGCTAAAATCGTCTTCGCCGCGTGCGACGGAAGCGACTTTTACCCCCGGTTTAATAAATTTGACGTCGCTCAAACCGCGTTTTTAAGGATTTTGTATGAACTTAAATACTACAAGTGCTCTCCGATTGGTCAGCGGTATCCCGCTGCTTTTAATCTTTGTCTTCGCCTCCTATTTCCTGTTTATCTCTGTGCGAGATTACGCGAGGGTCGGTATTTTGCAGCAGCAAATCACAAAAAACAGCAACCTTGCGACCCTAATGGAGCAGGTCGATAAAGAGCGCGGTATTACGTCCGCCTTTTTGGGTAGCGAAGGAAACCCGGGCATGGGCACCTTGCTTACCGGTCAGCGTAAAAGAACCGACGAGGCGCTCGAAAATTACAAAAAGACCAAGGTTGAAAACGAAAATGTCGTAATTAAGAAGATATTTGATTTTTTTGCTTCCGGCACTGGAAATGACGAATTAATCGCCGCTGAGGCCGAGATTGAAAATTTATTAAATGGACTACCGCAGATAAGAAAAGATGTCGATGCTCAATCCAAGAGCTTTAGCGAACTTTTTAGCTCATACTTTCAGAAGCTAGACGATAATATCGAGGCGGTTCAAAGGGTTTTAAGAGAGGGTTCGGTAAGCTCGAATATTACGGTTTGGACCATTTCTCTACTTAATACCTACGAAGCGATAGATGCGACGGCTTCGGAACGTGATTATATCATTGAATACATCATCGGAAGCAAGGCAATGAATCCGTCTCAGTTAAGAACGTGGGCGAATTTTAACCTAGCAAGTTCGCTGCCTAACTACTACTTCTTGCCGGAGTCTTCCGCAAGAGGCGCGATCTTGGAAATTTTAAACAATCCGGAATCGCAAAATACGCTAAGAGAGGCCGCGAAAGTTTCCGCGCTTTTGCAGCAAGAGGCGGACGAGGGGCATTATAGCGTTCCGTTTGCGGAGTGGTTTACGCTAACTACGCAAAAATATCAGATGCTAAGCAGTATTTCCAAAAAAATCAACGAAGAGCTTACGGCGCACGCCGATAAGTATTTGGCGGAAAGACTTAGAAACCTTTTCATCGCACTTGGAATTTGGGGCTTAGCTATCGTGCTTGTTATTTTTGCTTTGGGTATTGTAAAGCGCCTAAGACAGAACGTTACCGATCTGGGCAACGTGCTTAGCCGAATCGGTGATCTTACCGATCAGCACGAACATATCGACGTTAGAACGAGCGAGGGCGTTAATAAAGCCTACTCGCTTATCGAGGACGCGCTTGATCTGATAGCGTATCAAAAGGGCGCCGCCGAGGACGCCAATAAGGCAAAATCGATCTTCTTGGCTAATATGTCGCACGAGATCAGAACGCCGCTTAACGGTATCATCGGCTTTACCGAGCTTCTTAAAAATACGGATCTGGACGAGGAGAAGCGCGACTACGTTGATACCATCGAAAAATCATCCGAAAACCTCCTAACGATCATCAATAACATCTTAGATGTCTCCAAGATCGAAAGTAATAAAGTCGAGCTTGAGGATATTTTATTCAATCCGATCCAAGACTTTGAAAGCGCCGTTGAAATTTACGTCGCAAAGGCCGCGGAGAAGAATATCGACATCCTGCTCTACATCGATCCTACGCTCGTGCACCACTTATACGGCGACATTACGAAGATCAAAGAGGTTCTTATCAACCTTATGTCCAATGCGGTTAAATTTACCCCTGAGCACGGCAATATCGTGGTCGAAATTTTAAGAGAGCCTAGCAAGTCTCCAAACGAAGCGATCGTGACCTTCAGCGTAGAGGATACCGGTATAGGAATTTCCGAAGACAAGCTTGCAAACGTATTTAACGCTTTCTCTCAGGCAGATTCTACGATCACACGCAAATACGGCGGTACGGGTCTGGGACTAACAATTTCGTCCAAATACGTAGCGATGATGGGTGGCAAGCTTCAGGTTCAATCGACCGTCGGCAAGGGCACTAAATTTTATTTCACGCTCGCCTTTAAAGAGACGCAAAAGACCGATGCCGACGCGGTATTCGAGAGCATAAAAGGACTAAGCTTCGCACTTTTGGCCGATAGTGCGGATGTTATGTATAACGACATCGTCAAAAACTATATCAGCAAGCTGGGCGGTAGAATTTCGATATTTAATACCGGCGCGCAGCTTCGCTCGGCGCAAAATAACAATAAATACGACGCTTTAATAACCAGATTTAAAAACTACGGCGAAGTCAGCAATATGTCGATCATGCCTACTATACTTACTTTAAAGCCTAGAGAGCTTCAAAGTATCAGCATCTCAAACCCTAGAATTTTTACCCTTACGGAGCCTTTCAACCTAACCAAATTTATTAAGACTCTGGATAAAATTTCAAAATCCGGCATAACTTTAAATAGATCGGAGCCTTTCTTGTCTTCTACGCGTGAAATCAAGCTAGACGCCGAGATCGAAAAGCCTATCGTAGATAAAAATGTCGTTCCGGATGAGCTCATCATGGAGGAGCCTGCGGTAAAAGAAAGACCTATCATAACTCCTACCGTAGAGCAGCCGCGACACGCTATGTCGTCTGCGGACGAGCTGCGCGCGATTTTGCAAAGCAGAAAGCGCACTCACGATAAGCACGAGCATGAGGCGCCTAAACCGAAAGAAGACATCGTCCATAAAGCTCCTAGCGCTGCTGAGGTAAAGAAGGAAGAGCCAAAGCCTGTAGAGCCGAAGATCGGTACTTTAGATATCGAGGACTTGGGCGATATCAAAACCGAAATTCCTAGATTGGAGCCTGAGGAGCTGGAGATCAAAATGGATCTGCCTGAGGTCGAAATTCCAAATATCGAAATTCCAAAGGCGGAAATCCCTACCGCGCATACTCCTAAGCTAGACGCCGCCGAGACGATATCTTTGGATCTTTCGGACGAGCTAATCGATCTGGAAACTCCTCCTGCCGAGCCTAAGCACTCCGAAGCTAAAATTTCTGAGTCAAATTTAGAAGCGGACGATATCAAGATAGATCTGCCTAAAGCGGAGAGCAGAGCAGTGGAGGATGAGATCGAAATCGCTCCGATTGAGATTGAAATTCCAAAGGCGCAGCCTGCAGAGCCGCAAGCTCAGCCTGAGATTAAAACTCCAAGCGTAGAGCCTGATGAAGTCGAGATGATCGATCTATCGGGTATCGGTAAGGAGGAGCCTAGCGCTAAGATTGAAATTCCGGAAGAGAAAGAGGAAATTTCAAAATCCAAGGCGGAGATACCGTTGGCTCCGAAAGCCGATATAGAAATTCTGCCGGTTTTGCAACCGGAGCCGCAAAAGCCTGCTAGCGCAGAGCCTGAGACCAAACCTGTCATTGAGGCAGCCAAGTCTATCACCCAGCCTGTAGAAGAGGCCCCTGTGGTAGAGCCTGAAATAGAGCCTGTAAGCGTCAAAGTAGAGCCGGTCGTCATACCGCAGCCTGAAGAGGATGTGATGGTTGAGGTTCCGGTCACCGTCTATGAGGATGTTCAGCAGGAAGAGACTATCATGGTCGAGGAAGAGGTAGAGGTCGAGGAAGAGGTCGAAGTACCGGTACCTAGAAATCCTGCCGACGATAACGTGCCGCTGGTAAATCGCAAATACGGCGCTAAAATTTTAATCGCCGAGGATAACGAGATAAATCAAAAGCTTATGAAGCATACGCTAAATAGCTTCGATATGAACCTAACCATAGTCGAAAACGGACTTTTGGCGCTAGAGGCTAGAAAGGCGAATAACGACTACGATCTTATATTTATGGATATTTCGATGCCGGTAATGGACGGTATAGAATCAACCAAGCAGATCAAGCAGTATGAGAACGAAAACAATCTACGCCATATCCCGATCGTAGCGGTAACGGCTAACGCGCTAAAGGGCGATAGAGAGAAATTTATGGCGGCGGGGCTTGATGAATACTGCACCAAGCCGATCAAAAAAGATATCTTGGCTCAGATGCTAGATAACTTCGTGGGCGATAAGCGTTCCGATGCCGCTCCGTCAGGCGGTACTACGAAGCAGATCGTTAAGAAGCTGGTTAAAAAGCAGGTGCCTAAAACGGTCATCAAAACCGTCAAGGTGCCAAAGACCGTAATGAAGATGGTTCCTAAAAAGAGTCTAGCTTCAAACGGAGGCGCTTCGGCGCAAAAGGCTAACGTCCCTACGAAGGACATCTTGGTATGCAAGGCAAACATTATGGAGAGCAAAATTTTTGCAAGCATACTAAAGCATCACTATAAGGACGTGGAGATTGCGAGCAACTTTGAGCAGCTCCTATCTATGGCGGCTGGCGGTAGTTATAAGCTAATTTTGATCGATAAAAAGTTATCGAATATGGATTTTGCGGCGCTAGAAAACTTAAGCCAAAAAGCTCCGGCAAGTAAGCTGATATTGTTTTCTAACGATAGCGACGAAAATCCGATATTTAGCGAGGTCGCTACCTATAACATCACTAAATCGGGCCTTGAGAAGCTCGCACAAAAATACATTAAAGGATAAGGTTTTAAATGAAAGAATTGAAAGTTTTAACGGTTGACGACGATCCTATCAATCTAAAGCTATTAGAGGTTATGCTAAAAAAATACGGTAAATTTCATACCGTCCTTCAAGCCAAAAACGGCTTGGATGCCCTTGCAGTGCTTGAGGTCCAGCCAGTGGATCTGGTGCTGCTAGACATCGTAATGCCCGTGATGAACGGACTAGAATTTTTAGACAATCTCCACGCTAGAGAAAATATATCGCACATCCCCGTCATCGTCCTTACTACCGACGAGACCGCCAAACGCGAGGCGCTAAATAAAGGCGCTTATGATTTTATGACAAAACCCATCAACGACAAAGATCTTCACAAAAAGCTAGACGACGTTATGAATATTATCGGCGATTAAATCGCCGATTTTGTCCTCGTAGCTCAGCAGGATAGAGCGCAAAATTCCTAATTTTGAGGCCACAGGTTCGAATCCTGTCGGGGACACCATCTATCAAATTTTCCTCCTATTTTTAGTTTTTTGATTTTTTTGAAAGCCCTAGAGGCAAAAGAGACAGAAGCATAGCAAATAAAACCCTGGTATTCGGTATGCTTAAAAGAGACAGCAG
>ERZ772917.1438-NODE-1438-length-13655-cov-31.879706_pt1 | contig 13655 bp, 10 predicted proteins | sample MGYA00511187_ERZ772917 | MGnify/ENA primary metagenome ERZ772917 (study PRJEB29015, sample SAMEA2737925) | human oral metagenome | biome: human oral; feature: human-associated habitat; material: dental | place: China | collected 2012 ... | reverse complement strand
TTCCCGCTGCTTAATCTCCTTCGCCAAGTTTTGCCACCAAGCCTCTTTTTCCGCCCGGCATAACACCAATGACCGCACCTCGCCGTCGCGCTTATCTAACATCCCGGCCGCCACCAAATTATCGACATGCTTGGCCACCGTTGAGACCGACTTGTACCCCAGCGCCCGCATAATTTCCCGTAGCGTCGGACTGTAGCCATTGCCCTTAATAAACCCATCGATAAAATCCAGCAGTATTTTTTGCTTTTTCGTTGGCTGCATGCTTTTAGTATAACCTGCCCACACTATTTGCGCTATACTAAAGAGGTGAAGCGAGTATCATCAACGATGTATGTGTGGCTACTGGCCGTTGTGTTGTTTGGCGGCGCGCTGTCACTACAGCCGAGCATCAGTCTGGCGATGCTTGATTTTCCATCATTCCGCATTGGACTATATCAAGTGGCGGTGATCAGTGTGGTTGGCTGCGGTCTGGGTATAGCGGTGCGCCAGCGACTGTGGCTCCAAGGGCGATGGTGGTGGCTCGGCATTAGCATGCTGGCTATCACCAGTATCGTTGGGCTGTTATTATCCTATGTCCGAGCGCGTACCGCATTATATACGGCATCGCTCTTGCTGCTACTGCTGACCGCGGCGTGTGCCGCCCTGATGTACCGGGCATTATTGACGAGTGATCGGCGCCGCCTCATGACAATTGGCTTGTGGAGCGGCATCGTGTTCGGTGTGTTAGCGGTGCTGCAGCTCATCCTTGCTCACATTGAACCAACAGCGTTCGGTACGCTCTGCTCGGGTTGTCACGCCGGCGTGTTTGGCTTTGTCAGGATCAATCTATTTGCCGCTGAGCCGCAATTTTTGGCAAGCAGCTTGCTACCAGCCCTGTTCGTCGGACTGTGCTGGCGAGAACGGCGACTGGCTGGCTGGAGTGTTTTTGGTAGCAGTGTGGCAATCAGCCTCACCTTTTCGCGCGGCGCGTTTATCGCGATAATCGGTGCGGGCATCGTATATGGTATCGTCCGCTACTGGCAGCGATGCAGAAGCGAGGCCCGTTCTATTGACACCGTGGAGCCTATTCGTCGTGACGCGTGGCGTCAACTCGGCATCATCACGGCCGGGTTCGTGATTGGATGCACTCTACTGCTGGTATCAGCGGTGGTTCGCTATCACAACACACCGCACATTGCCTATAATACTGCAGTGAGCATGCTTGACCAGTTGTCGCTCGGCCGCATCAAATTACCGCAGAAAAATACCATCCCGACGCCGGGCAGCACACCCTCACCGCAAGCACCACCAACCAACGAGACCACGGCACCGCAATCATCACCGTCACCGCCCGCCACCCAACCAAACCAGCCCACACCACCAGCCAATTTCCAGCCATCGGGTTTCGTCGCCGCTTCGGCTAATGACCGACTCAACGCCGCTCAACTGGCGCTCCGAGCCTGGGCAGTAAGTCCACGCACCATACTCTTTGGGACTGGCCTTGGCAATCTCGGCAGCTTTATCCAACACCAGCTGCATCAACCGGTATCGACCGACCACACGGTGTATATTTTCTACGTTTTGCTGCTGAGTAATATTGGCGTTGTCGGTATGATACCGCTTCTAGCACTGCTTGCCGTCACGCTATGGCGCAGTGGCCGATGGCTACTAAAACCGTGGGGGCAATTTGCCTTACTATTAACGACGGCTATCGCCATCCACTTTTGGTTTTTTGGCAGCTTGATCAACTCGGTGCACTGCCTTGCATGGATTGGTATTTTCTTGTATAATCACCCCAAAGGTCATGAAGAAGAACTCTGATTTTTACTTCAAATTGGTGTTGATCGGGCTGGACGTACTGGCGCTAGTTGGTGCATTCACGGCGGCATACATCATGCGCGTATCACTCGACACGCGGCCCTTCCATGTACAAATCGGGGCGCTGGAGTTTATCACGTCGATTGTACTGATGCTGCCGCTGTGGGTTGTCTTGTTCTCGTTTTTTGGGTTATACGACCGTGAGCACTACATTCATCCGCTGCGCGAATTTTGGCGGCTGGGTATGGCGGCAGTTTGTGGCATCATGATGATGATTTCCTTTAGCTTCTTTAGTAATACACCACTCTTTCCGGCCAAGATGGTGGTGATTTATGCGCTGATTATTAGCTTTGTTATTTTGCTCGTCCTGCGTAGCGTGGCCAATATCGTCCGACTGCATCTGCTGCGCAAAAATATCGGTATCAAGCGTGTGGCGCTGGTCGGCAACGCCGAATCAACGCGGACGCTGGCCGAGTTTATCAGTGCCCACCCGTCAACCGGCTTTCACCTCAGTGCTATTATTTCTAAAGACGGACTCATCCCGCCACGGCTCAAGGGTTTGCGGCGCTCGACACTGGCATCGGCGCTGACTCGTGATAAGATTGACGCCATTATCCAAACCGACACCGCCCGCAGCGAAGCGCACTATAACTTGGCCGAACAGCATTACCTTGATTTTTATCAAGCGCCGGCCCTCGACGGCCTGATGACGGCGCGCCATACGGTGGAGATTATCAATTCCGTGCCGCTAGCGTACATCCACCCAACGCCGCTGGCCACCGGCTACGGGCGTGTGGTCAAACGACTGATGGATCTCGTTGGCGCGACTATTGGCATTATCATCACCTCGCCAATTATGCTGCTAGTGGCGATCGCGGTTAAGCTCGGCGATCCGCGTGGCCCCATCCTGATGCACGGGCAGCAGCGGCGACGTTTGACCCAGTTTAATCGCCCGTTCAAGGTGTATAAATTTCGCTCGCACTACGCCAAGTTTGATGGCAAAACTGACGAGGAGGTGTTCGCGATGATCGGCCGGCCGGAGCTGATCGACGAATATCGCCAGAACGGTGATCGGCTCAACCACGACTTTCGCGTCACGCCAGTCGGTCGTTTCATTCGCCGGTTTAGCCTCGACGAGCTGCCGCAGTTATTTAACGTTATCAAGGGCGATATTAGCCTCGTTGGGCCGCGGGCGCTGGTGCCGCACGAGCTGAGTAATTATGAGAAAAAGCACACGCTGCTGACGGTCAAATCTGGCCTGACTGGCCTAGCGGTTGTGTCGGGACGGCGCAGCATCGGCTTTGAAGAGCGGCGGCGACTGGATCTTTATTATGTACAAAACTGGAGTTTGTGGCTGGATATCACCATTCTTCTCAAGACCTGCCTGGTCATCTTTAAGAAGGAGCCGTGATGCGCACCCAGCCGACCATTGCGATCGTTCATGACTGGTTGTATGGCGGCGGCGCCGAGCAGGTTGTCCTGGCGCTACACCAGCTCTATCCTGACGCCCCGATTTATACCTCGTATTGCTCCCGAAAGTGGCGAGAGAAGCTTGATAACAAGGTAGTAACTGGTTATTTGCAGCATTGGCCATTTGCCCAGCTCAGGCGACTACTGCCGGTACTCAGGCAGCGGTGGTTTGCGCGGTTGGATTTAGAGCAATTTGATATTATCATTTCCAGCTCTGGTAACGGCGAGGCCAAGTTTATCCGAACTACCCGCCTCGATCAACGACATATCTGTTATTGTCATACGCCGACGCATTTTTATTGGCGACACTACCAGGAATACCTGCGTCGACCGAGCTTTCGGCCGCGGTGGCTGGCGCGACTGGGCTTGCGGCTGCTGGTCCGGCCCCTCCGGCGGCGTGATTATCAGGCGGCGCAGCGGGTTGATGTCTTTTTAGCTAATTCCACTGCCATTCAGGCCGATATCAAGCAGTTTTATGACCGAGACAGCATCGTCGTCTTTCCGCCGGTGCAAACGACCAGCTTTATGGCGCTCGCAAAAACCCGGCCGCGCTCCGTGACGCTACCCGACCGACCGCGCTGCCTGGTGTGGGGGCGACTGGTGCCGATGAAGCGGCTGGATTTGGTGATTGAGGCCTGTCAGCAGCTTGATTGGCCGCTCGACATCATAGGTGACGGGCCTGACCGCGAGCGGCTGGAAAAGCTGGCGGGTGACTCGACGCGCTTTCTTGGCTACGTCAGTGACGAGGCCCGGGCTGCCGCCATCCAACAAGCCGACCTATTCATCTTTACCGCCCACGAAGATTTTGGCGTCGCACCAGTTGAAGCCTTGGCCGCTGGACTGCCAGTGGTAGCATATCAAGCTGGTGGCGCACTGGACTATATCAACCCCGGTAAGAACGGCTGGTTTTTCGCCGAACAAACGGTTGAGAGCTTAGTGGCAACGCTCCAAACACTGCCCGACCAGCGAGTCTCGCCGCGGGCCATCGCCACCTCCGCTAAACCATTTGCTGAACCTGCCTTTACGGCTGCCATCAAGAAAATTGTAACCAACGAAAGGAGGGGCGCTCATGCGCATCGCCATTGACGCTCGGACGCTACGGACGAGCACCGGCCGTTACGTCGAACGGCTGATTCACTACCTACAAAAAATCGACAACCGAAATGACTACATCATTTTGCTCAAGCCAAAAGATATGGATAGCTGGCAGGCCGATAACCCGCGCTTTCAGAAAGTCGCCTGTCCATTTGCTGAATTTTCATTTGCCGAGCAACGAGGTTTTAAGAAACAGCTGGAGGAGCTGCGCCCAGATCTCGTGCATTTTGCAATGGTTCAGCAGCCCGTGTGGTACCGGGCCAGCCCAGTCGTCACCACTATGCAAGACCTGACCACCGTTCGGTTCAACAACCCCGACAAGAACCCGGTGGTCTTTTGGGTGAAGCAGCAAATTTATAAATGGGTCAACAAAAAAGTTGCCCGAAAGTCAGCCCATATCATCACCATCTCTGAATTCGTCAAGCGTGACTTGGTGGATTTTACCGGAGTTAGTCCAGATAAGATTACCGTGACGCTTGAGTCCGCCGACGAGCTACCAAAGGGCAACGACCCGGTCAAGGAGCTGGTTGGAAAAAAGTTCATCATGTATGTTGGCCGACCGACACCGCATAAAAATCTGCGGCGGCTGATCGATGCGTTTGAATTATTGCAACAAAAGCACCCCGAGTTAACACTGGCGTTGGCTGGCAAAAAGGACGGCAACTACGCTCGCCATGAGGCGTACGTTACTGAACGCGGTATCACAAATGTCGTCTTCACCGGTTTTGTGTCGGACGAGCAACTGCGCTGGATGTACGAGCATACAGCTGTGTATTGCTTCCCATCGCTGAGCGAAGGTTTTGGCTTGCCGGGTCTCGAAGCCATGCTGCACGGCGCGCCGGTCGCTTCAAGCACCGCCACTTGCCTGCCGGAAACGCATGGCGAGGCGGCCTACTACTTTGACCCGTATAGTGTCGAGGACATGGCGCGGGCAATTGACGAGCTTCTGACGGACGAGAAGCGGCGCCGCGAGCTTATCGAGAAGGGTAAGCGGCACGTCAAAACCTTCTCGTGGCAGCGGATGGCCGAGCAGACATTGGCGGTGTATGAGCAGTGCGGCCGCAAAGACACTGACTCATAGAGGATGATCCCAGCTCATTCAGATTAGACACACCATTTGGTATTTTGGTGCGTAGCTAAGACGATGGGTTATGTTTGCAATTTCTTCGCGATATCACCACACTTAGCAGCCACATCCCGCCGCGCCACCAACACACCGTCTGGCGTGTTGACCACCACTACATTATCAAGGCCGATCACCACCACCGGCTTGTCTGGCTGCTCATTACGAATATAGGTATTAGCGACATCGATGGTATGAATGTTGTCACCATATGCGTAATTACCCGCCTCGTCCTTGGTAACCGCATCGTGTAGATCCTTGAAATTACCGATATCCATCCAGTCAAAGCTGGCCGATACCATAGCCAGCTGATGAGCTTTTTCGATCAGGGCGATGTCGATGACTTGATTATCTAGCGCCAGATACGCGTGATTGTAGGCCTCGCTACCGAAGTCAGCAATTGACGCTAACGTCTGGTAATTTGACCACAGATTTGGAGCACTCCGCTGCATTTCATTCATAAACACATTAACCGAGCCAACAAAGTAGCCACAATTCCACAGATAATTTCCCGACTCGACATACTGCTTCGCCGTCTCGTAATCAGGCTTTTCCTTGAACGACTCGACATTATAGACGCCCGCTTGAGCATCAATCACCCCATCGCGCTGAATATAACCAAAGCCAGTCGACGGGAAGGTCGGCTCAATGCCGATCAGCGTAATACACTGCTGCTCAGTCGATACCCGACCCGCCGTAGCAAACGAACGAGCAAACCCTTGGGTGTCACGCACATTATGATCAGAGTGAATAAAGGCAATCGGCTCAGTCCGGTCATGGTGGCGATTGATATAATCCAGGGCCAATACGATACAGTGCGCCGTCCCCCGCCGTCCCGGCTCGATCAAGAAGGCCTCGTCCGGCAGCTCTGGCAGCTGCGTCCGTAGCGCCTCGGCGTGGCTAGCCTCGGTCACCACGTAGATAGTATCACCGAGCTTTCTCGCCCGGTCATAGGCTTGTTGGACCATGGTGCGCTCACTAGTTAACGCCAAAAGTTGTTTTGGTTGAGTGGAGGTTGAGAGTGGCCAGAGACGCGTACCTGAGCCACCGGCGATAATTACAGCTATCATACTATATAGTATACCGAGTTAGGAGTACAAACGCCACCTATTCTTTAGAGGATTCCGCACTCATATCACAATGGGCCACTAGCGGGGCCTGTCATCGTCAACACCAACCTTGTAATCAAATAACATCGCTATAGCTTCTACTCTATCAAAGAACTCCTGTATCTGCCCGATCGTTGGATCTTTTGGCATTAATGTGAGTTCTTTTAGTATCATATCGCGCAGAACAGCCTTCTTATCATCAAGCTCGCTCAGCAATTTGATGCGCTGTATCTCGGCTTTATAGTCCTGAGGAGCCTCAGACTCCCTTCCTAGTAATACGTGGGCCTGCATTCTAGCTTGTTCGTAGCGCTTTTCATCATAAGCAGAATTATCCGTTTCCTGCTCAACCATTGACTTTGGATACATCAGGTCGACCTTAATTTTACCGACACGCTCTCCATTAGCCATTGCCGCCAGAACAGTATAGTACATATACGGCCATTTTTTCATATTTGGTGTATCTGAAGGATAATCTAATAGGTGCTGCATCCCTTGACGATTATAGCCTCGTGGACCAGCGAGTGAATCTGCCGGCATCCCTAGTATATGCTCGAATAACCAGCCAATCAATTCTTCGGTACGCCGCTGGAATGGCGGCATCGATTCTTTCGAACGCTCCGTCCGTCCAATGACGACAACTGAATACTTATCCAGCATCCTACTAATCTCTTCTGCAAACTCTGGCATTGACGGCTTTTCTGGCTCGGAGGTGATGATTTTATTTCCACCTTGATCTATGACATACCGTGCACCTTCCTGTCGCTGACTGGCAATTCCTAACGCATAGGCAGTCAGTACAGTGGCCCCGCGCGCACGCAAGGCACCTGCAACTTTACTATCTGGCGATCCATCGACCACAACAAATGGTAATTCCAACTCTTTCCACTTTTTCGCCGTATCAAGCGCAATCTCAAAGCGAACATCGTTAAGATCAGTGTAATACGTTCCCGTCACCCCGACAACCGGTGCTCCTTCTATAGGAGGTCTCTCAACTTGATTCATGATTTTATTTTAACACATAAGTTTAATTTGTCAATAACAAATCGGGTCTTTTACACTTCAAAAACGCTCTGTACGAACGATACCGCGTCTTCTACACGCTTCACATTCTCGCCCTGTTCGCCCGGGCGCATTTCGATTGACACAACGCCCTCATAGCCAATGTGTTTTAGTGCATCAGCTGCAACACGATAGTCAACGTCGTCGCGATCATAAACTCGATCAAGCATCGGAGCGCTGACATGAAAATGCTTCAAGATATCGCCGTTATTTCGTATCGATTCGCCAATATCATCACCGGCTAACGCCATGCACGCCGTATCAAGGTGCAGGCCGATCCCCTCTGAGTTAACCATACGAACCAGCCGCGCACCTTCGTCCGCCGTTGTCACGTAGTCACAATTATATTGAGGTGCATTCGGTTCTATGCAGAGCATGGTGTTATGCTGCTTGGCGACCTCACCAAGTTCAGCAAAGAAACGACTTGCAACGCTGTCTGCTTCTTCTACCGGCATCGCACCGCGCTGTCGATTCTTTGGCGAGCCAAACACCAGTCGACCAGCGCCCATATCCCCGGCTAATCGCAAAAAATCAGCCAGATACTGCCTCATTTCGTCGCGAAGTTCACTTGATTCAAACAGCTTTAGATCAGGGCGCGCAAACAACATCGACTGAAAGGCTACAATTTCAATGTCATACCCCCGCCACCACTCGACATATTCGTTAATTTGCTCGGGAGTTGCCTTGGTCGGATCATCCCAGCGCTTCGTCGGCGCGATCTCGACATAGCGTACGCCAAGCGCCTGCAGCTTTGCGGCGATATCCGCCTCTTCTTCATTTGTCCATGCGATATTTGATATGGCTAGTTTCATATAGCCATTATATCACTACTTATCGTGAAGACCATACTGACCTTTAGCATAATCAATTTCTTGACCAATATCATCCAAACCCAGAGGACCTCTCATCTCAATTGACAACCAACCGCCATAACCTACCTCTCTAAGGGCAGCAGTATAGTCTTTATGAGGAATTTCCGGCGCAAGTGAAGGACGCGCCAGTTCTGGAGCACTTATATCAAAACTGCGCATACCATAATAACGAACCGCACGAGCTAAATGCACTGGATCGTCCTGAGCGCCAGCCATCGCCGCCGAATCAAGATGAATTCCAAACCCTGGATTGTCAACACGATCAACCAACTCCATACCCTCTGGTGCTGTACATACAAACTCATTTCCATAACCCGATAGAGGCTCGATCGTTAGCCGCGTATTGTTGTTATTAGCCTCAACGGCAACCGAGCTGAATAGCTCAGCTGCCTCACTCATAGCCTGTTCAGCACTAAGGTCTCCTACTTTACGCAAACCAGGAGAGCCAAACACCATTGACACCGCACCAAGCCTCCCGGCAAGCTCGGCCTGTTTCTTTAAGTGATCAGCTAAACGTTGGCGCCCCGACTCTTCGCCAAAAAGCGCCACCCTATCAACCCCGAACACCAAAGACTGCAATCCAACAACTGCCATACCACGTTCTGCAAGTCTTTTGCGATATTCATCAGCCTCCTTCAGTCCAACACTCGGCGCCTCTGGCCAAATCATTGTCGGCGCAACCACAAGACCTTCAACACCACTCTGCGACACACGCTTCAGCGCTTCTTGTTGATCTTCACCAAAAGCAATATTCGAGATGGCAAGCTTCATTGACTCCTTCGAATTCATATCCGCACTATACCATGATTACTTATTTTTTGCAACAAACTCCTTGATACCGGCCAGCTCTTGCTCCCTCGTGTATAGATAATTACCTTCGCCACCATACACTTCAGCGTATTTACTGTGCATATCCCAATAGGCTGGCGTCACGCCCTCTGGTGTGTTGGTAAATTCCATACCAAAGGCGACCTTGGCGACTTCCCGCGTGCTGACTGGTGGCGTCGCAAAATTAACCAGCGGCAGATTATTATCAAGCGCAATGGTGATATCGCGCCAAATATTGGCGAGATTATAGTACTGATACATGCCATCAGCATGAATTTTTTCAACCATGTTGTTATTCATCAGATCGTAAATAACATTTTTCTTCAGCCCGTCGCCAAATAAACCTGGCAGGCGAACAATTGTTGTGTCAAAGTTCTCCTGGCAGAACTGTTCAAGGTAATACCTATTAACCCCGTACGGCAAAAGTCCTTCAGTTTCGATAGGTGTATCTTCGTTAGCGCCATTTGGGTTTTTATAAACACCAACTGTCGAGATCAGTACAAGCTTCTTAATCTTTGCCTTCTTGATATGTGAAATAAAATCTTCAATCTCCGCCCGGTCGACCTCTGGCTCCTGATTAATCCGCCACATTTCAGCACGGTTTGCGGCACTCACCACCAGGTCGTATTCCTGACCTTCAATGTCAACTATATTTTTGCTGTTATAATAGTCGTCAAACTCGTGTTGATTCTTTATGTTTCCACCGACAAATCCAGTGTACCCAATTAACGCAGTCTTCATAAAACCTCTTTCATTAAAACTTCTATATCCATATAATATCATACGATCGAGTAGACATAATAGGCGCGACCCATTACACTATACTAAGAGTTATGATTCAAAATCAGAAAAAAATTGTTCGCAGGGCGATTTGTCTTATTACTCCTTTTCGAATTGTCCTATTGTTGTCGATATCCTACCTACTTCTCATGATTTTGTATGTCGTCTTGGCTTCTCTTGGCAATGGACTTAATATGGACACCTATGCGGCTAACGGTACATTTCAGCTATATAACCCAATGCGCCGTTTGCTTCACGGACAAATAATTGCTAAGGATTTTCCATTCTTCCACGGAGTAGGCGTACCCCTCTTTCATTTTCCAGCGTTCTATATCCTCGGACATAATATATTTGCCGCCGAGGTTGTTAAGTGGCTGGTGTCGCCGCTCGCGTTTCTTTTATCATCACTTGTTATTTTTTGGGCATATTTCCGCGATACAAAGAAAAGTATTATCGCAACCAGTATCCTTGCCATTATATCCCTATACTGTATTGATATAATCTGGCCAGGCAACTCGCTCGTCGGCTTTCGAACCACTTTTCCATTCGTAGCGGGGGCTTTTATGCTATGGCGACCATCATGGAGCATTAAACTTAAAAACGGCAAACAATTCCAACTGTACTGGCCGATTTTGTATATTCTTTTTGGGCTGGCTATCGCTTGTGGCACCGAGCAGGGTTTGGCTGTGGCGCTATCCTACGTTGTGGTGAAGCTAATTACATACATACGCTCCAAAAAATCGATTAAAAAATGGCTGCCTTATTTATTATTAGAAATACTATATTTGAGCGTTGTCGTATACAGCGTCTTGTCGTTGCTTACCTTGGGTCATGCACATAATGCTTTGCAGTACGCTCTAGTGGATATCGCCAAAGACCAGGGGTGGTATTTTGGAGCACCGCCTAATAGTATTTTAAACTGGAATACGTTATCGCAATTATTTGATACTCGAATGCTATACATGATACCTATTTTATTGGGAGGTCTCCTGTCGTTTATCGTTGGCATCAAGAGGAAAATGCTTTCTAAGAATGAACTCTTCGTTTTTTCGGTGTTGATTTTATATGGGTTTATTGTATTTTTCGTATCAATTACTGGTTATTGGGCACCGAGTACCCAGCTGATTCCACTAGAGAGAGCGGCTGGCATTATATTGGTAGCCATTCTCGTCAAGGCTGTCACGGCGAACCGCAAAAAGCTGATGACAGACCATAGAGCACTATTTGTTGGTCAACTTTGCGTTCTATGCTTAATCATATTTGTCTTGTGCTTTCATGTATTTACGACATGGCAAAAAATCAGTTGGATGCCAATTAAGTCTATTTTAACTAACACTAAGCTGGCGCGCCACGCTTCCGATGAGGACTATATCAGTCAGTCTTGGCAGGGTCGCCTCGCTAGTTTCAAGCCGTACATAAAAGATGGCAGTACTATTTGGTCGACATATACTGGTCTTTACGACTCTACCCGAGGTCAGCTCAACGGCTCGACCGGAGGTGAAGACTATATTATTCATGCTCTAGGGCCAGACAGGCGTGATCGCTATACTCGAGACTTCATAAAACAAAAACCCGACTATGCGATTACTCTCAAGCCAAGTTATTTTATATTTGAAGAATGGCTATGGAGTCGTCACTGGCCGTTTTACAAAGAATTGCAAACCAACTATAAAATAATAGCCGAAAACGATTCGCATATTTTATGGGAACGACAAGAGCGAAACGGCCATGCCAGCACTGAAAAGTCGAGCCATACAATTCCAAAAGTGGCATCTGATGCTTACAGGGTCAATCTTAGCGAGTCAGACCGTATTCGGTTATATGAAATTACGGTTACCTACAAAGCCAAAACTGCCATCCCCTTCTCTAGCAAGATACCAAGGTATCTTATGGAGCTGTCAGGGTCCTCACTCCAGGAATACCCGGCATCACTACCACAATATGAAACAACTTGGCAATTTCCTGTGACATTGGCCCCGAATGACTCCTTTATAGAGCTTAAGCCTAAAGTTTATGGTCTCATGCCCGGAGCCTCAATTGATATATCAAACATAACCTACAAAGAGCTCTCTATCAGCAAAGAAAACCTCTATATGTACTATAATAATAGCTGCTCGCCGAACAACAGACAGAAGAGTAAGACATCTCCTCGTGATTGCGATAAAGCTGCAAGCTCCCTAGAATACTACATGTCGAAACTCAAATGACGAAATACCGGTACCAATAAACAACCCTAATCACGAACGATCGCCTATGTCTTCGATCGGCTTAATATTATCGTGAACAATCCAGACACCATTGTCGCAAAAACCGACCAGTAAATATACCGATAATCAACCGCCACGGCCATAGGAAAGTACGCCATAATATACACAAGACCCGACAAAGCCACTGCACGGGTAAAGCGTCGTTGTCTATGTTCTCGTATTCTCCCGCTCTTATAGTAAATGAAGACAAGAACAGCAAGATATAACCACGGCTGGAAAATCAGAGGGATATTCGCCTGAGCGCCACCTTTAACATATGCCGCTAGACCACTGATGGCATATTCATTCTTTACCGCGGCACCGACCTGGTTTTGCTCAATACCAGGCTGAAAAATATACATACGCTCTGGCTGCGGAAAGAGAAATATCGAAAAAGTCGCCAACCGATATGATGCATATCTTATTGGATGTCTTATGATCGTCGATAGCCAATCATTAAATACACCTTGATGTTCATTTTTGAGCGCTTCTCGCTGGGAAGCCGTTGTACATATGATATAAGAATTCATAATATCTTTTGTTTTATCGCGACAGGTGCCATGGATTTTTTTGTACATAGACCACCGACCGTGATGTTCTCCATCAAGATTAGCAACGTGAACTATATCATCAAGCTGTACAGCGGTAATCGGATGAGTTTTTTCGCTAGGCTGATTGATAACAGCTGTAACACCAATCGTTACCACTAAACCAATTATTACACTGGCAAGACCGCTCCACACATGAAATCGCTTAGTCAACAAGCTCGGCAATACAAACAAGATAGGTAGCACTGCAAACAATGCGTTATATCGTAACATGCCAGCATAAATAATCAACAGTAATGCTAGTCCAACAATACCATAAGTGGCAACACGTCCTAGTGATTTTTTACTACTTATGATGAACCATATGAGGAGTACCGCCAATGTTAAACTGAATGCCATCTGAACATCTTTCCATATTACGCCAGCAATGTTCACTATATTGGGCAGCAGTACAATCATATAGGTAGAAAGGGCCCATGCACGATTACGAGTGTGCCGATACACGAGAATTGATAGCACAAACATAGCCGTAACAAGTAGTACCAGCTGAAAAATCAACATCGATGAAATGTGGCCGGTTACCCCGATCAGAAAACCCCACAGTCGCGTCATCACTGGCGGATGCCAATCGGTGAGATGGGCTACACCCGTGGCTTGCTCAAGGTGGCTGATGGAGTCGGGCGACATATATCCAGGGTAGAAAACGATGACGAGCAGCATTAGCATAC
>ERZ772917.1432-NODE-1432-length-13696-cov-3.948391_pt1 | contig 13696 bp, 10 predicted proteins | sample MGYA00511187_ERZ772917 | MGnify/ENA primary metagenome ERZ772917 (study PRJEB29015, sample SAMEA2737925) | human oral metagenome | biome: human oral; feature: human-associated habitat; material: dental | place: China | collected 2012 ... | reverse complement strand
GGCTGAGGGGTGGGCTGAGGCTGAGGGGTGGGCTCAGGCTGCGGGGTAGGCTCAGGCCTCGGCGTCACCGGAGGGACGTCGGTGAACTGGTCACGGGGATGGTTCGGCAGATAGCTGTCCGGACGCCCGGCCTGGGGGTAGTCGATCTCCACCCCGTACAGCGGGAACTTGACGCGGTCCAGGTCGAACGTGTAGGCGATGCGGGGGTTCGCCGTGTGGCGGCTGGAGAACTTGAAGACCTCGTTGACGTCGAGGCCCAGATTTCCCTGGTCGAAGAAGCGCGTGTCCTGCAGGTAATCCTTTCGGTAGGCCTGGAAGGCCCCGAAGCCGCCCAGGTTGGACTCGACCCCGTCGGCACTTTCCTCGCCGGACGCCGCCAAAGCGTCCGGAACGTCCTCCGGTGCCCCGTCCGATGGGCGCGGCGCCAGGTTCTGGGGCGTCAGCGCGAACGAATGGTGCGGCGGGATTCCGAAGACGTCGCCGTCGGGGCCTTCGAAGTAGACGCTTCCCGCCTGGGTGACCAAAACGTCGCCCTGGTGAAGCACGTCCCCCTCCTTGATGGGGACAGGAGAACCGTTCGGCCGGCGGACGAACGCCACCCCCTCCACTCGCAGTACTTTCACTGCCAACATCGTCTGTGCCATGGAATACCTCCTAAAATTTTTTGAAAACGGGGCGACAGCCCCAGAATTTCCAGCTTTGCATCCACCTTGGCGGCGTGCACATCTCCTGCGCTCTCTCGTTTTGCGTTTGCCGTCGATGCCCAGCCCCTCCGGCGGAGCGGCGTTTCTATAAAGAACCAGCCCCTCCGGGAACAGGCCCTGGAGAGGCGATTTTTATCATCCCAAAAATCGTCCGTTACCTCTCTCTGAGAGCACTGGATTTCGCACGAAGGAGCGGCCGGAGCAGATAGCTCAGGATCGTCCTCTTGCCCGTCTTGATGTCCACCTGGGCGACCATGCCCGGGAGGATGGGAAGGTCCTTGCCGAAGTCGCTCTTGCCAATCCGTACGCGGCCCCGATAGTAGGTGTTGCCCCTCTCGTCCGTGATCGTGTCCGGTGTTATCGAGTCGATCGTCCCGTCGATGCCCCCGTAGACGGCGTACTCGTAGGCCGTGAACTTCACCACCGCCTCCTGCCCGGGCCGGATGAACGCCCGGTCCTTTGGGGAGAGCTGCGCCTCGACGAACAGCGTCTGTTCGTCCGGGACGATCTCCGCCACCAATCCGCCCGGCATGATGACGGCCCCCGTCGAGTTGACGGCCAGCCGCTTCACCGTACCCGCTATGGGGGACCGGACCTCGGAGTGGACGATGCGGTCCGACAGGGCGCGGTTGCCCTCGGCCAGCCCCTCCATCTCGCCCAGCGTTTCGCTGAGCTGGTTCCTCCACTGCGCCTGGGAACGGAACTCCAGCTCCTTGAGCTGCCCCTCTCCCTCCTGGATGGAGGCCTTGATGCGCGAGATCTGGGCGCTCGCCTGGCTCCGGTCGGCCCGGGCCTGGGCCGCGGCCTTCTCCAGCCGCATGACCTCCAGCTTGGGGACGGCACCGCTCTCCAGAAGGGGTCGCGTTATCTCCAGCTCCTGCTCCGCCAGGCTGTAGGATTGGTTGGCGTGGGAATACCGTGCGCTGGCGTCCGCCAGCTCCTGCTGACGCTGCCGGTTCTGGTCCCGGATGACGCTCATCCGGGAGGCGATCTCCTGAAGGCTCGTCTCGTAGAGCTTGCGCTCGCTGGCCACGATATCGGGGATGGCCTGGAGCAGGTCCTCGGAGACCACAAACGGGGTCCCTGAGCTCAGTGCCTCCAGACGGGCCGCCCTGACCCGAAGGGTCAGCAGCTTGACCTGCTGCTGGCCGAGCATCGAGTCCACCCGCACGGGGTCCAGGCGCAGCAGAACCGTGCCCTTCTCCACCCGCTCGGCCTCCTTCACCAGGATGGCCTCGACCACCCCGCCGTCCACGGACTGCACGGGCTGGGTCCCCGAAGGCGCCACGGCCTTGCCGGTGCCGCTCACGACCTCGTCGATGGGGGCTATGCCCGCCCAGACCAGGAGGGCTATCAGGGTTACGGCGATGGCGTAGATGATCCCGCGGCCCTTCGCGGGGTTTTGTTCCTCGAAGGCCCAGGCGCTGTCGACGGTCCAGTTGTCGGAGGTGCGGACCGCACCGGGAGCGGCGAGGCGGGCCGCAAGCCCCCCTGTGGCCTTCCTGCTGTAGCGCTCCATCCCCTCCACCAGGTCCCCGACGCGCTCAAATCCTTTTTTGTCCATGGGCTCAAGCACTCGCGACCCCCCCCTCGATCTTCGCAGGCTTTGCCTTGGAGCGGTAGAGTGCGCTCAAAATCTGCTCCTTGGGGCCGTCTGCGGCCACCCTTCCCTCGTCCAGGACGATGATTCGATCCACCAGGTCCAGGAGAGCCGTTCGGTGCGTGACCAAAAGCAGGGTTCGCCCGTCTACGAAAGAGGAGAGACGGCTCCGCACGTGGTCTTCGGTCGCGTTGTCCATGGAGGCCGTCGGCTCGTCCAGAAGCAGGATGGGCGCATGCTTCAGCAGTGCCCTGGCGACGGCGATCGTCTGGCGCTGGCCGGAGGAAAGGCATTCCCCGCGCTCCCCGACCTGCATGTCGAACCCGCGAGGGTGCAGGTTGGCGAAGCGGTCGACCCCCGCAGCCTCCGCGGCCCTGAGGATCTCGACGTCGGTGCGCGGAGGGTTGCCGAACAGCAGGTTCTCCTTTAACGTTCCGAAGAAGAGGATGACGTCCTGGGGGACGGAGGCCACGTTGCGCCGGATCTCCGCGGGGTCGATGGAGCGGATGTCTGCCCCGTCCAGGAGTACGGTCCCCTCCTGCGGACGATGAAGCCCCAGGATCAGCTTGCCGACCGTGCTCTTTCCGGACCCCACCCGTCCGACCAGCGCCACCCGCTCCCCCCGCGCAATGCGGAAGGAGACCCCGGAGAGTGCGGGCCGCTCCTGTCCCGGGTAGGTGAAGGTCACCCCCTGAAGCTCCAGGTCGCCCGCGAGCCTCGGACGGCTGAGAAAAGCCGCCTCGGCCGGACGCTCCGTCTCCTTGCGCATGATGTCGTCGAGGGCGGCCAGGGATCGGGAGGCGGAGTGGTACTGCATCATCAGCCCCGCCGCCTTGCCGACGGGCGCGATGCAGCGGGACGAAAGCATGGAGACCGCGATGAGGGCGCCCATGCTCAGGTTGTTGCTCACGACCAGATAGACCCCCACCACCATGGTGATCACGGATACCGACTGCTGCACCCACTGGATTCCGTTGATGACGGAGCCCGACAGCAGCCGGAGGCGGGTGTTGGTCAGCTCTAGGAACGAGACCGCACGCTCCCAGCGCATCTGGACGTGCGACTCGGCTCCCTGGGACTTCACGGTCTCCATCCCCACCAGGCTCTCGATGAGCGTGGCATTCTTCAAGGCGCTTGCCCGGTTCGTCGTCTCCGCGAGATCCCTCATGGTCCCCTGGATCAGGGCGGCGTGAAGCAGGATCAGCAGCGAGCCGACCGCCAGCGGGATCGCGAGGGGCCAGGCGATGATCGCGATGACCGCCAGGAAGAAGAGGGAAAAGGGCAGATCGACGTAGGCGAACAGGGTGGCCGAGGAGATGAAGTTGCGCACCGACTCGAACCCCTGGATGACGTTGGCGAAGGACCCCACCGAGGGAGGCCGGTCCGCCGCCTTCAACGCCAGGATCTGCTCCATCAGCAGGGCAGAGAGCCGGGCGTTCGTCCTCGCCGCCGCGTTGTCCACGAGACGGCTCCGGGTTGCGTTCAGCAGGTAGTCCGCCGCGATCATGATCAGGACCCCGATGGCGGTGACCCACAGGGAGTCCATAGCCCGGTTCGGGACGATCCTGTTGTAGACGTTCATCGTGAAGAGCGGCATCGCCAGGGCGAAGACGTTGGAGATGGCCGAGGCTGCGATGACGTCCCGGTAGATGGCGCGGTTCTCGGAGATGGAGCTCCAAAACCAGTTGCTGCCCTTATCTCCGTGGTAGGACGGGGCGCGCTCGTCGAAACGAAAGACCGGTTTGACGTAGAAGGCGTATCCCGAGTAGCGCGCCTCCAGCTCCTTGAGAGGGACGGTGGCCTCCCCCTGATCGAGTTCGGGGAAGAGGACCTGTGCCGTCCCCCCCTTGAGGTCGGCGGAGAGCAACAAACAAGCCCCATTGCCCTCAAGGACGAGGATCAAAGGGGCCAAAGCCGTATTGAGCCTTTGCAGCGGAGCACGGACGACGCGGCTGGTCATTCCGGCGCGGGCCGCTGCGCGATCTACGCAAGAAGGGACAAGCCAATCGTTCTCCAGAGGAAGGCCCGAGAGCAGCCTGTCGACGGAGACCGACAGGCCGTGCATCGAAGCGATTTTGAGCAGACAAAACGTCAGCGGACCGCCTCTTTCCGTGCCCTGTCCGGGGTCGAATTGCCCCTCGTTTCCCTGCGAGGCCTCAAGAGGGGACATGGTTATTTTTTAGCCGCGGACTTTTTGCCCGCCTTTGTGTCGGCCTTTTGGATGCCGACTTCCTCCAGGCTGGGAACATCCTTGCGCACGATCTGGTAGGCCGCGACGAGCCCCCCCACTTCATGAAGGTAACTGGCTTTGGCCCCCTCGTAGCTGAAGAGGGCGTTGATGTAGGCTCGCTTGGCCTGGAAGGACTCGTTCTGCGCATCCAGGAGGTCGAGAAGGCTGCGGCGCCCCACCTCGAACTGCTTCCGGTAGGCGGCCTCCATGGCCTCGGCGGACTTCTGGTGCTGATCCAGATGCTCCAACTGCTTGTGGAAAGTGTCGATGTCGTTGTAGGCGACCAGAAGAGCCTGGGTGACCTCGCGCTCCGTCTCCTTCAATATCTCCTCGGACTGCTTGTAAAGCTCCACGAACCGGCGGATCGTGGCCTCGTCCGTGCCTCCGTTGTAGAGGTTGTAGCGGATGACGAGCTCGATCATCGACTTGTCCTTGCGGCCTTTTGTTCCGTCGGTGTCGTTCTCCAGGTTCAGGCCGCCGCGGAGTTCAACTCGGGGAGACAGCTTGGCCTTCTGTTCCTCGAGGGCGAGGCGGGTGGACTGCACGCTCTGGGCCACGCCATTCTGGCGAGGACTCGAAAGCATGCCGAGGCGCAGCGCCTCCTCCGGAGAATCGGGACGCTTCAGATCGATCCCGCCCCACTCCATCTCCTCATCGGGCATCTCGCCAACGGTACGGAGGTATTGGGTGGACGCGTCGTGAAGGTTGCCCTCCTCGGTGATCAGGTTGACGCGGGCCAGGGCCACACGCCCCTTGACGACCTCCATGTTGGCGGAGCTCTCAAGCCCCGCGCGGAAGCGGGATTGAACCAGCTTCATGATCTCCTCGTGACGCTTGAGGTTCTGTTTTGCCAGACGGATCATCTCCCGGTAGCGGTTGACGTCGTCATGGCTGCGGAAGGCCAGCAGGGCGATCTTCTCCATCGAGGCCCGCAGATCGTAGTACTTGGCGTTCTTGGCGTAGCCGAACTTCTTGACCTGGCTCCGCGTCAGACCGCCGTCGTAGAGCATCTGGCTGAGCGTGAGGTAGGCGCCCTCGCGGAAGTAGTTGTGTTGGTCCCGGCCGTCGTATCCCGAACCGCCGAGGTTCTCCCAGCCCACCGAGGCGGAGAGGTCGATCCTGGGACGGTAGCCGCCCCGTGCGGCCTCCTGCTCCTCCTCCGAGGCGCGGAAGGCATGCCATGCGCCCTGGACGTCCGGATGGGAGAGGACCGCCTGCTGGATGCTCTCCTTCATGGTCCTGCCGAAGGCGGGAAGTGCGACAAAAACGGATAGAATCGCCAGGATTCTCATGATCTTGGACATAGCTTTCAAAATTGTTGCCTCCTTAAAAAAGTGGTCCCAAAAACTCTTAAAAGTGCTTCAGCAAAGCACAAACAATCCAAATCAACCATCACGCAAACGCTTTTTGAACCCTTATTCGTTTTATCAGTAATGATTCAATCAAAAATAAGGAGCCTCAACACGTATTATTTTAAAGAGCATCTTTAAAGACTATCAATCTTAAGACTCTGAGTCAATGGGTTTTTAGACCAAAAATCCACGGGCAAGGTTTTTAAGATGTGGATGTGACCAAGACGGTTTTTTCACGTTTTCTGCTGCACCCAGCGGGTGCAAGGTCAGAGCTGGCTTAACCTCTTGGATTGACAATCTAGCGAAAACACCACGTCGATCGCTCAGCGAGGGGTGTACTGGCCCTCAAATAGCTATTATAATAAAAGAACTTTGGGTTGAGCTGTGGTGGAGATCACTGCCGTCACAGCCGGGGAGCCCCAAGGTAGCGTCGTGAAAGAAAATTTTTATGGAGGGATCAAACTATGAAAAAACGGTTGAAGGCTTCTGTGGTCCTCGCTGCGCTGCTGGCGCTGACGTTGGCCTGCGGGGCGTCGGCGGCGCAGTTCGGCAAGGATGAGATGCGTAGGATGAGCGTCTTCATCAGCAACTTCACGGAGGTGGGTCTCTACGACTTCGACCTGGACCTCGACGTTTCGGACCTGATCCGCTTCGGCATCCGGCATAACTACATCAACAACTACAAGAGCCGCATCAAGCTCTGCAAGGACAAGGAGTGTCCCCATGGGACCCTGACGATCGAGGGGAAGTTCGTCGTCGAGTCCGTGAAGAAGTACTTCGACCTGGACCTGAAGAACCAGAGCGTGACGGACTCCGACCCGCGCTGCCACTTCGACGGAAAGCTCTACCACTTCGAGAAGGCAGAGGGCGAAACGGTGTACTATGCCGACGTACAGCAGGCCTCCCGCGAGGGGAAGGTCGTCAACATGAGCGGCGAGCTCTACAACGTGGAGAACAAAAAGGAGCGCCCCGCGAAGTTCCAGGCCGTGGCCAAGCCGTACAAGTGGAACGGGAAGGACACCTGGGCCATCCTCTCCCTGGAAACCGAGTGGAACGACTGACGGGACCGGCGAGGAAGCCAGCCGCTCCACACGCTTACCCTTGGCGGTCGGAAAGAGACGACTAGCCTCAAAACGGGGGCGCCGCTGCCTGAAGCCGCAGAACGCCCCCGTTGCGTATCGGGAGCGGATGGGGTAAAATAACATTTTAAATAATGCAAACATTGGCTGAGTTAAACGGTCAACCGCATGGCTCCCCGAAAGGGGCAGACCCATGTTCATAACAGTCGGAAATTTTTTGCCCCGGGGCGACCGGCCACGGGGAAAATCGGGAAGGAGTGATGGTGTGATGCGTAAGTTTTTCACGGCTCTCCTGCTGGCGTCGGCCCTGGCGCTGACGATCGCCGGCGCGTCCATGGGAGCGGACGACGTCATCCGGATCGGGGTCTTCAACTGTCTGACGGGGCAGAACGCCTTTGGCGGGCAACTGGAGCTTGAGGGCACGCAGCTGGCCCATAAGCTGAACCCTGAGATCCTCGGCAAGAAGGTTGAGCTCATCGTGGTGGACAACAAGTCCGACAAGGTGGAGGCGGCCAACGCCGTCACGCGCCTCATCGAGAACGACAAGGTCAACGCCATCATTGGCACCTATGGCTCCTCGCTGGCCATGGCGGGCGGTGAGGTGGCGGAGAAGGCGGGGGTCCCCGTGATCGGCACCTCCTGCACCAACCCGCTGGTGACCCAGGGCAAGCGGTACTACTTCCGCGCCTGCTTCATCGACCCGTTCCAGGGCGCCGGCGCCGCGACCTACGCCTTCAAGAACCTCGACTTCAAGAGGGCGGCGACGCTGGTGGACGTCACCAACGACTACAGCGTCGGCCTCGGCGCCTTCTTCAAGCAGGCCTACGAGAAGATGGGCGGCGAGATCGTGGCGGAGCTGAAGTACCAGTCCGGCGACCAGGACTTCACGGCGCAGCTGACGGAGCTGATCAGCAAGAAGCCGGACATCGTCTTCCTCCCCGCCTATTTCGCGGAGGGCGCCATCGTCCTGAAGCAGGCGCGGGAGCTGGGGGCGGAGTTCCGCTTCATCGGCGCGGACGCCATGGACAACCCGGAGATCGTCACGCTGGGCGGCGACGCGGTGGAGGGCTTCCTGCACACCACCTTCGCCTATGACCCCTCGATGGAGAACATGAACCCCGTGGCAGCCCAGTTCACCGCGGAGTGGAACAAGGAGCACCCGGACAAGGCCCCGAACGTGAACTGCGCCCTGGGCTACGACTGCTACGTCATGCTGGCGGACGCCATCACGCGCGCGGGGAGCGCCGAGCCGGAGAAGATCCGCGACGCCCTGGAGGGGACGAAGGACCTGCCGACCGTCACGGGGATGACCACGATCAACGCCACCCACGACGCGGAGAAGGAGATGGGGATCGTCGAGATTCGGAACGGAAAGAAGACCTTCCTCGGACTGGTGAAGCCGGAGATTTAGTTCCCCGTAGCGCTTCGGCACGCCCTTCGCTTGAGAGCGACAGGACGGGGGAGGGGCCTTGCTCAGGCCCTTCCCCCTTTTTTGAATTTTTCGGATGCAGGGAGGTAATGGCTTGACTCTCAACATCTTCGTCCAGCATTTCGTCAACGCCCTGAGCCTGGGCTCGCTCTACGGGCTGATCGCGGTGGGCTACACGATGGTCTACGGCATCCTGCGCCTCATCAACTTCGCCCACGGTGACATCTTCATGCTGGGGGCCTATTTCGTGTACTTTGCGACCATCGTCTACAGGCTCCCGTGGATCCTGGGCGTCGCCGTCGCCGTCGCCGGCACGACGGCCTGCGGGCTTTTGGTGGACCGCATCGCCTACCGTCCGCTGCGCCGCGCGCCGCGCATCTCCGCGCTCATCAGCGCCATCGGCGTTTCCTTCTTCATCGAGAACTTCGCCGTCGTCGTCTTCACCGGAATGCCGCGCCCCGTGGTGCAGCCCCCGCTCCTGATGAAGCCCATCCTGGTGGGCGGCGGCGTGCGCCTCATCCCGCTGGGGCTGGTCGTCCCCGCCATCTCCTTCCTGCTGGTCGCCCTCCTCGTGTGGGTTATCTACCGGACGAAGCCGGGCCTCGCCATGCGCGCCATCTCCTTCGACATCGAGGCGACGCGCATGATGGGCGTTTCGGTAAATCGCATCATCGCCCTGGCGTTCGGCATCGGCTCCGCCCTCGCGGCCGTGGCGGGCATCCTGTGGGCGCTGCGCTATCCGCGGGTGGAGCCCTTCATGGGCATGACGCCGGGCATCAAGGCCTTCATCGCCGCGGTGCTGGGCGGCATCGGCTCCGTGCCGGGCGCCATGATCGGCGGCCTCCTCCTGGGGTTCGTGGAGATCATGTTCGTGGCCTTCTTCCCGGTGGTTTCGGGCTACAAGGACGCCTTCGCCTTCCTGATCCTGATCCTCATCCTGCTGTTCCGCCCCACGGGGCTCCTGGGCGAGAAAATGGAGGACAAGATATGACACGAGGGGACATCAACCGGAATATTTGCAGCAGGTGCCTCACCATCATTGCCGCCTGTCTGTTCGCCTGGTTCCTGAACGAGGCCCCTTCCTTCCTGAACGGCTACTGGGTCCGCATCCTGAACCTCGTCGCCGTCAACGGAATCCTGGGCCTGAGCCTGAACCTCGTCTACGGCGTCACGGGCATGTTCTCCCTGGGACACGCTGGCTTCATGGCCATCGGCGCCTACGTCTCCGCCATCCTGGTCCTGCCCGCGGCCCAGAAGCAGGCCATGTGGATCCTGGACCCCATCCTCCCGTGGCTCCTGAACGTGAACGCCCCCTTCCTGATCTCCATCCTCGCCGCGGGGCTCGCGGCGGCCTTCTTCGGCTGGCTGGTGGCCCTGCCGGTCCTGTCCCTCGGCGGCGACTACCTGGGCATCGCCACGCTGGGCTTTGCCGAGATCATCCGTATCCTCATCACGAACCTCACGCCGCTGACGAACGGCTCCCTGGGCCTGAAGGGCATCCCGCCCCACACGACGCTCTGGATGAGCTGGGGCTGCCTGGCGGCGGTGCTGGTCTGCACCGTTTCCATGCTGAACAGCGGCACGGGAGGCGCCATGCGGGCCGTGCGCGACGACGACGCGGCCGCGCGCATGATGGGCATCAACACGTTCCGAATGAGGGTGCTGGCCTTCACGCTGGGCTGTTTCGGCGCCGGCCTGGGCGGCGCGCTGATGGGGAACCTCATCACGACCATCGACCCGCGCATGTTCATGATCACGCAGACCTACAGCATCCTGATGATCGTCGTCATCGGCGGGCTGGGGGCCGTCACGGGCTCCATCGTGGGCGCGGCGCTCGTCACCGTGATGCTGGAGTGGCTTCGCTTCGTCGAGAACCCCATCGTCATCGGCTCGCTGCGCATCCCCGGCATCCCCGGAATGCGCATGGTGATCTTCTCGGTCCTGCTCATTGCGGTCATCATCTTCCGTCGCGAGGGGATCCTGGGGATGCGCGAGTTCAGTTGGAGCTGGTTCTTCCCCCGGAGGCGCCGGAAGGAAGCGGAGGGGGGCGGCGGGAGCTTTGCCCTGACCTACCGGGCCCCCGCGCCCCTGCCGAAGGGCGGCCCCCTGCTGGAGGTGCGGGACCTCACCCTGCGCTTCGGAGGGCTGACGGCAGTGGACGGCCTCTCCCTGGACGTGGAGGAGGGAGCCATCGCGGGGCTCATCGGGCCGAACGGCGCGGGCAAGACCTCCGCCTTCAACGCTATCAGCGGCTTCTACAGGCCGGCGTCCGGATCGGTCCGCTTCATGGGGCGGGACATCACGGGTCGGCCCCCTCACGAGGTCTGCCGCGAGGGCATCTCCCGGACGTTCCAGAACATCCGCCTCTTTGCGAACGAGACGGCGCTGCAGAACGTCATGGTGGGGGCCTGGGTGCGGCGAAGGACCTACTGGTGGATGTCGCTCCTGCCCTTCGTCTTTACGGACGTGATCCGCGAGGAGACGGGCGTGCGCCAGTGCGCGCAGGAGCTGCTGCATCGGCTTGGCCTGGCGTCCTACGCGAACGAGCGGGCGTCGGCCCTGCCCTACGGCGCGCAGCGGCGGCTTGAGATCGCCCGCGCGCTGGGGACGGCCCCCCGCCTCCTGCTGCTGGACGAGCCGGCGGCGGGGATGAACCCCCAGGAGTCCTCGGAGCTGATGCAGTTCATTCGCCGCCTGCGGGACGAGTTCCACCTCACGATCCTGCTCATCGAGCACGACATGAAGGTGGTCATGAACGTGTGCGACACGATCCACGTGCTGGACCAGGGCAGGCTCATCGCCCGCGGCACGCCGGAGGAAATCCGGCGCGACCCCGGAGTCATCGAGGCCTACCTCGGCGCGGGCGCGGCGCAGAAGGAGGGGGCCTGAGATGAGCCTGCTTGAGTTAGAAAAGCTGAACGTGCACTATGGCGCAATCCACGCGGTGCGCGACGTGTCCCTCTCCATCGAGGAGGGACAGGTCGTGACGCTCATCGGCGCGAACGGCGCGGGCAAGAGCAGCGTCATCCGCTCCATCATGGGGTTGACGCCGTCCCGCGCGGCGCGCATGGACCTCCGGACCCCCGATGGAAAGACGGTCCCCCTGCAGGACAGGCCCACGGAGGACCGCGTGAAGATGGGCATCGCCCTGAGCCCGGAGGGTCGCCGCATCCTGCCCCACCTGACGGCGGAGGAGAACCTGCGGCTGGGGGCCTGGACGCGGAACGACGCCGCAGGCGTTGAGGAGGACCTGGAGCACGTCTTCACGCTCTTTCCGCGCCTCAGGGAGCGGCGGAGGCAGAAGGGCGGAACGCTCTCCGGCGGCGAGCAGCAGATGCTTTCCGTGGGCCGCGCCCTGATGAGCCGACCGAACCTCCTGATGCTGGACGAGCCGTCGCTGGGCCTGGCCCCTATCCTGGTGGAGGAGGTGTTCAACATCATCCGCGCCATCAACGCGCAGGGCCGGACCATCCTGTTGGTGGAGCAGAACGCCTGGGCCGCGCTGAAGATCGCGCACAGGGCCTACGTCCTGGAGGTGGGCGCCGTGGCCCTCTCCGGAACGGGAGAGGAGCTCTTGAACGACGCGCGCGTCCGGAGCGCCTACCTCGGCGGATAGCGTTTTTTAAGCTTCTATTGAGGCGGCGGAAATGGGCGCCGCGACGGAAACGGAACGGAGGTACGTAACATGAGGAGCATGGTTGAGAAGTTTGCGGGTGGGTTCGTCCTCGTGCTGGCGGCTCTGGCGGTCCTGACGCTGGCGGCGCCGGCCGCCGCCGCGCCGGAGGTGCGGGCGGAGTGGGCGGAGGACGCGCTGGCCGGCGTCACGGAATACGACGAGTGCACCGCCTTTGAGGGGGAACCTCAGGCGAAGGTCCTCCTGTCGGCGGAGAGGGCGGTGCGGGACCTCAAGGTGCTTAGGCTCACCTTCACGGAGATAAGCGAGGAGGGGAAGGTGAGCTTCGACGTCGAGGAACGGTACGGGCAGAAGGAGTTGCTGCCGGGGCGCCCGCTCCTGGTCCGCATGATGTTTTTCGGTACCATACCCAACAACGGGATCTCCTACGTGGACGGGGAGGGCGTGACGCGGCGCTTCGTCCTGGACCAGAGCGGCGAGGACGGCTCCCTGTTGATGACGGAGTTTTAGCCTGCAGGCATCCGGCGGGGGGACTGCCCCCCGGACGATTGGCTTATTAAGGAGGAACGACGGACATGGTACGACCCTCACGTCTTTTTGGCCTGTTGGCGGCGTTTGCCGCCTGTGGGGCGCTCTGTCTCGGCGCGCTGGCGGGGCCGGCCGCGGGGCTGAGCGATGCGGAGTATCGCGAGATGATGAAGGACCCGGACTTCGCCAAGGCCGACAGAGCTCTGAACGAAGAATGGTCCAGGCTCCTGAAGGAGGGGGGCCTCTCGAAGGCGGGGATAAAGGCTCTGAAGGCGGAACAGGAGGAGTGGGTGAGGAAGGGGCGCGACGCGGAGGCCAGGCGCTATATGACGGACGACGGCTACACGGCCCTCGAAGCCTATACGGCGGTGACCGGAATGCGTACAGATGCGCTGCCGGACCTCGCGGAGCGAATCTTCCTTCAGGATCGCCCCGACGGCCCCCAGGGCTATTACGTCCGGCGCGAGGATGACCGGGAAACGAGCTGGCTCTCCGTCCGGTGGACCGACAAGGAGGCCGGAGAGGTCAAAGTCGGTATGGAGGCTAACCTGGTCCTGGGGCCGAAGGACGTCGAATACCGCTACTGGTCCGGTGGGGGCACGGTGCGGAAGGGAGTGCTCAAGGCCGACGGAGAGTACGATGGGCAGGGAAGCGCGACCTTCACCTTTAAGGGCGACAGCGTGCAGGTGGTGGTGTCCCCGGATATCGCCCCGGACGTGGACGTGACGCTTGATGGGACCTACGTCCGTCAGCGGCTGCCGAAGCCGTAGCGCGCTCCGGCCTCTTTGGTCCCCGAACCGTCCGGAATGGCAGGAGGAACTCGCTGAGGAGCGGGTTCCTCCTTGTTTTTATAATGCTCCCTATATGCGGACCTGGGGCGCCGCGCCCGGCGGTCATGGTATACTTATATGGAAAAGTGCTGTGAGGCATGAGCTTGAAGCATGAAGTCCCCCTGGCTCCTCCTTTCGACAAACCGGCAGGCGTTCACCTGCGGGACGGTCCGACGGCGCAACGCCGGGGGACCGTCGGGCATCGGCCCGGCGCGCCGGTGCTGCGGGAGGGCCGGAACGCGATACGGGGGCGTGTCCCGACGCAGTGCATCTGGAGAAACGCCCTGCATTGAGGAGGTCCGAGCGTTAC
>ERZ772917.1430-NODE-1430-length-13715-cov-4.187701_pt1 | contig 13715 bp, 11 predicted proteins | sample MGYA00511187_ERZ772917 | MGnify/ENA primary metagenome ERZ772917 (study PRJEB29015, sample SAMEA2737925) | human oral metagenome | biome: human oral; feature: human-associated habitat; material: dental | place: China | collected 2012 ... | reverse complement strand
GCTCCAGTTTCAGCACAAGCTTTCCCGTATCGCCCGGTTTCGTCCCGGCCGAGAACCCGAAGGCTCCCTCGTGGTTGGGAACCCCCACCTGGTAGTCGAGACCGGCAGAGGAATCTTTCTGTATCTCGTTGGGCCACTTGAGGGCGAAGACGCCCTCTTGGCGCGTTCCCACCACATCGACCGACGCGCCGAGGAACATCTCGGAAAAGCCCTTCACCGTGAGGTCGGTACCCCCTTCGGTGCTTACATCTCCCGACTCCAACGTCGAAGCCGTGTATTCGATGAAGAAGTAGATGTCCTTAGGGATAGCAGCCGAAGCCGGCTTACCCTCAAACGTGATGGCGGCCAGAGCCAACACAAACAGCACCGACACGACCTTGAACTGCCTCAAACGCTTTGTCATGACGAACAACACTTCCTTTCCTCTTTGAGCTTTCGGCGCGCCTCAACCGCGCTACGGATGGCGAACATGTCTGAGCCCCCTCCGCCCGCTTTCCGATTCCCTCTCCTACCGAAAGATGTTCGCGGAACTCCCGGAACGTTCCCTCCCTGTACAAGCCCCTACTGTCAGGATATCACGTTGCCTTGGAAAAGGCTGTTCCGTTATTGGCCCTTTCCTGTTCCGTTATTGACTTTTTAGGAGGAAACCCTGGAGGTCCGGGAGGCTTCATCGAGGGATTTTTGGCGGTATTCGGTGGGGGAGAGCCCGGTTTTCTGGCGGAACACACGCGCGAAGTGGCTGGGGTTAGGAAATCCGCAGAGCTCCCCCACTTCGGCGATGGTGCATCGGGGGTCCTTCAGGATATCCATCGCGCGGTGGATGCGGATCACCATCTGAAACTGACGGGGCGTCATGCCCGTGTGATCTCGAAACTTGCGCAGGGCGGTAAACTTGTTGACATGAACGATTTGGGAAACCTCCGAGAGGGGGCAGGGGGCGCTGTGTTCGCTCAGGTGGTCAACGGCCCGGGCCAGCTCTGCGTCACCTGGGACGCGCTGTTTCGTGGCCGCCGCGGTGAAATGGAGCCTGCGGATGAGGCAGACGGCAAGCTGCGTGACGATGCAGTCAACCGTCACTCCGGAACCGATGCCGGGGCTACCTCTTCTGCCCCCTCCGTACTCGACGAAGAATGTGTGCATCAGGGCCTTGAGCTCGGTGTCGTAGGGGATCAGGTCGTTCTTGAAAACCGTGTCGGGACTGCCGCGCAGGGTACGGCACATCTTTTGGAAGAAGGCATAGCGGAAGTAGAGGCTGATGAAGGAAACGTTGGGGATCGGCTCGGTCACCGCGTGGGACTGACTGCCGTTGACGGGGTAGATGGAGCCGGCTGGGACGAAGATGGGGTGTCCATCCCGCGTCCCGCCCCGAACCGGGGAGAGGGCGATGAAGAACTGCACGCTCTCGTGCCGGTAGCTGTTGGGCAGCATACAGACCGGCCTGCGGCTCACGATCACGGTCAGGTTGTTCGTCCTGAAGAACCCCAGGTAGGGGTTGTTTCCGATGAACTCGCGGAACGGCACCCAGGGGCGGGGGACCTTCTCGGAGAGGTTGTCCTTCATCGCGTTATCCCTCCTCGATACAAGCCTCCAGCCAAAAACACAGGCAAAATTTTTAACGTGAAGTTGGGACAGATTTTGCGCGTTTTCCGTCGCACCGGACGGGCGCAAGGCCAGAGTCAGCTTAACCCGTGCAACGATGGGCTTGCTCCCCGATCAGGCCATCACAACCTGCGGATTTGGGCTCCAACCCTTTTCATTTTCAAAGCCGGCGAGATCGTCAGTCCCCCCTTCGGGGAGCCTTCCGGCTGCCGTTCGCTGGCGCTCACGGGCCGTCAGTCCCCCCTTCGGGCCGCGACACGGGCTGTCAGGTCCTGAAACAGAGCGTTCATCACGGGGACGGAGTCGATCAGGTCCTCCGGGTGCCATTGGGTGGCGACGATCAACCCGTCGGCGCTCTCGATGGCCTCCACGATTCCATCCTCCGCCTGAGCGGAAACGATCAGGCCCTTTCCCAGCGCCTTGACGGACTGGTGGTGCAGGCTGTTCACCGGCACGGCCTCCTGCCCCAGAAGTCGGGCCAGCCGGGTGCCCGGAACGACGCGCGCCGTCTGGGTGACGACGTGGCGCTTCTCCGTCTGAACGTGCGTCAGGTGGTCCTCCCCCCGCTCGCCGATGTCCTGGTACAGGCTGCCGCCGCAGGCGACGTTCAAAAGCTGGGCCCCCCGGCAGATGCCGAGCATGGGAACCTGCCGTTCCATAGCGTATCGCGCGGCGTGAAACCAACATTCGTCGAGGGCGCGATCGACCTCCCCCAGCTTCTCGTGCGGGGCCTCCCCATAGTAGGCGGGGTCCACGTCGTCCCCGCCGGGGAACAGCAGCCCGTCGCACGCCTCAAGAAGGGGGTCCATCAGGCTCAGGTCGCTGACGAAGGGCAGGATGACGGGGACGCCGCCGTTGTTCGCCACGGAGCGGACGCAGGTGTCGTTCGTAAAGCTGCGGCGCATGACGCTCCCAGAGGTGGAAGACGTCGTAACCAGGATGTTGCCCAGAATTCCAATGATCGGCTTTGCCATGTTAAGTCCTCCCCGCCCGCGATGGGCCGCTCCCATACCTCAGCTCGATGCCCCGCCCGCCTCGTCCTGCGAGCGTCGGGCCTACGGCCTGCCGCGCATCTCCGCGATGGCCCGCTCCAACTCGTCCGCGGCGCTGCCGAACGAGGTCTGCCGTCGGGGCTCGGACGCCGCCGGAGCATCTTCTGCAGCTCTCTCCGCTTCAACTCCCTGTCCCGTTGGGACTTTCCCAGCGTGCCCCGTTGGGGCGTTCTCAACGGACCCTGATGGGGCCGATTCCTCGACAGCCCTCGACGCAACGGCCTCCTCGACGGACGCCGGCGCCTCAGCCGGTGCCGTGGGCGCCAGCAAGAACGGCGTCGGCTCGGCCTCTGCGGGCGCTGCCTCCTGCGACAGCGCCTCTCGCTGCGATCTCTGGCCGTCGGGCTGGGAGGGGCGTTGGGCGGCCTCCTTCCGGCGCTGTGCCGAGGGACGCGCCGCAGGAGGCGTCCCCTGAAGGGCGGCCATGGGCTCCAGGTTCAGGACCGCCGTGGTGGTCAGCTCCAGCGCGTCCTGCTGCAGCGCGAAGTCGGGCTGATAGCGGCGGATGAGGGACAATCCGCGCCCGTCGCCCCGGGCGGCTCCCAGCAGTTGAAAGACTTTCATCAATCGGAAGTTGCGGCAGGCGCTCTCGCCCCGGTGCTGCGTCCGCATCAGGCCGGGGTTTTTGAAGCGGGCGGCGGCCGGTCCGCCCCTTAAAAGCACCGTCACGTCCCCGGCGTCGTAGTCCGCGTGCAGAAGCGCGTTGATGAAGCACTCGCGGAAGGCTGCGGCGCAGGCCGGGGAGAGGCTGCGGGTGAGGCGGGGCATCAGGTCGGAGTACGCCTTCCAGAGGTTGCGCACCTCCAGGGCCTCGCTCTCGGCGTTGCCCTTGCGGACCTCCGCCCGGACGCGCGTGGCCCTGCGGCCCAGCATGAGGTTCCCCGCCTGGGTGACGGCGCCGCCTGAGAGGACCTGCGCGCGGGCCAGGAACGCCTCAAGGGGCAGTTCCGACCACTCCGGCCGGCGCTGGACCACCGCGGAGCGGAAGGAGGCAACGCTCTCCTCGTGAAGGTCGTCGAGGCTCATGCCGCGGACGGGGCGGTCGTCCTTCAGCCTTTCGAGGGCATCCAGTCCCAGGCGGAAGCGCGCTCCGACGCCCGACAGGAAGCCCACGCCCTCCGTGCGGCGCCAGGTCCCGCGGACATAGTCCTGCCCGACGCACACGGGACGCTCGTGCCACTCGGCCGGCAGGACGCGGGCCAGCAGGATCAGCGCCGGGTCTTGCAGCACGTGGAAGGTGACGGAGAGCGTCGCGCTGAAGGTCCGGCCGTTCCCGCAGTCGGCCGCGAGTTGGTCGCGCAGCGCGTCGGGGCTTCGGAGCCCCCGCGGCGCGGCGCGGCCCTCCTCCTCAAGCCACTCCGCCCCTAGGACGACCCAGCCTCCGGCGCCGTTGGCCATGCCGCAGGCCGTGGGGGCAAAGAGGGGAAGCTCCTCCACGGTCAAAAATTGGCGGTCCTCGTTCGCCGTCCGAGCCAAAAATTCGTCGAACGTCGAAAATCCGGCGGCCGCCCTATCTCTCTTCATCTCCACGAAAAACTGCACGGACGATCTCCCATTCTCTGACGAAAAAAGTTTCTCCACCGGCGAAAGCGCGCTCTTGAGCGCCGATGGAGGTCCGACGATACCTGGCGTCTATTATCCATGAAAGCGCAGGGAAGGGCAAGGGGCCGCGCTCTGGGCGCCGTCAAAAAAACTCCCCCTTGCGGGGGAGTTGAGGATGTCGGGGCCGAAACGCCACGGGCCGGCTCAGGAGAGGAGCTCCTTCAGGGTGAAGAGGATGGCCAAAAAGGTCATGAGGCCGCTCACGTCGCGGAACTTGCCAGACAAGCTCTTGACGAGCACGTAGGAGACGACGCCGAACTCGATGCCCGTCGCGATGCTGTAGGTCAGGGGCATCATCGTGAAGCCCAGGATCGCGGGGAAGATGTCCGTCCACTCGCTGTAATCCAGGTCCCGGAGGCTCATCATCATGTAGACGCCCACCAGGATCAGAGCGGGGGCCGTGGCGCAGCCCGGAACGATGCCCACGATGGGCGTGAAGAAGATGGCGGCGATGAAGAGGACGGCGGTAACGACGGAGCTAAGGCCCGTTCGCCCTCCCTGGGCCACCCCGCTGGAGCTCTCGACGTAGGAGGTGACGGTGGAGGTCCCCAGGATCGCGCCGGCGACGGTGCCGATCGCGTCGGCCATGAGGGCACCCTTCGCCCTGGGCAGTCGGCCCTCCTCGTCCAGCAGCCCGCTGCGGCTGCAGACGCCCACCAGCGTCCCCACGGTGTCGAAGAAGTCCACGAAGAAGAAGGTGAACACCACGACCCAGAAGTCCGGCTCGCGGACGAGGGAGAAGTCCATCTTCCAGAACAGCGGCGCGATGGAGGGCGGCGTCGAAACGAACGTTTCGGGCAGCGTCGTGATCCCGAAGGCGGCAGCAAGGACGGTGACGGCCAGGATGCCGATCAGGAGGGAGCCGGGGACGCGGTGGGCGGTGAGCACGGCCATCAGGAGCAGCCCGACGATGGCAAGGAGCGCCGGGACGTTTTCGCCGATCTCTCCCAGGGCGATGAGGGTCGCGTCGTTGTGGACGACGATGCCGACGCTCTGCATCCCGATGAAGGCGATGAAGAAGCCGATGCCCGCCGAAATGCCGATCTTGAGCGCCTTGGGGATGGTGTTGACCACCATCTCGCGGACGCGGGTCAGCGTCAGCAGGATGAAGATCGCGCCCTCGATGAACACGGCAGCCAGGGCCATCTGCCAGGTGACGGGAGCCCCGTTGATCTGCATTCCCAGCACGACGGTGTAGGTGAAGAAGGCGTTGAGCCCCATGCCCGGCGCCAGCCCGATGGGGTAGTTGGCCAGCACGGCCATCAGGAACGTGGCGAGCGCCGAGCTGAGGCAGGTGACCACTGCCAGCGCGTCGAAGTCCATGCCCGTCTTGCTCAGAATGGCCGGGTTGACGAAGACGATGTAGGACATGGTGACGAAGGTGGTCAGGCCGGCCAGAAACTCCGTGCGGACGGAGCTCCCCGCTTCCCTGACGTGGAACGTGCGATCCAGAAACGACATCATGATCAAGACACCCCTTATAAGAGATAAGTTTGGAACGGCGGCCGCGCACCCCTGCTGTGGAGCTTAGTCGCCCTTGGAAAAGAGGGGCTGAAGTCCGCCCCTCACGATATCGACGTACCCCTGATCCGTGATGCGGAGGTTGGGGATGACGGAGAGGCACAGGAAGGACAGGGCCATGAACGGGTGGGGCAGCTGCAGGCCCAGCTGCTCCGCCTCCCACTCCAGGTCCTCCAGAGCGCGGGCGACGCCCTTGGCGTCCAGGTAGGTCATCAGGCCGCCGATGGGCAGAGGAAGGCTGCCGCGCACGGCCTCTCCCTCCGCGAGGACCAGGCCGCCGCCCGTTTCGCACAGGCGCCCCAGCGCCGTGACGATGGACCGGTCGTCCATGCCGGCGGCCACGAAGTTGTGCGCGTCGTGGGCCACGGACGAGGCGATGGCGCCGCGCTGCATCCCGAATCCCGTGACGAAGCCGACGGCAAAGCGTCCCGTGCCGTGGTGGCGCTCCATCACGACGATCTTGGCGAGGTCGCGGGACGGGTCGGGGACGGCGTTCCCCTCCGACACGAGCGGGGGCATCCGCCGCGATCCGGTGATGATCTCGCCCGGCCTCATCTCGATGACGTTCATCGTTTCACCCTCGGCGGGGACGCGAAGCTGCTCCTCGGTGAGGGGCATCGTCTGCGCCGCGTGGGGCAGGGGGATGGAGCGCGCCTGCGCACCCTTGACCGCGACGCCGTCCTGGACGACGGCGCGCCCGTCCTTCCAGACATGCTTCACGTTGAAGCTCGCCAGGTCATCGACCAGCACGAGGTCCGCCCGGCGTCCGGGCGCGATGCCCCCCCGGTCCCACAGGCGGAAGTAGTCCGCCGGCGAGAGCGTCGTCATGCGGAGGGCCACGAGGGGGTCTACACCCTCCTCGATCATGATGCGCAGCTTGGCGTCCATGTGCCCCGTGTCCCGGATGTAGCGCGCCGTGGCGTCGTCCGTCACGACCATGCAGCGCGCGGCCAGGAGCGGGTTCTCCTTCAGCAGGGGGAGGAGCGCCCGCAGGTTGGGGAAGGAGGCGCCCTCGCGCATCATCACCCACATGCCGCGCCGCAGCTTCTCTCGCGCCTCCTCAAGGCCCACGCACTCGTGGTCCGACGAAACGCCCGACGTGAGGTAGGCGTTCAGGTCCTTTCCAAAAACGCCCGGAGCGTGGCCCGTCAGGACGACGTCGCCCGCCGCCGCCACCTTGCCCCACACGTCCGGGTCCCCCTCGATGAGCGCGGGGTAGTTCATCACCTCTCCCAGGTGGGTGCACCACCCCTCCTGAAGCATCTCCCGAACGGCCATCATGTCCAGCTCATCTCTGGGCGTTTCAAATCCGGATGCGGGGACGCAGGAGGGCGCGCCCAGGAAGACGTCCACGGCCAGTCCGCGGCTCGCCAGGTACATGTAGCGGACGCCGGGAAGCCCCAGGGCGTTCGCTATCTCGTGGGGGTCCGCCATGACGGTGGTCGTCCCGTGGACCACCACGGCGTCCGCGAAGGCCGCCGGCGCCATCAGGCTGCTTTCGATGTGGACGTGCCCGTCGATCAGGCCGGGGACCAGGACGGCCCCCTCCGCGTCCAGGACGCGGTGCCCCTCGTAGCCCCTGCCGACGCCCGCGATTCGGTCCCCGCAGACGGCGACGTCGACCTCCTCGTACTCCATGGTAAAGACGTTCGCGACGCGGGCCCCCCGGATCACGAGGTCCGCAGGCTGGCTGCCCCTGGCGACTGCTAGCAGGGCGTTCATCGTGTTATAGCCTCCAAAATGCGGGCCGGAGCGCAGGGCGTCCGGGGACGCAGGTTTTTGTCATACGTCAAGGCAACTGCCTCCAATGAACTCGCGGATGACGGAGTTGTTGGGGATGCCCTCGTTTTGGATGGCGGGGACGAAGCGCAGGATGTTCAGGAGGCGCAGCGCCTCGCTGAAGACGGGAGAGCGCTCGTCCACCGTGTGCAACAGGGGCTCGACGTAGCTCTTCAGGACGCCCAGCTCGTAGGGCATCGCGGAGTTGAAGGTCGCGTTTGCCCGGCTCTGGTAGGGGAAGATGTAACGCATGGAGCCGCGGATGACCTTGGGGTACACCTCAAGGGTCACCTGCGCGGACTTGCCCCGCGTGCGGTAGTCGCGGATGATGCGCCGCAGCAGGCGGTTGTCGCCCGTGCTGGCGCGGTTGTGCGGGTCGATGCAGATGCTCGTCAGGGGGGAAACGAAGATGCCGTAACGGCTCTTCTCCGGCAGCATGGCCAGGATGCGGTCATTCAGCCCGTGGATGCCCTCCATGATGAGCACGTCCGCCTCCCCCAGCCGGATGACCTTTCCGGGTTCCTTGTGTCCGGTGATGAAATTGTAGCGCGGCGTGACGACCTCCTCGCCCGCCAGGATGCGCGTCAGGTTCTCCTGGAGCATCTCCAGGTCCAGCGCCTCCAGCCTCTCGTAGTCGTACTCCCCCTTCTCGTCGCGGGGGGAGTCCTCCCGCTCCTTGAAGAAGTTGTCCAGGGGCAGCGTCACGGGGTTCTTGCCGCAGACCATGAGCTGCACCTTCAGCCGCTCGGAGAACGTCGTCTTGCCGGACCCCGACGGCCCCGCGATGGTGATCGCCTTCACGGGCTTCGAGGCGATGTCCTTAGCGATGCTGCCCAGGCGCTGGGAGTGAAAGGCCTCCGCGATGAGGATCAGCTCCTGCACCTTCCCCTCCGCCACGCAGCGGTGCAGGCTCGTGAGGTAGTTGAGGTTCATCACCTCAAGCCAGTGGGCGTAGTCGAAGAAGATGCTGGCCAGCGAGGCGTCCGCCTGGAAGGGGGGAACACCCTCCGGCGTATCGACGGTGGGGAACTGAAGCACCAGCCCACGGTCGAACAGCAGGAGGTCGAAGGTGCGCAGGAGCCCCGTGGAGGGGGCCATGGTCCCGCAGAAGTAGCCGTAGCGCGAGCTGCAGCGGTAGGCCTCCACCGGGTCCAGGTTGGCCCGCACGAAGAGGTCCGCGATCTCAGGCTCTCCCTGCTCCTGAAAGATGCGTTTTGCCTTGTCGATGGGCAGGATCTTGCGCGTGATGGGCAGGTCCTCGTGGACCATCTCGCTCATGGCGGCGTGCAGCTTGTAGACGTCGGACTGCGTCACGGGGCCGTCCTCCAGCTCCCAGTAGTGCCCCTCCCCGATGGAGTGGCGCAGGATGGCCTTGCGGTTCAGCGTCTTCTCGCAGGCGATGACCAGCAGGAAGTCCAGGGAGCGCTGATAGATGCGCAGCCCGTCGGGCGACGTGGTCAGGATGAACTCCACCTTCGCGTCGTCGTCGATGACCCAGCCCAGCGGCCGGGTGTAGTTGTTCACGCGCCAGGCGATAACTCTCCCCTTCTCGGCGGAGTCGAGGTCCGCCAGCACGTTGTGCCCCGTCACCGGCGTCTCGCTGGTGATGTACTTGTCCTGGTTCAGCACGTGGATGGTAAAGGCCATAGCATTTCCTCCTCACGGTCGAGATCCGCCCTGGCAGCCCTGGCAGAGGGGGCGTCATGTGAGTGCTTTTAGAGAATTATAGCTCATGGCCGGTTTTTTGAAAAACGGCGGGGCCGGAGGGGGCGGGCATCAAAGCGACGCCTCCCCTTTCATAAGTGAGGCGGCAAATCTTTGATTCGCGTAGCCGAACTTAGGAGCTTCATCAGGGGAGGCAGTCGATTGGGTACCGCTTCTCCCGCGTCGCTCTCTCTGCTCCGGCGACGACGGGCTTGAGCCCCGATAAGGCCGTCGTAACCTGTGGATTTGGGTGAAATCCGTGCTATAGACATCCTTGCGAACATCGACTATTATCTTGTAATAACAGGTCTTAAAGGGGCAGAATATTGATATGGAGCCATAAAACACAAGCTGGGGTTATCTGAGGGAGTGAAACAGAACGCCATGAATTGCAGGAGCTGCGGAGCAAAGCTAAACCCCAATGATCGATTTTGCGCCTACTGCGGCAATCTGACTCCCTATGGTGAAAAACAGGATCTGGAAAAACAGCGGGAAGAGGAACGAATCAAACGAGAGAAAGAGAAAAAGGAGCGCGAGGAGTCTGAGAGGGCTTTACGGAAGCAGGAGGAACAAGTTTACCGAAGAAAGGCTCGTTGGGAATTCCTGAAGGCGTTCGCCACCCGGGTCACGGCGCTTGCCGCCCGTTTCATCACCATATTGATTGCGATCGAAGTTGTGCTCCTCATAGGTGCCCTTATTGTCGGCTTTGGAGGCTTCCTCTTAGATACGCTGGTCAATATTATAGCGATCATTGTGACCGTCATCATTTTGGTCGGAGGAGTAATTTTATGTCTGAATTTGGGGGGGTGGGGGATTTTCATCCTATTTGTCCTGTGGCTCATTGGCCAGGGATGCGGCTGATTCTGCCCTCTGTGCTTGCGAGGAGCCTCTTTAATTTGGTTATTGCTCCGCGGAGGTGACGTCATGAAGGGTAAGGCGCTGTGGAGCTGCCGCGCTATGGGCGTTGTCCTGGTGCTTCTGCTGAGCACGGCGGCCTGGGGCAGTTCCGGGCAAGGATATCCGGCCCTCTGGAGGAGCAAATCAAAAAAGCCTGGAACGACACGTCAACAAACAACGGATGAACCCCCGTGAGGCTAAGGGTTGGTAAAAGGAGCAGACCGACTCGTTCTTGTCCGCCCTTTGGAAACGGCAGCGGGAACGCAACCAGAGGGGTACTCCGTATCGTCACGGGTGACCTGGGTATCCCCACACGAAGGGGGTATGACAAAGCTGTGGTCATCCCCCTTTATAACACTGTGCTTATCAGAAATTACGAGCGGTTGCCCTCGCCGCCGGCCTTCTCCCTGGAAACGCTCCAAAGGGACTGGGACCAAAACGGATTTGGGCCTCTTCTGGACGGGATGAGGCTGGAGGAAGCCAAAGAGGATTCAGAAAAAATTCGGTATGAGCTAAAGGCCGCCCTTCGCGATGCAAGCAGCCACACACAGTCCCGCAGGGCGGAGTTTCTGCGTAGCGCGGCGGGGCGTTTCCTGCCCCGGATACTGAACAACCGTTTTGAAGGAGAACTGAAAGGCAAAAATCTGACCCTTACCATTTCAAAACAATGAAGACCGATGGAGAAAAAGAGTAAAAGGTTTGTCGCTTCGCTGCTGGCCGTTGTGCTGTTGTGCGGGATGCTCCCCGCCGGGACGGCGCGGGCACAGGAGCAATTACGACCCGCTGCACACGATGCTGGCTCTGAACATGGCTATCGTGTCCATACACAGGATCGTCACGACACAGGACCGCATCGTCCTGGATCAGGAGTATCAGAACATCATCAACAACCTGAGACTGGGCAGCATCGAGGCCGATTTTGACATCACCTCTCTTTACAGGGAACTGCTGAGTTTCGTCATCCTCAAAACGCTGCGCCAGGAGGAATCAGAGCGATTTCTGAACCGCTACGACCAAAGGGAGAAGGACCAGCTCGTCCGCTCACTCACCGGCATCCGCGCCTACGGAGGGGGAATTCTGAGCTTCCTGGGCAACCTTGCGGTGTCCTGCACTTCGGTCTACTTCGGCTACCAGGACGCGAAGAACGAGCTGCAGGAGGGACTGGACGACGAGCTCTGGCGGCTGAAAAAGAGGAGGACGTGGAGGAGTGCAACAACCTGCAGGAGAGGCTGCTGGACTCGTCATGGCACCTGTTGCGTCAGTATGGGCTGCCGGATGAATACCGACTGATCCAGAAGAACATGGATACGTTCTACAAGGCCGTTCAGGAACCCGAACCGGGGAAACGCCTGCGGATGCTGCAGGCCCTGGAGCCAGATTTCCGCGTCTATCCCCCCTATTGGTTTTTCCGCGGCAGGGCCGCATTGGACGCCGGAGATGCCGAGGCAGGCCGGCGGTGCTTTGAGCAATTCGACGCGGTATGGCGTCCGGTGCTGAAGCAAGATCCCTACAGGCTGGAGGTCGCCAAGCAGCGTGTGCGCGACCGGCTGGAAAATCGAGCGCCTACGGGAGAGGTCCTGAGAGAGCTCGATATCGCCAGGGAGCATACGCCTCGCGAGGATTGGGCGGACAATCTCTTTGTGGGCGCCGCGTACTTCGCCTTGGGCGAGAAGGCCAGAGCGGCAGAGTGCATCGAACGCAATGTCGATTTTGGCTACGAAACGGAGATCAGCGGCCCCGTGCTGAACGCAATGTGGCAGGGACGCTCCGACTGGGCCTCGATCCTACCAGCAGAGCTGTTCTCCCTGACAGAAAGGAAGGAAACGTCATCGGACACTGCACCCGTTCAGGCCATGAATCGGGATGAGCTCGTCGCCGCCACACAGGACAAGGAGGCCGCGGCCGCCCTGGCCGACTATTTCGAGGGGCGCGAGGAAAAGGCGGCCGAGGTCCTGGAGCGCCTGAGCAAAAACTCCAAAAACCCGGCGGTATTCCATGCCCTGTGCCTGATTGAAGAGAGGCGTGCGCAGGCTCCTAAGGAGTATGCCAAGGTCTATCAATGGAAAGATCAGCGTAACGTCCTACTGGAAGAATATGGTGAGGCCTTCAGAGAGCTCCTTCCTCTAGCGGAACATTGCAGTGAGAACGGAAGCGTCGCCGCGCAAGTTTTCCTGGGAGATTTATATCGAATGGGTTGGGGCGTCGAGCAAGACCTGCAGAAGGCCCTGAGCCTGTTCACGAAACCCGCAGAGCAGGGCGACACCTACGCTCAGAGCTGTGTGGGCGCCATTTATAATTCCTTGCGGGACTACAGAAAAGCCGCGGAGTGGTATCGCAAGGCCGCCGATCAGGGGTTGCCCGATGCTCAGAATGCGTTGGGCTTTTTATACGACATGGGCGAGGGCGTTGAGCAGGACTACAGAAAGGCCGCGGAGTGGTACCGCAAGGCCGCCGAGCAGGGACACCCCATGGCTCAGAGCAAGCTGCACGTTTTATACTACGAAGGCAAGGACGTTGAGTGGTGGTGGGGCCGCAAGGCGACAGACTAGGGATCGCCCGAGGCTCAGAATCATTTGGGCAATTTATAACAGCGGCGAGGGCGTCGTCCAGAGCTACGAAAAGGCCGCCGAGTGGTACCGCAAAGCCGCAGATCAGGGATACCACTGGGCTCAGGACAACCTAGGCGATTTATACCGTGACGGTAAAGGCGTTCCTCAAAGCGACTTAGCGGCCGCGGAGTGGTACCGCAAAGCCGCAGACCAGGGAAACAAGTATTCTCAGCTCCAGATGGGCAACCTTCTTATGAACACCTGGAAAGACCTTAAGACAGCTTATAAGTGGTACTACCTTGCCTATCTGAATGGACACGAAGATGCACAGGGCAAGTTGAACGACATCGAGGGCAAGGGTTTGATTTGGAATTCGGCCCCCAAGATCCCTGTGGCGGACATCGAAAGTGCCCGCGCCGAGGCCCAGGAGATGTACGAGAAGCAGAAAAAACGTAATTTCAACCCCTAGCACAAGAGGGCCACGGGGTCTGCGATAAAGGCGGCCTCCCACTATGGGGAGGCCACCTTTTAATCCGGTTTTAGACGGGCAGATGAGTGAGAACGCAGTGGCCGTTGAACTTCACGCCCCAAGCCCATCATTGCTTTGACAAACGACCTTCACGGGCCAGATTGGCTCAGAGCGCACAGCTTCCGAGCTTATCGATTAGAACGCCCTCCCGGCAAAGGAGGGTTAGAGGGGTATTGGGCGCAAGAAGCAACCCCTCCAGCCCAGCTAAGGAAGCACGTTTTTCAGCCCCCCTGCAAGGGGGGCTGCCCCGAAGGGGCTGGGGGGTGTTATTGAGCGTGAAGACAACCCCTCCGCCCCGCTGCGGAATCGTTCAGTCCCCGGTCAGGCTCCAGCCCACGGACTCGTTCTGCAGCGTCCAGAGCCGCGCGTACAGCCCGCCGCGCTCCAGGAGCTCCGCATGGCGGCCCTGGTCCACCACGCGCCCCGAGTCCATCACCACGATGTTGTCCGCGTTCTGGGTCGTGCGCAGCTTGTGGGCGATCA
>ERZ772917.1429-NODE-1429-length-13716-cov-74.926579_pt1 | contig 13716 bp, 9 predicted proteins | sample MGYA00511187_ERZ772917 | MGnify/ENA primary metagenome ERZ772917 (study PRJEB29015, sample SAMEA2737925) | human oral metagenome | biome: human oral; feature: human-associated habitat; material: dental | place: China | collected 2012 ... | reverse complement strand
AGGACGACGCCCTCTCACGGCGTTAACACCGGTTCAAATCCGGTTGGGGGTACCAGTAGCCTCGTCACCGAAGCGGTGACGGGGTTTTTCTTTGGCGCGCTTCCGCGTTTTCACTTGTCCCTTGCAGAGAAGTTTCGTTGCCGTTTCAGAGTGTCTAACCTAGAATCAGCCCCCGCACGGGGGATACTTTGAGACGAGGGAGTCTTCCATGAAAGACCGACACGACCGGACGTTGCTGCGTCGTACCCTGGGCGTGGGTGCGGCGCTGGCACTTATGGGGAGCATGCTCCCGGCGGCCTGGGCCGCACCGCAGGAGGAGGTGACACAGCAGGACGCGGGCGGGTGGTCCGCCGACGTCGGTGGAACCGGCGGCGCCGATGACGTGCTCGTGACGGTCCCCGGCAACCACAACAAGGCCATGGGCTGCGACGCTGACTGGGCGCCCGGCTGCGCAAAGGCCAGCCTCAAGCGAGACGCCACCGGCGTCTACACCGCGACCTTCACGCTGCCCGCGGGCGACTACGAGTACAAGGTCGCCGAAGGCGGGTCGTGGGACACCTCCTTCGGTCAGGGCGGCGCGCCCGGGGGAGCGAACATCTCCTACTCCCTCGCCGAAGAGAAGGACGTCACCTTCTACTACAACCACGCGACGCACCGCGTGTGGAATACGGTCACCGACCAGATGGTGACGCTGCCGGGCTCCCTGCAAAAGTCCCTGGGTTGCCCCGACAACTGGAAGCCGGAGTGCCTGGCGCCGCTCATGGAACCCGCGGGCAATGGGACCTACACCTACGAGACGAGCGCCCTGCCGGAGGGCTCCTACGAGGCCAAGGTTGCCATCGGGGGCTCCTGGAACGAGAACTACGGGCAGGACGGCGTGGCCGGTGGCGCCAACTACCAGTTTGCGACGAAAGCGAACAAACTCGTGACCTTTACGTACGACTCCGCGACCCACAGGCTAGACATCGCGGCCTCCGATGCTCCCGTCGCGGGATCGGGCGAGCAGCGCGCCTACTGGGTCACCTCCAACACCCTCGCGTGGCCCACCTCCCTGCTGCCGCAGGGCGTCACCCGCGCTCAGGTCATTGATGGATCCGCATCGCTCGCCTACGAGCTGGTGACCGCCCCGGACGGCGGCGCGGGCCTCGTCGACGGCGCCCTGAGCGGCGGCGTCGCCACGCCCCTGACGGTCGCCGGTGACCTCCCCTCGGAGGTCACCGCGGCCCACCCGAACCTCAACGGCTACATCGCGCTCCGGGCGCCCCTCGACGAGGCTGGGGCGCGCGAGGCACTCACGGGTCAGGTTGCGCTCGCCCAGAAGCACAACGGCGTCATCAGCGCATTCACGGGCGTGCAGATCGCCCCCGCGCTGGACTCCCTGTACGCGGCGAAGGCCACCCAGGCCTCGTATGGCGTGGGATGGAACGACAACGGAAAGCCCACCTTCGCGCTGTGGGCCCCCACCGCCAAGGACGTGACCCTGCTGTCGTGGAACACGCGCACCCCGCGTGGCGCCGACAACGACATGCCGGGAGATCCCGTGCGCACGCCAGCGACGCGCACGGAGGACGGGCGCTGGAGCGTCGACAACGCCGCCGGCGACATCAACGAGGGAGCCCAGTACCTGTGGGAGGTGCGCGTCTACGTTCCCTCCACGGGAGCAGTCGAAACCAACCGGGTGACTGACCCCTACTCGGTCGGCCTGACCGTCAACTCCACGCGCTCGGTCGCCGTCAACATGGACAATCCCGCGATCGCCCCCACCGTGTGGAGGAACACGAAGTCTCCCGTCATCGCCGACGACGCGCAGCGCTCCATCTACGAGCTGCACGTGCGCGATTTCTCCGCGGCCGACAGGTCCGTTCCCGAGGACCAGCGTGGCACCTACATGGCGTTCACGCAGTACGAATCCAACGGCATGCGTCACCTTAGCGAGCTGGCCCGTGCCGGCATGAACACGGTCCACCTCCTGCCCACCTTCGACATTGCGACGATCCCCGAGAAGCGATCCGAGCAGAAGACGCCCGCCATCCCCTCCGGTGCCGGACCCGCCTCCGAGGAACAACAGGCGGCGGTGGCATCCGTCGCCGATGAGGACGCGTACAACTGGGGCTACGACCCGCTGCACTGGATGGCCCCCGAAGGCTCCTACGCGACCGCCTGGCACCAAAACGGCGGGGCGCGCATCCGCGAGTTCCGCTACATGGTGGGCGGACTGCACCGCGTCGGCATGCAGGTGGTTCTCGACCAGGTCTACAACCACACACCCGCCTCCGGGCAGGACTCTCACTCAGTGCTCGACCGCGTGGTCCCCGGCTACTACCAGCGCCTCAATGCCTCGGGCGGCGTCGAAACGTCGACCTGCTGCTCCAACGTGGCCACCGAGAACGTCATGAGCGAACGACTCATGATCGATTCGATGATCCACTGGGCGAAGTACTACCACGTCGACGGCTTCCGCTTCGACCTGATGGGCCACCACCCGGCCGCTCAGATGAAGCGCGCCAAGGAGGCGTTGTCGGCGCTCACCCTGGAAAAGGACGGCGTGGACGGCTCCCGCCTGTACATCTACGGCGAGGGGTGGAACTTCGGCGAGGTGGCGAACAACGCCCTGTTCACCCAGGCCACGCAGGGACAGCTCGATGGGACCGGCATCGGCGCGTTCAATGACCGCCTGCGCGACGCTGTCCACGGCGGAGGCCCCTTCGACGATGATCACCGCGTCCAGCAGGGCTTCGGTTCCGGCGCTTTCTCCGACCTCAACGGCCTGGACGCCCGCTCGGATGCGGAGAGGCGCGCCGACTACCTGCACCGGGTGGACCTCGTGAAGCTGGGCCTGGCGGGCAACCTCAAGGACTACACGCTGGTGACCTACGACGGCAAGACCGTCACGGGCGCGCAGCTGGACTACAACGGTCAGGGGGCAGGATTTGCCTCCCAGCCGGCGGAGAACGTCAACTACGTGGACGCCCACGACAACGAGACGCTCTTCGACCTGGTGACCTACAAGATGCCGGCGAGCGCCCCGATGGAGAATCGCGTGCGCATGTCGCTCATCAGCCAGGCGTCGGTGACCCTGTCTCAGTCGCCCTCGTTCTGGGCCTCGGGCACGGAGATACTGCGCTCGAAGTCCCTGGACCGCGACTCCTACAACTCCGGCGATCACTTCAACGCGATCGACTGGACGATGCAGGACAACGGTTTCGGCCGCGGCCTGCCCGTTAAGTCCAAGAATGGTGCCGCCTGGAATCACATGCGGCCGCTGCTGGAGAACGCCGACCTGAAGCCGACCCCGGAGCAGATCGACACGTCATCGGAGATCGCGATGGATTTCCTGCGCGTGCGCTCCTCCTCGCGCCTGTTCACGCTCGGCAGCGCGGACCTGATCCGGGACAAGGTCTCCTTCCCCAACTCCGGGGATGAGGCCGTGGATGGGACCATCATGATGCTCATCAACGACGAGGCCGGGGCGGGCACCGACGTCGATCCCGCGCTCGACGGCGCGCTGGTCGTGTTTAACGCGACCGACAGCCCGATCAAGCGCCGCGTCGAGGGCCTGGCCGGGCGCGTGTTCACCCTGCACGAGGCGCAGCGCTCCGGCGCCGACGCAGTGGTCAAGGACGCTTCCTTCGACGGGAGGACGGGCGTCGTCAATGTCCCCGCGCGCACCGTCGCGGTCTTTACACAGGCGGCGGGCGCGCGGGTCACGCCCGGACCGATTCCCAGCGACGGCACGTGGATGCGTGCGGCCGACGGGCGCTGGTGGCTGCGATACCCAGACGGAACCTATCCGGCGAACGAACGCATCGAGATAGGCGGCGAGACCTACGCCTTTGACGCCGACGGCTGGATGAAGACCGGCTGGGATCAGGAAGACGGACAGTGGCGCTACTACGCTCCCTCTGGGGCGATGGCGACCGGATGGACCGCCTCGGGCGGGTCCTGGTACTACCTGGACCCGCAATCGGGAGTCATGGCGATCGGCTGGGTCAACGATCACGGTACCTGGTACTACCTGCACGGAAACGGCGTGATGGCCACGGGCTGGCTGAAGCTGTCCTCCTCCTGGTACTACCTGCACGGAAATGGTGCGATGGCCACGGGCTGGCTCAACCTGGGGGGCACGTGGTACTACCTGACGGGCAGTGGCGAGATGGCCACGGGCTGGGTCAAGGAGGGGGAGTCCTGGTACTTCTGCCATCCCTCGGGCAGGATGGCGACGGGTCGCGTGGTCGTTAACGGCACGCCCTACACCTTCGACGCCTCCGGCCGCTGGGTTCCCTGATGAACCGGCGGTGAGACGAGGGGAGGGCCGAGACGATAGCTATCGTCCCGGCCCTCCCGTCTGCGTTGGGCGCGTCTGCGCGCCTACAGCTCCGCTGCGTCTTCGACGGTGGCGAGGAACTCGGTCAGGCGGTTGGCCGCCGCCATGACGGAGGGGCCGTGCTGGCGCCCCGGCTGGCGACCCATGCGTTCGATGGGGCCGGAGATCGACAGGGCTGCCAGGACGCGGCCCGAGGGTCCGCGAACGGGCGCAGACACGGAGGCGACGCCCGGCTCGCGCTCGCCCACGGACTGAGCCCAGCCGCGTCGGCGCACCTCGGAAAGCATGGTCGCGTTGAAGGAGGCGCCGTACAGGCCCCGGTGCAGCCGATCGGGTTCCTCCCAGGCGAGCAGGACCTGGGCGGCCGAGCCCGCGCTCATCGAGAGCGTGGCGCCCACGGGGATCGAGTCGCGCAGCCCCATCTCGCGCTCCGAGGCGGCGACGCACACGCGGTAGTCACCCTGGCGGCGAAAGAGCTGGGAGGACTCCTTCGTGTGGTCGCGCAGCGCCTGAAGGACGGGCATGGAGGCCTGGAGGAGGCGGTCTTCTCCGGCGGCGGAGGATAGCTCCTGGAGGCGGGGCCCCAGGATGAAACGGCCCTGCATGTCGCGGGCGACCATCCGGTGGTACTCAAGGGCTACGGCCAGACGGTGAGCGGTCGGGCGCGCGAGTCCGGTACTGGTGACGAGTTGTGCGAGCGTAGCCGGCCCCGCCTCGAGAGCGCTGAGGACCAGCGCTGCCTTGTCGAGGACGCCAACGCCGCTGGATGCTTGCTCTTCCATACAACTATTTAATATCTCATTCTTTGAGATGGCAAGCTGTTAGATAGTGAAACAGGTCAAAGAGACGTCCGAGAGGTGAGACCGGATGTGTCGACACGCGGTCAAGGCGTTTCCATTGAGGACGAGATAAGACTGACACCGTGTCTCCAAAAGCGGGGACCCCAGGAGGATCAATGAGTGCAACGATGGCCGAAAAGGTGTGGCTCGACCACATCGTGTCCAAGGGCGAGGACGGCGCCCCCGACCTCCTGTACATCGACCTCCACCTCGTGCACGAGGTCACGAGCCCCCAGGCCTTCGAAGGCCTGCGCCTCGCCGGGCGTCAAGTCCGCCGTCCCGACCTGACGATCGCCACTGAGGACCACAACACGCCCACGGTCAACATCGACATGCCCATCGCGGACATCACGAGCCGCACGCAGATCGACACGCTGCGAAAGAACGCCCGCGAGTTCGGCGTGCGCCTGCACTCCCTCGGAGACGCCGACCAGGGCATCGTTCACGTCGTCGGACCCCAGCTGGGTCTGACCCAGCCTGGCATGACGATCGTCTGCGGCGACTCGCACACCTCTACGCACGGAGCCTTCGGCGCACTGGCCTTCGGCATCGGCACCAGCCAGGTCGAGCACGTGCTCGCCACCCAGACCCTTCCCATGGCACCCTTCAAGACCATGGCCATCACCGTCAACGGCTCGCTGCCCGCAGGATCGACGGCCAAGGACATCATCCTGGCCGTCATTGCCAAGATCGGCACCGGCGGCGGACAGGGCTACGTCCTGGAGTACCGCGGCCAGGCGATCCGCGAGCTGTCGATGGAAGGCCGCATGACGATCTGCAACATGTCGATCGAGGCGGGAGCGCGCGCCGGCATGATCGCCCCCGACCAGACGACCTTCGAGTACATCAAGGGCCGCCCCCACGCGCCCGAGGGCGAAGAATGGGACCGCGCCGTCGAGTACTGGTCGTCCCTGTCCTCCGATGAGGACGCAGTCTTCGACGCCGAGGTCGTCCTCGAGGCCTCCGACATCGAACCCTTCGTGACGTGGGGAACCAACCCCGGCCAGGGCGTGCCGCTGTCGGCCGCCGTGCCCTCCCCCGATGACTTCGCCGACGAGACCCAGCGCGCGGCGGCCGAGCGCGCCCTTGAGTACATGGACCTCGAGGCCGGTACCCCCATGAGAGAGATCGCCGTCAACACGGTCTTCATTGGCAGCTGCACCAACGGGCGCATCGAAGACCTGCGTGCCGCCGCAGGCGTCGTCAAAGGCCGACGCAAGGCGCAGGGCGTTCGAGTCCTGGTCGTGCCCGGCTCCGCGCGCGTGCGCCTGCAGGCCGAGGAGGAGGGCCTCGACAAGATCTTCACCGACTTCGGAGCCGAATGGCGCAACGCCGGATGCTCCATGTGCCTGGGCATGAACCCCGACACGATGGACGCGGGCGACCGCTCCGCCTCGACCTCCAACCGCAACTTCGAGGGGCGCCAGGGCAAGGGAAGCCGAACCCACCTGGTGTCCCCGCTCGTCGCGGCTGCCACCGCCGTGCGAGGCACCCTGTCCTCACCTGCCGACCTCTGAGCCGCCCGCCCGAAGCCACCCGAGAGCGGGGGACAGGCCCCGGCCTCGTCCCCCACGGAAGAAAAGACTGACGCATCCATGGAAAAGTTCATCACCCACACCGGCATCGGCGTTCCGCTGCGCCGCTCCAACGTCGACACCGACCAGATCATCCCCGCCGTCTACCTCAAGCGCGTCACGCGCACGGGCTTCGAGGACGCCCTGTTCGCCGCCTGGAGGAACGACCCCGACTTCGTCCTCAACCAGGACGCCTACAAGAGGGGCTCGGTCCTGGTCGCAGGACCCGATTTCGGTACCGGGTCCTCGCGCGAGCACGCCGTGTGGGCGCTCAAGGACTACGGCTTCCGCGTCGTCCTGGCACCCAAGTTCGCCGACATCTTCCGCGGTAACTCCGGCAAACAGGGGCTCGTGACCGGCATCATCTCGCAGGAGGACTGCGAGTCCCTCTGGAAGGTCCTCGAATCCGAACCCGGCGCCGAGGTCACCGTCTCACTGGAGGAACGCACCTTCCGCGTGGGCGCGATCTCCGGCACCTTCCAGATCGACGACTACGTGCGATGGACCCTCATGGAAGGCCTCGACGACATCGCCCTGACCCTGCGCCACGAGGAGGAAATCGAGGCCTACGAGGCTGCCCGCCCCTCCTTCAAGCCGCGCACACTCCCCGCGAAATTCCTGCCCAAGGAAGACGTCGTGTCCGCTCGCGACTAAACGACTTCGCACACTGGCCCCTACCTAGCTAGAGTAGGGGCCAGTTACGTCCTATTGAGGAGCCATCCATGTCATCCATCCTGCAGGTCGAAGGCGGCCACCCGCTGCGCGGCGAGATCACCGTTCGCGGCGCCAAGAACTTTGTTCCCAAGGCCATGGTCGCCTCGCTGCTGGCCGATACCCCCTCCGAGCTCTACAACGTGCCGCTCATCCGCGACACCGACGTGGTGTCCGACCTGCTGAGCCTGCACGGGGTTCGAATCGACTTCGATCAGGACCACGGCACCCTGCGGATGGATCCCTCCAACGTCAAGATCGCGTCTCGCTCCGACATCGACACTCTCGCGGGAGCCTCGCGCATCCCGATCCTGTTCTGCGGCCCGCTCCTGCACCAGCTGGGCGAGGCGTTCATCCCCGAGCTCGGCGGCTGCGCGATCGGCGGCCGTCCCATCGACTTCCACCTGGAGACGCTGCGTAAGTTCGGTGCGATCGTCGACAAGCAGCCCGACGGCGTCCACATCAAACGCCCCTCCACGGGCCTGCACGGCGCCATCATCGAGCTTCCCTTCCCGTCCGTGGGAGCCACCGAGCAGACGCTGCTGACGGCAGTGCGCAACGAGGGCATTACGACACTCAAGGGTGCGGCCATCGAGCCCGAGATCCTCGACCTGATCAACGTCCTCCAGAAGATGGGCGCGATCATCTCCGTGGACACGGATCGCACGATCCGCATTGAGGGCGTCGACAAGTTGGCCGGCTACCGTCACACCGCGCTGCCGGACCGCATCGAAGCCGCCTCCTGGGCCGCCGCCGCCCTGGCAACCCGCGGCGACGTATACGTGCGCGGCGCCCGCCAGCCCGACATGACGACCTTCCTCAACACCTTCCGCAAGGTGGGCGGCGCCTTCGACATCGACGCCGACGGCATCCGCTTCTACCACCCGGGCGAGCCTCTGCACGCGATCGCCCTGGAGACGGCCGTCCACCCGGGCTTCATGACGGACTGGCAGCAGCCCCTCGTCGTGGCGCTCACCCAGGCGCGCGGCCTGTCAATCGTGCACGAGACCGTGTACGAGAACCGCTTCGGCTTCACCGAGGCGCTGCGCAAGATGGGCGCGAACATCGAGGTCTACCGCGAGTGCCTGGGCGGCACGCCCTGCCGCTTCGGCCAGAAGAACTACTATCACTCCGCCGTCATCTCCGGGCCGACGCCGCTGCACAGCGCGGACATCGAGGTCCCGGACCTGCGCGGAGGCTTCTCGCACCTGATCGCTGCCCTCACCGCCTCGGGAACCTCCACGGTGTCGGGTATCGACGTCATTTCACGCGGCTACGAGCACTTCACCCGAAAGCTCCACCAGCTGGACGCGCGCGTGCGCTACCTGGACGACTGACGCGATGAGCGGTCGGGGAGCGCGGCGCTCCATCCTGTTGCTGGTCTCGTCGATGTCGGCGGGAGGGCGCAGCGTGCGCCTGGGGCCTCGCATCGTGCGCATCCTGCGTGGCGGCGGCTGGGAGGTCGCGGTTCGGCTTACCGCCCCGGGCGATGACCCCGCCGAGATCGCTGCCGGCGTTTCGCGCGGCACGATCGTCGCTGCCCTCGGTGGCGACGGGTACCTGAGCGCGGTGGCGCGCGGGTGCTACGAGTCCGACGCGTTGTTCGCTCCCATGCCGGGCGGGCGCGGGAACGACCTGTGCCGCGCGCTCGGCGTCGGCACGGATCCACTCGCCCGCGCACGCGACCTGGCGCGCCTCGGGTTCTCCTGGGCTCCGAGCGGGCGCGAGGCGCGGGCCGGGGTTGTTCGCTCGTCCACCGACGCGCTCGCGGAGCGGGTGTGTCCCCTTGACGGCATGTGGGTGCGCTCGCGTGACGGTGTGCGTCTTGCCCTCGGCATCGTCTCGGTGGGGTTGGACGCGCGCGCCAACATCCTCGCCAACGAGTCCTCCCTGACCTCTGGGCTGCTCGCCTACGGGTATGGCGCCTTCGCGGCCCTGGCCTCGCACGAGCCCACCGAGATCGTGGCGAACGTCGACGGTCGAGAACGCAACATGAGCGGGTGGATTGCCTCCGTGTCGAACTCGGGCCGTTTTGGTGGCGGTGTCACGCTGGTGGACTCCTCCGACATGAGCGACGGCGTGCTTGAGGTCTGTCACGTCGGCCCGCTGCCTCTCGCCCGCGCCCTGCCCGTGTTGGCCCGGGTAGTTGCCGGTCGCGCCAAGAAACACCCGGCCATCGCGGTCGAGAGCGCCCGCTTCGTGTCCTTCGCCGCGCCCACCGGAATGGTTGCGATGGCCGACGGGGATCGGATCGCCTCGATCCCATTCACCGTGGACGTCGCCCCCGGAGTCGTGTCCGTCCTCGTCTGACGCCCCCGTGGCGCCTCGAGGCGCGCGTGAGCTGCGCTCGGCCGCTCTGTGACGTGGGGCGGGCACTGCGCCGCGCGGGGCGATGCTCCCCTTAGAATTGAGACATGAGTAAAGTCTCTGGTTTCTACGCCTTCGCGAAGGGCGTGCTCACACCCATCATGACCCCCTGGGTGAAGTTCACCGTCACAGGCGAAGAGCACATCCCCTCCGAGGGGGGCTTCCTCCTCGTCTCCAATCACCTGTCGAATGTCGACCCGCTGTGCCTGTGCTGGTTTTTCATGAAACGCAACACCGCTGTGCGTTTCCTGGCGAAGAAGTCGATGTTCTCCGTGCCCGTTTTCGGGCGCATCATCGCCGGAATGGGCCTGATCCCCGTCAACCGCGACTCGAACCCGTCGGCTGTCCTGGCGCCGACCCGCGAGGCCCTGGCAGCCGGTGAGGTCGTCGGCATCTACCCCGAGGGGACGCTCACGCGAGACCCCGACCAGTGGCCGATGGAGTTCAAGTCCGGAGCCGCGCGCCTGGCCCTCGACACGGGCGTGAGCGTCATCCCCCTGTCCCAGTGGGGACCGCAGGACATCATGGCCCCCTACAACGCCAAGGGCATAGACATGCGGCCCGGCCGCCGCATCGCCTACCGCTTCGGTGCGCCCGTCGACCTGTCCGACCTGATTGGCCCCGCCGGCTCAGAGGACCACGACGCGGTCAACGAGGCGACGCGGCGCATCTGCGACGCCGTGCGCGCGGGCGTCGGTGAGCTGCGCGGCGAGACCGTTCCCGAGAGGGTGTGGGATCCCGCCACCCAGGCCGGCCCCTGGTGGGAAGAAGAGACCGCCAAGCGCGCCAAGAAGACGAAGAAGGCCGCGAAGAGGAAGCGCTAGGCGCGGATAGCGCATCGGCGGCTCGGGTGGGCGGGAAGCCAACGAGGAGCTGGCGCCGCCCAAGCGACCCGATCGCCGTGGGCGGCGAGCTAACGCGGGATCCCGTCCGGTTCGTGGCCCGCACCGGCGCCGTGGACGGGCCGCTGTGAGACAAAGCCCCTCGATGGAATGTGACGCTATTCCCGGGCTAGTAGAATGCTCCTGACAGGGAGGTCTCGATGAGTATGACGACAGCGGCGGTCCTGGGGACGGGCGCGTGGGGTACGACGTTCGCGCAGGTACTCGCTGATGCTGGCGTGGACGTCGCCATGTGGGGGCGCAACGCCGACACGATTTCTTTCATTAACGGGCACGAGAACCCGACGTACCTGCCGGGCATTACCCTCTCGGATCGCATCGAAGCGACGACGGATCTTAACCGGGCCCTTTCCGGTCGCCAGCTGGTGGTCGTCGCCGTCCCCGTCAAGGCGGTGCGCCCCACCCTCGCCGCGGCCCGCGATTTCTTCGCCGAAGACGTCGCCCTGCTGTCCCTGGCCAAGGGCCTGGAGCTGGGCACGCTCAAGCGTGTCGACGAGATCATCGCCGAGGCATCCGGGGTTGCCCACGACCGCATCGCCGTGCTGTCTGGCCCCAACCTCTCGCGTGAGATCGCCGAGCATCAGCCCACCGCTACCGTCGTCGCCTCCACGAACGTGGAGCTCGCCAAGGAGATCGCGCGCGCCTGCCACAACTCCTACTTCCGGCCCTATGTGTCCGCGGACGTCGTGGGCACCGAGATGGCGGGCGCCACTAAGAACGTCATCGCCGTCGCCATCGGCGCCGCGGAGGGCATGGGCCTGGGCATCAACACGCGCTCCACGCTCATCACTCGCGGCCTGGCGGAGATGACCCGCCTCGGCACGGCGCTCGGCGCGGATCCTGCGACTTTCGCTGGCCTGTCCGGTATCGGCGACCTGGTGGCCACCTGCTCCTCGCGCCTGTCGCGCAACTTCTCGCTGGGGCACCGGCTGGGGGCCGGTATGAGCCTCGCCGAGGCCATGGCCCTGTCGCCGGGCGTTGTCGAGGGCGTCGCCTCCGCGCGACCGATCCTCCAGGTCGCCGCTGCGGTCGGCGTCGACATGCCGATTACGAGCGCCGTCGTTGAGGTCGTCGAGGGGCGCGCCTCCATCAAAGAGATGGGGCGCATGCTGCTCGCTCGGCCACAGAAGATGGACGGCTGGAAGATCGAGTTGGTTTGAAAGACGCACGGGCGGGCGGGGAAAGCCTGACGCGCGGTAGGCTTGGAGTCATGACTGTAACTTCCCGCCCTCGCGTCCTCATCGTCTTTGGTGGACGCTCATCCGAGCACGAGGTCTCCTGCGCCACGGCAGCCGGCATCCTCACGGCCATCGACCGCACCAAGTGGGACGTGATCCCGCTAGGTATCACGCACGACGGGCAGTGGGTGCGAGTTGCCGACGACCCGTCGGCGCTGAAGTTCAAGGATGGGAAAGGCCAGTCCGTCACCGCTGGCACCACTCGCGTGGCCCTCACCCCGGGGGAGGGCAACCTCGTTGAGCTCACCTACGACGGCGACCCCGACGCCGCCGGCTCGCGCGTCGTGGGCGTGGAGGACCTGGGGCGGGTCGATATCGTCTTCCCGCTCCTTCACGGCCCCTACGGCGAGGACGGGACCATTCAGGGACTCTTCGAGATGGCCGGGGTCCGCTACGTCGGATGCGGCGTGACCTCCTCGGCGATCTCCATGGACAAGCACCTGACCAAGACCGTGCTGGCCGCCGCCGGCATCGACGTGGGTCAGTGGGAGCTGGTCACCGCTCGCCAGTGGGAGGCCGACCCGGCCTCGTGCATGGATCGCATCGAGCGCCTCGGCTTCCCCGTCTTCGTCAAGCCCTGCCGCGCCGGCTCCTCCGTGGGCATCTCGCGCGTCACCTGCCGCGAGGACCTGCCCGTCGCCATCAAGGAGGCAGCGAATCACGATCCCCGCATCATCGTCGAGGCATCCATCTCCGGCCGCGAGGTCGAGTGCGGGGTGCTGGGCTCACGCTCCGACTGGTACAGCGGCACCTCGCCGCTGGGCGAGATCGTCGTACCCGAGGGCGAGTTCTACGACTACGAGCACAAGTACGTGGACGACGTCGTCGGCCTGTCCTGCCCGGCTGACGTCGCGCCCTCGTACGTCCAGCGCATTCGGGAGACCGCGTGGCGCGCCTTCGACGCACTCGAGTGCGAGGGTCTGGCACGCGTCGACTTCTTCCTGGAGGAATCCACCGACACCGTCATCATCAACGAAGTGAACACGATGCCAGGATTCACACCTATCTCGATGTACCCGCAGATGTGGGCCGCAGCTGGCCTGGACTATCCGGATCTGCTCAGCGAACTCCTCACCGAAGCTTCGCAGCGCCCTATGGGCCTGCGCTAGGGGCACTGTGGCAACCTTGCGCACCCGACCTCGTCAATCCCTATCATCCCGACACGACACTTAAGGACGCACATGACGACCAAGCCCAAAGTCACCCTCGTAACCTGTCGATCCATGCCCAACCTGTTCCCCGGCGAGGAGGGACTCCTTGATGAGTTGGCGTCGCGCGGATGCGACCCGCAGGTCAAGGTCTGGAATGATCCCGACGTCGACTGGGCCGATGCTGGCATGGTCGTCGTCCGCTCCGTCTCCGACTACGCGCAGGACCGCCCGGCATTCCTGGAGTGGACGCGCCAGCTGCGTCGCGTGCAGAACTCGGCCGACGTGCTCGACTGGAACACGGACAAACACTACCTGAAGGAACTGTCGGCGATGGGGTTGCCGACGATCCCCACGAGCTGGCTGGAACCCGCGCATAACCTTTCCAAGCACCAGATCCACACGCGTTTCCCCGCGTTTGGCGAGTTCGTCGTCAAGCCCGCCGTCTCCTCCGGCGTGCGCGACGTGGGCCGCTACACCACCGTGGACATCCGTCAGCGCCAGGCGGCCATGCGTCAGGTTCAGGACCTGCTGGGCGACGGTCGTTCCGTCATGATCCAGCGCTACGTCGAGGAGATCGACCTGCACGGCGAGATCTCGCTCGTCTTCTTCA
>ERZ772917.1428-NODE-1428-length-13719-cov-77.958358_pt1 | contig 13719 bp, 10 predicted proteins | sample MGYA00511187_ERZ772917 | MGnify/ENA primary metagenome ERZ772917 (study PRJEB29015, sample SAMEA2737925) | human oral metagenome | biome: human oral; feature: human-associated habitat; material: dental | place: China | collected 2012 ... | reverse complement strand
AGGACGGCACGACCCTCATGGTCGTCACCCACGACGCGCTCGTCGCCGAACAGGGACAGCGCGAGATTCGACTCGACCACGGGAAGGTCGTCAAGGAAACCTGGCACGATCACGACTTCGCACAGCGTGCCTCCGGCCTGGTCCTGCCCGGCCGCGAGGGCGACGCTCGTAGCGGAAAGGACAAGGTACGATGACCACCCTCGACTCAGGCTTTCCCCGGTGGGCCGCCACCGCCTCGTTTGCGGCCCTGGGCGCCCTCGGCGCTACGATCCTCGCGGCCTGCGCCCCCTCCACCGGTTTGGACATGAGTAAGCCCATGGCGGACGGCACGTGGACCGCGCAATCCAACGCCGACGACCAGGGCTCCGTCGGCACCATCACGATCACGGTCGAGGGCGGGCGCATCACCGCTACCTCCTACGAGACCACGCTCGCCGACGGCACCGACAAGGGAGCCGACTACGGCAAGAGCTCATCCGGCGAAGTCTTCAACGAGGACTACTACAAGAAGGCCCAGGCAGCCGTCGCCTCCTACCAGGAGTACTCCGACAACCTCACCCAGGTCGGCGACCCCGCCAAGGTCGACGTGATCACCGGCGCCACCGTCGCCCACCAGCAGTTCGTGCAGGCCGCCATCCGAGCCATCGCCGCCGCCCAGGGAGTATCCCCCGATGGGGCCGACGACATCACCATCCCCGGCCTCAACGAGTCCACGAAGGACGGAGAGCTCGACAAGGACCTCGGAGGCTCCGACGGCTGAGGTCGTGACGGGCCGCAGCGGGGGCGCGTCGGGATCGCCGGGGCTCGCTCGCGGTGCGTCGATCTCCACCCAGCCTGTCCGCGGTGCGGGTGCGCCCGCTGCGCCTTCGACTACCGCGCCTGCGGCGTCCGCCGCGGATCGGGGTGCGCACGGTCACGGCGTGCCTGCGGCCGATGTCCAGCCCGCGCCCTGCGTTGCGCCGATGTGGCGCTCCTCCTTCCCCGCCATGGGCACCCGCGTCGACATCATCGGCTGGGGCGGGGAGGGAATGGCGATCGTCAATGCCATCGTCGAGGTCGTGGCCAGACACGAGGACCTGTGGAGCGTGTTCCGCCCCTCCTCCGAAGTATCGCGGCTGAACTCGTTGCTCGACCACACCGCCGAGCCTTCGCGCGACGGAACGACGTCTGTGGGATCGCGCGACGGCCTCGTCGTGAGTGAAGAAACTGACCGGCTGCTGCGTTGCGCGCTGGCGCTCGCGGAGGCGACCGGGGGAGCGTTCAACCCGATGATTGGCCCGCTCGTCGCCGCGTGGGACGTGAAGTCCATGCGGGCCGCGTACGTCGCGGGCGCGCCGATACCGCCAGCGCCCGATGCGAGGGTCATTGAGGCCGCCCGGACAGCGTCCTCTCCGAAGTGTCTCACGCGCATCGGTGAGCGACTGTGGGCGCTGAGTGCGCCACATGGTGGCGCTAATGCTGTGCGCGCGGCCGGCGATGGAACGTCCCGAGGGCACGTCAGCGGTACCCGCGCCAGCGCTGAATCCGCCGCCATCTCCGTCAACGCCCGCGATGAGCGCGATCATCGTGACTCGGGCCGGGTGGCGGGCGCGGCCATCGACTCGGATGCGGGCGCGCCCGCCGCGCGGAGCTCCAGGGAAGCTAGCGGCATCTCTTCGCGGCCGCGCGTGGACCTGGGCGGCATCGCAAAAGGGTACACGGCGGACGCGTGCCGTGACCTCGCGGTGAACATGGGGGCGCGAGGCGTCCTCGTGTCCGTGGGAACGTCCTCGGTGTCTGTGTACGGGACTCGCTCCGACGCGATGCCCTGGCGAGCCGGGATGCAGGATCCGAGCGGCGTGCCCACCCGCGTCGCCGACGTCATCGAGCTGCCCGCAGACGGCATGGCGTCCCTGTCGACGTCGGGCGACAACCTCGGGCCGCTGGGTGGGCCGGTGCACGGCGGTGACGGGGGCGATGTTGGTGTGGCCTCTGCTGTCTTTGATGCGGCCGACGTCCCAGCTCCTGCTACTTCCCCCGTTGAGCTCGCGCCCGCCCTGCCTGTCGCCGGGGCCGTTCCTTCTGTCGCCGGTTCTGCTGGTTCTGGTCGCCCGGCGTTTGCTGCCCCGAGGGTGCCGTACCCTGCTGGGAGAGCTGACGGCCTCGTCTTCGCATCTGGTGCGTGTGAAACATCTCGTGAAACAAGCGAGTTGGGCGCGCGTCTACTCAGCCACCACATCATCGACCCGCGCACGGGCTACTCGGCGAGCGCGGGCGTGCGGCAGGTCAGTGTGGTGGCCACGTCTGGAGTGCTGGCGGAGGCGCTGTCCACGGCGCTACTCGTCAATCCTTCTATCGACGTGGATGACGTCGTCGCCCGCTGGTCCCGCGCGAGTGGAACCCCGGCCTCGGCGCGAGTTGTGGGCCTGGCGAGGGCAGTGCAAAGCTGAGGTTCAGGAACGGTCCGCTTCGGACGGTGCTCGCGGAAATAGGCCGCGGACTTACCAACCTGGCGAAGCCGGCGGGAGTGATGCCGCGCTGGCGATACGCGCACCTGAACGTTCCAAGGGTGCGATAGCTTCTGCTCTTGGGCCACCGACGGTTGCTATGCAGCGGAAGCTGCGACTGCTGGATGCAACCGTGGGACCTGGCGAGCCTCGTGGCGCTCGACCGGTGGCGAAAGCGTGACGGCAGCTTTGAGAATCGTCGCTCGGTGGTCGGCCTGTGGACAGGGGGCCAGGAGTGCTTCCGAGGTGGGCGCTAATGGTTCCCGGCGCGCGCAGGGAGTGCGCAGGTGCTGTCGCCGTCGCCTGTCTGTGGGAGTGCAAAGCGTGAGTTGGGCGCACTGTATCCGTTGTGGGGCGGTACACCCGTTACGGGGCGGTGCACCCGAACAGAAGGGGTGTAATGCCTACGGATCAGGTGCACTGCCCTCCGGAACAAGTGAAAATGTGGGCAGTGTGCGAGAGAGCTTGTTTTGCTACGACGGGGATAGGATCGCATTGTGCTCTTTCCACAGCCCCTCGTTAGGGTCGTCGTCTGTCCACAGGGAGGTGATTGACTTGATGTGCTGGGCTCGTGAAGCTGCGAGAATCCGCATATGTGCAGCCACCAATTGACGGTCATTCGCTCCTCGGAGGGGCGTCGAATGGCCCACGAGGAACAGGAATCAGATGCTTGCTTGCACGTGATGCGGGGGTGCTACGTGCGAGTTGAGGATCCGCGGCTTCTTGAGACTCCATGGAGTACTTGGATAACGGTGGCGCGAGCGCGTCTCCTCGCTGTTCACGCGTCGGGGAGTGGGGACCGAGTATTTGTTGGTGCAAGTTCACTTGCCTCTCGAGGCATTCCTCTGTGGGAGGCGAATCCGGACGTATTTGTCTGGGCTCGTACACGCCGTGGTAGTAAGCCTCTTCGCGCTGTTCGTGCAGCGGGGTTTCTTGTGCCCGCGATTTCGGTGCGATGGTCCGTTGTTGCACCGCTTGAGAAAGAACTGAGCAGTGTTGGAGGTGTCCTCGCTGAAGGTGTCATTGACGCTGCGGTACGAATGGCTTGTTGGTCTGAGCACCTGAGTGCGTTTGTTGGAATCTGTATGGTGCTCAATAGGCAGTCGTCCTTCTCCCTCTATTCGCAGGAGGAGTGTCGCGGCCGGGCGGATGGGGTCAGGTCAGAGATGCTGGATCGGCTGGCGCAGTGGCGCCAACGAAACGACAACATTCCTTCAGGGCGAGCAGAGTCCATCATTCGTGCCGCAGATCCAGGATGTGACAACCCTGCTGAGGCTGCGCTTCTGTGGGTTATCAAGTCGGTCAGCGCATCCGAAGTCGTGACCCAGCATGAGATCGTCATCAACGGACGTCGCTATTTCGCGGACATTGCGATTCCCGGACTCATGATCATCTTCGAGTTCGATGGGATTGGCAAGCTTGGAAAGAACGATGTCGAGTTTGCGAAGGCGAAACGCGAATGGGTTCAACGCGAGAACGACCTGCGCAGCGCCGGATGGGTGCTCTATCGGGTTTCGTGGCCGGATTACGAGGACATGAGGAGACTAAGAGCGTGGGTTGCAGAGTTGTTGGCGCCGTACCAAACCTCAATCCCCGCGTCAGCACAGAGCTTGTGGGCGGAGCCTACACAGGCATGCGACGGTCCGAATCGACGTTTTCACACGGCCGCATCTCAGCGGTGGGTGCAGGCGACCCACACCTGAGCGAGGCGCTACACCCGTTACGGGGCGCTACACCCGTTACGAGGCGCTACACCCGAACAGAAGGGGTGTAATGCCTACGGATCGGGTGTAGCGCCCTCCACAACAAGTGGAATCGCGATCTGCGTGCTGGTGTAAAGCCCCGGCTGAAAAGGCGTGTGGCTGCTGGAAGGGATAGGTGGCTGCGATTCTTGTGAACTAGCCGTGAACAGTGGGAAGATGCGCCCGGTCGGATAGTAGCCTGCCGAGATCAGGAAATCAGCGTATGCCCGTCGCCCCAGTGCAGTAGGAGCCGGACGCGCGCGATGAGGTTGGCAAGCGTCGCGGCGGCTCCGGGGGTTCTAGCCGAGGCGCTGTCCGCCGCTTTGCCTGTTGACCCGCCCACCGATGGTGACGACGCCGTTGCCCACAGGCCACGAGCGAGCGGCCTGCGGACGCTTCGGCCCGGATCGTCGGCCACGAGCGAGCGTCCGTCAGTGAGATTCGGCGCCCGTTCCGTTTCCGGGCTGGGAGTAAGCAGACTCGGGCGCGTGTGGAGCCCGGACGGTGACCTCTCCGTTGTTGATTGTGACGTCGCCGTTGATGACGAGGCTCGGTTCCGGCGCGAAAAGTCGGGCCATCGTCGACTGGCGCTTCATCCACGCAACGATCGCTAGGACGATCCCGATGACGACGTAGATGACGTGCTGGACCGTCGGGTTGTCGGCCAAACGTGGGGCGATCTCGTCGGCGATTTTCAGGACGAGACCCAGCATGATGAACAGGCTGGAGGCGACAACGATGGGGAAGCTGATGATCTTGTAGGTGTGGGCCGAGCGCAGGTAGAGCCACCTGTTGAGGACGTGGTATCCGAAGCCGACGGCCAGCATCGCCAGGGCCGCCCAGATGTAGTGGGCTTGCCTCGTCGAGGTCAGCCATGCCATGTGGTCCACGGCGAAGGCGCCGACGGCGCCGATGATGAGCAGGTAGTCAGGGGAGAAGAGTAGCCACAGGATGAGCTTCTTATAGTACCAGATGGCGAAGAAGACGAGGAGCCACAGCAGTACGGCGACAAAGAAATACATAGCTCAATCGTAGCTGACCGGTTGGTACATCAGACGCTTATGGGCCCCCTTCTAACGCGGTGCCAGGAGCGTCGCCAGATGGACCCCCGAGCGTCCGGCCAGCTGCGAGGCTTGGGTGCGGCACGAGAAGCCGTCGGCCAGGTAGATCGCGTGAGGCTGAGCGTCCAGGGTCGGCAGCAACGAGTGCGACGCGACGGAGACGGAAAGGTCGTAGTGGCCCGCCTCCATTCCGAAATTGCCCGCCAGGCCGCAGCATCCCTCCAGGCGGGTTACGCGCGCTCCGAGCGACTCGAGCAGGGCCTGGTCCGTGTCCCACCCCATGACGGAGTAGTGGTGGCAGTGTGGCTGAGCGACGATCTCGACGCCCTCAAGGCTCGGCAGGTTGCGCGCGGAGGCGGGAACTGCCGACAGTATCTCCGCGAGCGTGTGCGTCGCGCCCGACACGAGCGGGGAGCGCGGGTCGTCCGGCAAAAGGTCGAGCAGGTCGTCGCGCAGGACGGCCGTGCAAGAGGGCTCCACGCCGACGACGGGAATCCCGGAGGCCGCGAAGGGAGCTAGCGTGCCGAGCAGCGACGTCAGGTGCTTCTTCGCGCCACCCAGCTGCCCCGTCGTGATCCACGTGAGCCCGCAGCATGCGTCCGGAGCGACGATGGGCGCGAAACCGTTGGCCTCAAGCACGGCCACGACGGCGCGCGCGCCCGTGTCGTCCAGGGTCTGGCTGAACGAGTCCGCCCACACGAGGGCGTACGGGCGCCCGTCGGGGTCGCGCGGTCCGTTCAGGATCGTTGGGTGAGTCATTGACGAGGCCGCGGCACCGTCGCGCTCGCGGGCGTCCGTACTGGGGTTGGCGGCGGCGGGCAAGGCCTTGGCAAACAGGGACCGGCGTCGCGCCCACGCGGTGAAGGTCCCGGACTGGAGGGCGGGCATGCCTCGGCGAGGATCGAGGCCGATGGCGCGGAACGCGAGCGAGCGCAGGGCTTTGACGGACATGACGCTGTTGGCGAGGAAAGCCAGGCCGGGCACGCGCGAGGTGATGCGGGTGAGGCGCGGCAGCCAGCCGAGGGTGTAATGGCTGAGGGGGCGCAGGCGGCCCCGGTAGGTGCGGAAGAGGGCTTCGGAGCGGTAGCGGGCCATGTCGACGCCCGCGGGGCAGTCGGCTGAGCAGGCTTTGCAGGCGAGGCACAGGTCGAGGGCTTCGAGGACCTCGGGGGAGTCGATGGCGCGCACGAGCTGAGAGTTCGCCGCCTCCTGGAGGATGCGGGCGCGCCCGCGGGTGACGTCCTTCTCGTCGCGGGTTGCCAGGTAGGAGGGGCACATGAAGGTGCCGGGGACGCCGGCTCGGCACTTGCCCACGCCCGTGCAGCGGTGGACGGCGGCCGTGAAGTCGCCGGAGTCGGAGCGGAAGGCGAATCCGCCGTCGGCGGGCATCGGGCGGGCGGCGACGCGGCGCAGGTTCAGGTCGAGGGGGTCGACTCCGGGCTGCAGCTCGAGGCCGTCGCCGGCGGTGCTGGTAACTCCAGTGACGCCCGCAGCGCCGCCAGCGCCAGCCGTGCCGCCAGCGCCGCGAGCCCGAGCCTTTGCGCGCGACGCGGCCACGGCCTCGTCCATGGGTGCGGCGAGCACCCCGGGATTGAGGAGGTTGTCGGGGTCGAAGACGTGCTTGACGCGCGCGAACAGGTCGAGCATGTTGGGGGAGTACATGAAGCGCAGGAGTTCGCCGCGGGCGCGCCCATCACCGTGTTCGCCGGAGATGGAGCCTCCGTGGGAGGCACAGATGCGGGCCGCAGATTGGAGGAATGCGCGCGAGTGGGCGACTCCCTCGGGGGTGTCGAGCGGCATGGCGAGGCGCACGTGCACGCAGCCGTCGCCGAAGTGCCCGTACAGGAGTCCGTCGATGTTGAACTCGGCCATGAGGGCGGTGAAGTCGCGCAGGTATGCGCCGAGGTTCTCGGGCGGGACGGCAGCGTCCTCGAAGCCTGGCCAGGCCTGCTGGTCGCCTCCGCCCTCGCCGTCCGCGGGGGTGCGTCCTCCCAGTCCCGCCCCGTCGGCGCGGATCCTCCACAGGGCCGAGGCCTGGGTTCCCGGCGGGTAGACGACCGTGTCGATGGCCGCCGAGTCGGCGCACAGGGCTCGGGCGCGTTCAAGGGATGCGTCGACGTCTTCGCCGGGGGCGCCGACTTCGACGAGGAGCCAGCCGTCCCCTTCGGGTAGGGCGGGCACGGCGCCGGGGCCCTTGTGGGTGCGCACGACGTCGACGAGGCGCCGATCCATGCCTTCGACCGCGAGGGGGGCGTGGGCGAGTATCGCGGGTACGTCGTCCGCGGCTTCGATCATGGAGCTGTAGCCGAGCGCCGCGAGCACTGGTGCGTCGGGCAGGGGAACGAGGCGCACGGTGATCGACAGGATGAGGACGAGGGTTCCTTCGGTGCCGGCGAGCATGGCGGCGAGGTTGCGCCCGCTTTCGGGGGTGAGGTGTTCGAGGGAGTAGCCGGAGACCTGGCGCTTGAAGCGGCCTAGCTGCGTGCGGATCGGGGCGAGGTTTGAGTCGATGAGGGGGGCCAGCCCGGGCACGTCGCTGAGCGCGCCGTCGTGCGAGGTGGTGGCCGTGAAGCGTCTGCCCCGTCCGTCCACGCAGTCGAGGGAGACGATGTTGTCGGAGGTGCGGCCCCAGGCGGTGGCGTGCGGGCCGCAGGCGTTGTTGGCGACCATGCCGGCGATCGTCGCGCGGTTCTGGGAGGAGGGGTCGGGGCCGAAGCGCAAGCCGTGGGCGCTTGCGGCCGCCTGAAGGGTGGAGCCAACGCAGCCTGGTTCGACGGTCGCCGTGCGCGACTCGGGGTCGATGGCGAGGACGCGGTTCATGTGTCGTGAGAAGTCGAGGACGAGGCCGGGGCCGATCGCGTTGGACGCGCACGAGGTGCCACCGCCTCGAGCGGTGAGCGGGATGCCGTGGGCGCGGGCGAGTTCGAAGGCCGCGATCGCCTGCTCGCGAGTGCGTGGGAAAGCGACGGCGAGGGGCGCGATGCGCGTGAGTCCGGCGTCGGAGGAGTATCGGGCTCGCGTGCCCGTCGATGAATCGACGTCGATCAGTGCGCGTAGGTTAGACAGGAAGCCGTCGCTCATACGCCCAGTGTGTCACGGACACGCCGCGCCGGTTGGGGTTTTCCGGTGTGCGGATGGTTGCGCGCGGCACAGGGGAGTGGAGTTGTGGAGAGGCCGGGAGGCGGGTGGTCTCGGAAGCTGCTTCTTACGCGGGTTCCGGGTCGTCGCGGAAGAGGTTTGGGAAGGGTGTCACGGGCGCGGGGATGCGCTCGACGGGGGGCATGTGGAGACTGACCGGCTGTGAGGTGTGTGGGTATGTGCGCGGAGCTGCCGCGCCGCTGAGGCAGAATGGGGACAGTTCGAGGCGCGTCTCTTCGGATGCCGGAACCCGCAGTTCTGGTGCCGAGTATTCAACGATGTGCAGCTTCTTTCTGCCCATAGCCCCTCGCCTTATCTGTCGTTTGTCGTGTGCTGTGCAATAGTCTAACCGGATGGAAGATGCTCTGTCATCCGGCGTGCGCGCGTCGGACCTCATCGTACATGATCGGGGTCTCGTGCTGAGTCGAATCGTCAGTAGTTGTTCAACACATGTCAGCGGTGGTTGAGATCGTCTGCTCGTGAGGCCTGCAATGCGGACTGCCTCTCGCCTGTTCTCTAGGGTGTGGCGCGTCGGGTTGGCTGGAGTTGGCAAGGTGGGCTGTGGGTGTGGCGGGTTTTCCTTCGGCGCGCTCCTCGGCTCTTTGTTCCGCTCGCGGGGATGGTGGTGCCTGTGGGGTCGGGTCCTTGGGGTGCGTGGTCTGGTGTGCGATTCTACCGATGTGAAGGCGTTCTGGTCTGGCCTGTGTGACGGGCGGGCGTGCGTGACGGAGGTTGCCGACATCGCCTATGATTACGTGGTATCTATCCCATTGTGCCTGTGTCCTCTGTGTTTCTTTTGGAACGTATGAAACAATGGCCACGAGCGCCCCATACACGTGAAGGAAAGAGCGATGGCCCTGTTTGAGTTCGAGGATGGACACCTCGTCCCCGCTCAATTCGGATACCCGGTTGCGCATGATCTGGGTCCTGAACTGGTTGACGCAATCTGCCAGCAGGTCCTACAGATCGTGTCGCGCCCCCTGTTCCCGGTGACGTGGCGCGATATGACGGGACGGGTGGACGAGGAAACGCCGCGCCTGACGGCCCTTGACGTGACGGGGCAGATCGTCTCCGTCGAGATTCTCAAGCGCCTGGATTCGGAGACCCTCATTACGTCGCTGTCGCGGCTCGCCGTCGTCGCGTCGCTGTCCTGGTCGGAGCTGGCGGCGGAGTACCCCTCGGGTCCCGAAGGTTTCCGAACGGGATGGGCGCAGTTTCGCGACTCGATGCCGCCGGCGGTGGGCCCCGGCCCTCGCCTGATCATGGTCGCAGGCGAGATTGACCCCTCCGTTCGTCCCGCCCTGTCGATCCTAGCGACCTCGGGCGTCGAGGTTCACCTCATGAACCTGCGTCAGATGTCGAACGGGAGGCTGTTCCTCGATGTGAACGCGGTGGGCCCGCGCCTGTACGGCCACGCCCCGCAGCTCCTCGGCTCCGCTGCCGCCGCTCCGGCGATCGCCGCGCCCGCTGCCCCGACCGGTGTCGATGACCTCGCCGACGCGGATGCGCTTGATGAGCAGAGGGATGCCTCCGAGACGCCGCCGGAATCCATCGATGCGGGAGTGGACGAGGCGCCCGAGGATGGGGCGGAAACGCCGACGACGCGCCCGACGCCGAAGGTGGCGCCTCACCTGCGCGACGTTTTCGCCTACTCGGTTGACGAGGAGCCCCCTGCCCCCTGGCAGCCTGCGGACGAGGAGCGCGCCCCGGAGGAGACGACGGTCGAGGCCGTGGATGCCTCGGTGCCCGAGCCCTCCAGTGCGGATGCCCCCTCGGCCGACGAGGGGCCTGCGGGCGATAGCCTCGGTGGCGACCGCGATGCCGAAGCCGGAGACGAACGCCCTGAGGACGGGGGTCACGAGGCCGGTGAGTCGGAGACGCGCGAGGCCGGGCGCGACGGCGCCGCAGGCGCGAATGGAGAAGACGACGAGACGGGTGACGATCTCACCGATGACGCGCGCGAGCGTGATGCTGAGAAAGGCGTCGACGACGGCGCGGCTAACCGCCCGGGCGACGGGCTTGAGGAGTGGAGCGAGCATGATCACCCGGAGGAGCGTGCCGTGTACCTGAACGACGAGATGGACAGCAACGAGGAGCGGTACGCGCCCCAGGGCGAGAGGTCGCGCTGGGAGCGGCCCGCGCACCTGGGTAGTCGAACCTCCCGCCGCGCCCAGAGTGAGCCTGAGGAGCTCAACGACGGAGGAGCGACTGCCGCGGCCACGGCCTCGTTCGTGGATCGAGCGGAGGAATCGCCCGAGGTTGTCCAGGCGCGCGCAGAGGGCGTTCCCGTCCTCGGGCGTGACGAGGCCGGGCTGCGGACGCTGGCGCAGATCCTGGGGGAGGACACGCCCCTCGTCGCGCGCGGCGAGCTGAGGCTGCCTGATGACCTCGTGCTGGCCGCCAGTGGGGCGATCTGCGGTGCGGGCCTGACTTACCCGTCCCTGGACACGATGCTCACCGCGCGCGGCATGGGGCATATCGATGCGTGGGCGCTCGTGCGCATTGGCGACCGTCTCGGACCGACCCTGGCGGAGGCGCTCGACGAGGTGAACCGTGAGATCGTCCGCGAGTACGCGCATGCTCCCCGCGAGCGACGCGCCGCCAGGCACTGACGGGACGCGCTGGACGGAAGCAGAGTCCACGATATGCGCGAGGCGGCCCCGGGATCGGTAGGTTCCGGGGCCGCCCCGTGCGTGGGTGGGAGGAGACGGCGCTACCCGACGAAGGCCTCCAGCCACGCGCGCATCGTGGCGTAGACCTGTTCGCGAACGGGGGCGTCGGACAGGACCAGGTCGTGCTTGCCGGGGAAGCGCGCGATTGTTACAAGGTCGGACAGCTCTAGGCTGCGCTGGGCGATCACGACCGGATCCAGGACCGTGTCGGAGCTGAACACGCGCTCATTCCACTCCTCGCCGAAGTAGGAAGATGTGGCGACCAAGGATAGGACGGGGCACTCCAGGTGTACGTCCTTCTCGATCGTTTCGTGTCCGGCCATGATCGCCTCCAGCCAGGAGGCGGGCACCGGGTAGGACTCGGGCCGCTTCCACTCGTGGGCGATCGGCCACCCGACGACAGAGGGGTCGTTCGTCGCGAGGCCGTGGGGGATCGGCAGGTCGGAGGATGCCCGCCCGGCGAGAGAACGCCCGTAATGGCCCGACCCGCCCGTGGGCACCTCCCACATGGGGTTGCGCGAGGCGATGCGCCCGATAACAGGGGCCATGGCCCCACGCCAGGAGGCCATCGACTGCATCTCGAGCCATGCCGAGTTGAGAATCAGGCCGTCGAGTACCCCCGGGTGTCGGTGCGCCCATAGGGTGGCGATGAGTCCGCCCGTCGAGTGGCCCATGAGGATGAAAGGCTCGTTGTCGCGTTCCTCGCGGATGATCTCGATGGCCTCCCCGATCTCCTCGTCGTACACGGACAGGTCATCCGCGTAGCCGATGGTCTGGTGGGGGCGCAGGCTGCGGCCGTACTTGCGCATGTCGAGGGCGTAGAAGGCCGCTCCCGCCTCGCGCAGGCGATCGGCCATCTCCGTCTGGAAGAAGTAGTCGTTTCGTCCGTGCAGGTACAGGATCGTCATGTGGGCAGTCTCGGGAGGCGTGGCTCGCACCAGTGTCGCAACGCAGGGGCCTTCCGCGTCGTCGATGAGCTCGATCGTCCGGGACTCAAAGCCCTCGCCGAGGACGTCGGTGCGCCAGCTGGTTCCGGGTGGCCCTTCCTCTCCCCAGGGGGCCATGACATCGCGCTCTGGGGCGTCGGGGGACGAGGCCTTGGCGTCGACCCCGGAGAAATCGGGCAGTCCGCTTTGTTCGGGGGAGTGTGGGCCTGTCGGAGAGGAACTGCTGATAGAACTCATGTGATCAGCATAACCCGCTCTGGGCGTATGAGGAGCGACCATCTGAGGGCTCCGGGTGGGCTTAGCAGGACGCGCCCTGGGCGTGCGGATGGCGGTTGGCGTGGCGCATGCTTGGGACGCCGCTCCCGTCGGCTTCCGGGAGCTCTTGGGCTAAACGCGTTACTTCTTGCGTCGCAGCGCCACGACCAGGGCCCCGGCCGCGACCAGGAGCAAGGCGGCGACCGCCGCGCCAATACCAATGAGCAGGCCCGTGGAGGAGTTGCTAGCGAGCGTGTTGGTGTCGTGCCCGGCCGTGGCGGAGGGGTCGGCGGCCGGGTTGGTGGTGGGTGGGGGAGTGATGGTGAAGGGGTTGATGGGCGCGACCGGGTCGATGAAGGGGCCGACCGTGCCGCGGTCGAAGTCTCCGAAGAAGGCCTGCTCAATGTCCCCTTCGATGAGAGGGTCATCGCTCGTGGGGATCACGCCACCCTTGTCGGTGTCCCACTCGCAGATGGTTTCGTGGACGTAGACGATCAGGTCGTCGACCTTCTCGTGGGTGGGGTTGGCGTTGCAGCGCGCGTTATTCACGCCCGTGAAATCGATCCGAAAAGAGATGACCTGGCCATCCTCAAAGGAGGAGGCGATCTGGTCGAGGTAGGCCATGGGCCCGCGCACCTGCAGGTGTCCGGCCTCGTCCACGGAGTAGAACGCGTGGCGTGCCTCCCCCATGTAATAGGCTTCGACCTTGCAATTGCCTGACCTGTAGGAGGCTTCGGCGTAGTAGTCATCGCCGCCCCCCGACCAGAAGGTCTCGACTAGGTCCTGACACTCCTGCGCCGTCATTACTTCCTTGAAAAGAGAAGTATGGAATGTCGTGTAGAGATAGAACACCGGCACGTGGTTGCCCTTGGTGGGGACGGATCGGCCTCCGTGCCGAAGCTCGACGCTGATCTTGATATTCTTCCCCGGCAGCAGGCCAGCGGCGGGGGCCTGGGTGGGAGGAGAGGAAGGGATAGGCACGGGATCGCCGCTCGCGTGGGCGGGCAACGCCACACCCACCAGAGCGCACGCAGCCGCCACCGCGCACGCCACCCACCGAGCCACACGCCCGACCCCAGGGTGGAAGCCCTGGCGTGGGGCAGCCGGGGACCCGTGCCGATCCCTGTCCGTCACGCTTGATTCCGTCGTCGCTATCATCGTCGTCCTCCCAGTCACCACAACACAGTCCCCTCAGGGGTAGCCCAGGGCGCTCGTCCTACTTCTTGCGTCGCAGCGCCACGATCAGGGCCCCGGCCGCGACCAGGAGCAAGGCGGCGACCGCCGCGCCGATACCGACGAGCAGACCCGTGGAAGAAGAGTCGGTGCTGGTGTCGTGCCCGCCCGTGGCGGAGGGGTCTGCGGGCGGGTTGGTGGTGGGTGGGGGAGTGATGGTGAAGGGGTTGATGGGCGCGACCGGG
>ERZ772917.1425-NODE-1425-length-13740-cov-53.779101_pt1 | contig 13740 bp, 10 predicted proteins | sample MGYA00511187_ERZ772917 | MGnify/ENA primary metagenome ERZ772917 (study PRJEB29015, sample SAMEA2737925) | human oral metagenome | biome: human oral; feature: human-associated habitat; material: dental | place: China | collected 2012 ... | reverse complement strand
CCGATGTCCTGCGACTGGGCGAGCAGTGGCAGCAGCGTCAGCAGTGGGTTCCCGCTCACCGTCGCAACCAGATCGTAGTCGTCGACCAGCACCCACGCCTCCGCCCCCGTCCACCAGGACCGGTGACGCAGCTGATCAGTGGTCACCTGGTCCCCCGGCAGGCGCCTGTGCAGGAAATCAGCCACCTCGCCCAACTGCTTCTGGGCGTCGTTGCGGTTGGCCGCATAGCCCACCAGGTACTCCTCCGGGATCTCGCCCAACAGCGTCCGCCGCGGGTCCACCACGAAGAACTGGGCCTGAGACGCGCTGTGCGTGCGCATGACCTCGGCGGCCACCGAGCGCAGGAACGTCGTCTTGCCGGACTTGGAGTCGCCGAACAGGTACAGGTGGGAGTCGCGGCGCGGCTCCATGACCAGCGCCCCCAGGCGCGACTCCTCCACTCCCAGCACCAGCCGGACCCGACCCTCGGGGTCCTCCGGCTCCGCGCCCGGAAGCAGAAGGGCCTGCTCGATCGTGATCCGCTCGGGCAGCAAGCGCAGTCGCGGGCCGGGACCTGCCGGCGCCGCCCGGGCGATCCGCTCCAGGGCGGCGCTCACGCCCTGCGCCAGGCTCGCCGGATCGTGAACGCCGTCGGCTCGCGGCAGCGCCAGGAGCATCTGGTGACCGCCTGCCTCGATGCCGCGGCCGGGCCGGTTCTCGGGGACCGCCGGGGCCGCCTTCCGACTCAGCTGAGTGTCGGTGACATCACCCAGCCTCAGTTCGAACCTGGTCCCGATCACGTCCCTCACCTGGGGACGCAGGTCGGACCATCGCTGGGCGCCGACCACCAGGTGCACGCCGTAGGTCAGTGCCCGCGCCATCATCGCCTGGATGCGCTGGTCCAGGTCGTCGAAGTCGGACCTGAGCGCCCCCCAGCCGTCGACCACGAGGAACACGTCCCCGTAGCCGTCATCGAAGCGGCCCTGCGCCCGCCCCGCACGATAGGTGCCGATCGAGTCGATGCGGTTGACGCGGAAGTACCGCTCCCGGTCCTCTATGATCCCCTCGACCTCCGAGAGCATTCGGTTGACGATCTCCGCGCTGTCGCGCGTGGCCACGCCCGCCACGTGGGCGGCCCCGTCGAAGGCCGTGAAGGCGCCCCCGCCCAGGTCCAGGACGTAGAACTGCACCTCCTGCGGCGTGTGAGTCAGGCTCAGCGCCATCACCAGGCTGCGCAGCGCCGTCGACTTGCCCGTCAACGGCCCCCCGACCACCGCCACGTGACCGTTAGCCCCCGACAGATCCACTTGGAGCAGTTCGCGCTTCTGCTCCAACGGCAGGTCGACCACGCCCAGCGGCGCCCGCAGGCGTCCGCGTTCGCGCCACGACGGCGAGACCAGCCCCAGGCCCGGCACCACCGTCAGATCCGTCATGAGCGAGTCCATCGTCTCCGGCACGTCCAGCGGCGGCAGCCATACCTGGTGCGCCGGAGTGCCCTGACCCCTCATTCTCGCCACGGCGATGGCGAGTTCGCTCATCCCCGCCCAGCGCTCGTCCCCGGCCAGGATCGGCCCGATCTCCTCCTGGCCGCCCGCGGCGGCGGGGGACTCCTCCAGGGCGAGCACCGGGGCGACGGTGAAGGGCAGGACCCTGATCGCCGCCGTCGGCGCCCCCGCGGCCGCGCGTCCTGCGACCCTGCGCGCCGGCGGGGGAGCCGCCACGTAGGAGGAACGGAAACGGATCATCTGGCCCATCCCGGGCTTGAGGTAGCCGACGCCGGGAAAGGCGGGCAGCTCGTAGGCGTCTCCGACCCCCAGGACCTCGCGCGACTCCACGGCAGAAAAGGTCCGCAGACCGAGCCGGTAGGACAGGTGCGAATCCAGGCCGCGCAGACGCCCCGACTCCAGGCGCTGGGAGGCCAGCAGCAGGTGCACGGACAGCGACCGGCCCAGGCGCCCGATCATGACGAACAGCTCGATGAACTCCGGTTTGGCGGACAGCAATTCGGAGAACTCGTCGAGGACGATGAACAGAGCGGGCAGGGGCGGGTGCTCGTGCTCGCCCGCCAGGCGGCCCGCCTCGTAGTCAGTGGCGTTGGCGTAGTTGCCCGCCTCGCGCAGCAGCTCCTGGCGGCGCACCATCTCGCCCCGCAGGGCGTCCTCCATGCGGTCCACCAGGGCGAGCTCGGACTCCAGGTTGGAGATCATGGCGGACACGTGCGGCAGATCCGCCATGCCGGCGAAGGTCGCCCCTCCCTTGAAGTCGACCAGGACGAAGTTGAGCTGCTCGGGCGGATGGGTCAGCGCCATCGCCAGGACGAGTGTGCGCAACACCTCCGACTTGCCCGAGCCGGTCGCGCCGATAAGCAGGCCGTGCGGCCCCATGCCCGCCTGCGCGGACTCCTTGATGTCCAGGACCACGGGCAGGCCCTCCGGGGTCACGCCGAAGGGGACCCGCAGGCGGTCGCGCCCCTCGCGGCGGCGCCACCGTCGGAGCGGGTCGAAATCGCGCACGTCCCCGATATCGAGCAGGTCCATCAGATCCGCAGAGCGCTTGGGGTCCGACTGACCCACCGGCGTCTCGGACTCGGGGCGATCGTCCCCCGTCCAGCGCGTCATGCGGCGCGCCACGGCCTCGGCCTGGGCGACGCCGACGGCGTCGGGCACCGCCAGGATCGGGCTGCGGTCCCTGAGGAGGACCTCCATCGCCCCCCTCTCCCCGTCCCGCCGATCTTCGCCGCTTGGGTGGAGGACCAGGCGCAGGGTGGACCGGGACACGAGCGGCCCCCAGGATGTCGCCGGGCGCAGCACGGTCACACCCTCGGTCCCCTCCGGGGAGCCGAGCCGCGTACCGGCGGGCAGGACGGCGTCGTCAACGACGAGGACCACGTGCGGCCAGGCCATGGTCTCGTCGCGCGGGCGAAAGGCGGCGCGGGTGGTGATGTCCTCGCCGAGCAGATCGGCGAGCTCGGCCGGGTCCGTCGCAACCATGCGGGCCCCGCCCAGGACGTCGGCGACCTCGGTGGACCGGGCGTGCGGCAGCCACTTGACCCACTCCCACTGCCCCCGCGACCGCTCCGAGCACAGGACGGCAATCCGCAGCGCCGTCGGCGGGACGAAGACGGCCAGGTGGGCGAGCATGGCACGCACCTGCGCACGGGCCGGCTCCTCGGCCCCGGCCACCTCGATATGGCTGAACTCCCCCGCCATGACGCCGAAGGGCATCTCGTCGACCGTGGAATGGGCGGCCAGGAAACGGCTCATGGCCGAGTGACACACCACGTCCGGGACCGCCAACGGCGCCAGCTCCGGTTCGACGAGCTCCATCGACAGATCCTGCGTCGACGTACCCAGGCGCACATTGAGGATGTCAGGCTGGCCGATCTCCCGCTCCCACAACCGAGTGCCGTCCTCCGCCATCAGCACCAGGGCGTCCGGATCCGGCAGATGCCAGGAGATGAAGGCGCGCTGGCGGGAGGCCACGTCCCTGACGGTGCGGCGCGTCTGGGACAGGTGGGCCAGGTACTCGCGACGCAGGCCGTTGACCGTCTGCCGGTGTCCGCTGACTTGACGGTAGATGTTGTAGCCCACCATGGACAGCATGGCGACCACCATGACCCCGCCCATGAGGAGCATGCGGGTGTTCTGGCCCTGCGACATGGCCATGAAGGCCATGACGCCCATTGACCCCATCATCGGCAGGACGGTGACGAGGATGCTGCCCATCCCCGCGGGCTCGGCCCGGTCGGGGGGAGCCTGGAGCACGATCTCCCCCGTGGGGAGCTCGGGCTCCCCCGCGGCATCGCTCTGGCTGGAATGAGTGACCATCGGCTTCTCCTGGTCAGCGGGCAGGGAACCCGGGCGGGCGTTCCCGATCCTACCTGTCGGCACTCGCGCCCAGCTCCCCGCGGGGGGTCGTATTATCGTCGGGCTCGGACCGCGTGGCGTCGTCTGCCGACCGCGCCTTCGACAGGACGGAGGAGAGGACACATGGCCGCCCGTTTGGCCTGCGCTACCATCCTCGACGCCGAGGGGCGCCGCGATATCGCGGTTCCCGTCGGCACCACCATCGCCGGCCTCACGGCCATGCTCGAGATCGATCTGTCCGACGGCCTGCTGCATCTGACCCACGCCGACGGCCGCCCCGCCGACGGCGCGGGCGTCATCGGCGCCGACGTCCCCTCCGGCGCTGTGCTGGCCGTCAACAGTGCGAGGGCGTCCTCTCTCGCCGCACACCGGGCCGCCTCCCGCAGTGAGGATCCGCGACTGCGTTTCGCTCTGCTCACAGCCACGCTCCTGGGCGCCCTCGCCCTGCCGGAGGTCCTCCTCGTCGTCGCCCCGCTGGCGGGATGGTGGGCGGTGCCGGCCTGGGCGCGGCTGGCGACCGGCGTCTGCGCCGGCTGCGCGGGCCTGGCGCTCATGGCCGCGCCGGGCATTCGACGTCGTCCACTTCCCTGCGCCGCAGCCTCCGCGTCCCTGGCCCTGGCCGCGCCGGGCATCCTCACGCCGGACTCCTCCCTGACGACCTGGCTCGTCCTGCCGGTGGCCGCGCTGGCCGCATTCCTCGGCTGCCTGCTGTGGTGGATGATCGAACGCGACATGACGACGGCGACGCTGGCCGTCCTGTGGGCCCTGGCCACCGGCATCGGCCTGGGGGTCTCGTGGACGGGCGCGCCCCTGCGCCTGCTGGCCCCCGCGGCGCTGGCGCTGACAGTGCTCGCCCTGGTGGTCGCGCCCTCGATCGCCCTGTCCGTGCCTCAGTCCCAGCTGCTGGACCTGCCGCTGGTGACCACCTCCGCCTCCCGAGTGCGGGCCCCGGAGGTCAGGGCCCCCTCCCGGGTCACCGCCCCGCGCGTCAACCGCACCCTGCGGGAGGCCACCCAGCGCGGCGACGTCCTGCTCCTGACGCTGTGCGCGCTGGCGACGGCGTGCGCGCCCTGGACCGTCCCGCTCATGGATACCGCCACCTGGTCGGGTCGCGGCGCCATCGCCCTGGTCGTCTCGGCGGTCGTGGCCCTGGCGGTGACGCCGCGCCACCGCTCCTCGCGCCTGGCGCGCACGCTGCCCCGGGCATGCGCCGTCCTCCTCGTGGCCGCAGCGGCGCACTCCCCGGCGGTCACCGGCGCCGTCGGCCCCCTGGGCGCCATTGAGACGCTGATCGCCGCGGCCCTCGCGATGGTGTCCGGCTGCGCCCTCCTCACGCGGACGGAGGGCTCGGCGCTGGCGGGCAGGGTCGCCGACATTCTGGAGTCCCTGTCCGTCCTGGCGCTCCTGCCCGCGGCGGCGCTCGCGACCGGTGTCTTCGACATTGTCAGGCGGGTGGCCTCGTGAGTCCGCCCACCCCGTACCCCCGACGACGCTCCTCCGCCTCCCGGACGGCGGCGTCGCAACCCCCGCCGGCGCGCGCCGGCGCGCGCGTGATCGCCTATCTGGTCGACGCCGCCGTGGTGGCCGCCCATGTCGCCGCGAGTCGTCTGTGGCGGCCCTCCGCCGTGCTCGCGGCCATCGTCGCCACCGAGGTCATCATCGTGCTCATGATCGCCCGGGCCGCGACCGGCCGCTCCCCCGGCGCCCTGCTCACTGGCACCGCAACCGTTCACGCGGGTACCGACAGGGCGCCCGGACTGGGACGAGAGGTCGTGCGCGATCTGCTTCTCGTGATCCTGTCGGCGACGGGCGTGGGCGGCATCATCACCCTGGTGCTGGGAAGGAACGGACGAAGCTGGGTGGACCGCGTCGCCGGGACCGCCGAGGTCAACCTGCGGGCGAAGATGCCCCGGAGCGGGCTCGCCAATCTTCCGAACACTGGAGCGGCGGACGGCGAACCCACCCTGATCTCGCCCGCCCTGTCCTGGCAGGGCCCGGCGGCCCCGTCGACACCCGTGGGGCGGCTGCCCGAGCAGCCCGCACCCGAGGAGAGGCCCGCCGAACCAGCGGCCTCCGCGGTGCCCTCCGCCGGGGACTCTCCGCGGCCCGCCACCCCGGCCATTCCCGAGCCGCCGATCCCCGTGGCGCCCGCGATTCCGCGGAGGCCGCCGTCCGAACCGCAGACCCTCATGGCACCCACCCCGCCTCCCGACCGGGATCGTCCTCGACCCCGCGCACTCGACCGGTCCCCGGCGCCACCCAGCCGGTACCGGGGCTCCGCCCCGACACCGCCCACCGAATCCGCGTCGCCGTCCCCCGCGGCATCGCCTTCCGCGCACCTGACCCCCGCAGCCGCGCCCATCGTCCCCGGAGTGCCGTCGCCCGCCCCGGTGCCCTCACCCGCCGAAGCGAACGACCGGCATCGGGCCCCGCTCGCACCCGTCGCATGGATCGTCATGGACTCCGGCGAGCGCGAGCCCGTCGACACCGTCCTCGTCCTCGGGCGCGCACCGACGTCGTCGGATCCCTCCCACCGCCTCGTAACGGTCACCGACCCCACGCGCTCCCTCTCGCGCACCCACCTGCGCCTGGGGCCGGCGGGACAAGGCGTGTGGGCCGAGGACATGTTCTCCGCCAACGGTACCCTGCTGCGCCTGGCCGACGGCTCCACCCACTTCCTTCCACGGGGCGAACGTGTGGAGCTCGACGTAGGCAGCGCCCTGGTCATAGGGGAGCGCACGCTGACGATCGCATGAGGGTGCCGGGCGCCACCCCGCGCGAACGGAGCGGCGCCCGGCACCAGTTCGACCGACAGCCCGGAACCGCCGACGCGGAGCGCGCTCCGCCCGGGTCTCACCCGCCCGGAAGCTACTGCGTCCCCGACACCCTGGGCAGGTCGAAGCGACGGGCGTTCGACTGGTCGGTCGTGGTGTAGGACTCGTTCGCCTCGTCGACGAGCTGTCCCACCAGGGCGAGCACCTCGCGCATCCCGTTCATGCCCTCGGTCCACTGCTGCTTGGCGACCAGATACGCCTGCTGCGCATCACCGTCCCAGTTGCTCTGGAGCTGGCTGAGCTCGGAATCCATGTTGTCGAGCGCGGTCTGGATGCCGGTGGCGCCCGACCGCAGGTCCCCGGCCGCCGCGGAGAGGCTGGCGGCGTTGACTCTCAGATCCATGATGCGTTCCCTTCCTACCTGATTCCGCCCAGACGCTGCGTCACCTTGGTGAAGGTGAGGTTCTGGTCCTCGTCCGTGGTGTCGTACTCCTGCTGCGTCCGGCGCAGACTGTCCTCGAGCTGGACCAGAGCATTGGTCACCTTGCGGGCGTCCTCGTTCCAAGCAGTCATGAGCTGTTGGAAGGAAACGGCCCCCATGCCCTGCCAGTTCGAACCGATCGCGATCATCTGACCCTCGATCGTCTTGATGCGGGAGTCGAGATCCTGCCGCGTGCCGGCTACAGTATCCGCTCCTCTGAGAATGGCGCCCTCGGCTGCGGCGATATTTCCTGCCATGCTTCCTCCAATCGGGTATGGGCCCGAGCGGCGCCAGGGTGACGCCGCTCTCATCACAGGAGGGTAACGGCACACTCCCCCGACGTCCAGGGATTGTTCAGCCGCGCACCGCCCCGGGAGTGCCCGCGCACGACTAGACTCGGGGCCGGGCGTCCGAGACCCCCGATCGGGCGAGACCCCCATCGGAGGAGCCATGTCCGCCACATCCCAGTCCCACACCCAGGCGCTCATACCGATCACCATCGCTCACGGCGCCGAAAAGGTCGACGTGTCCGTCCCCTCCGGCGTCACCCTCGGCGAACTGATCCCCGGACTGGTCCGCGCCCACGGGCGCCTCGACACCGCCGCCGCCACCCGTGGCTTCATCGTCACCACGTCCTCCGGATGCCGTCTCGACCAGTCGCGGTCCCTGCCGGCCCAGGGAGTCGACGCCGGAGCGCTCCTGACCCTGTCCCCCATCGGCGACGACACCCACGAACAGCGTTACGACGATATCGTCGAGGCCGTCGGAACAGCCGTCGAAGCCGGGCAGGCCCCCTGGACCCGCACAGACTCGCTGCACCTGTCCGCCCACGCCGCAGCCGCCCTCATTCTCGTCGCCGCGGTTCTGCTCGCCACGGGCGGCACGGCCCCGGTCCCCTCGGCGATCGTCGGCGGCATCGGCGCCGTTCTCGTCATCCTCGCAGCCGCGGTTGTCGCCCGCATACCCGCCGTCCAGGGCGCTCTCAGCCTGGCTCATATCGCCCCCGTCCTAGCCGGCTGCGCGGGCGCCGCGCTAGTGCCCGGCCAGTGGACCGGCCCCACCCTGACCGCCGCCGGAATCGGAGTCCTCCTGGCGTCCACGGGCGTCCTGGCTCTGCCCCACGACCTGCGGCCCTCGGCGGCGGCGCCCCTCATCACTGGCGCCTCGCTCACCGTCACCGGCGTCCTGAGCGGCACCGGTCTGCCCCCGGACCGCGCCGCCGTCACCGTTGTGACCGCACTCATCATCCTGGTCATCGCAGCGCCGTGGATCGCCATGGCGCAGGTGCCCGTACGCGTCACGGGCGCGACGCTCACCGCGCCGGTCGACGCGTCAGCGCTGACCGCCAGAGTCGCCCGTTCCCACATCCTAGTGCTCTCGCTCAAGAGCGGAGCCTCGGCTGCGATCCTCCTGGTCTCCCCCCTTCTCACCGGCAACGGCGCGGGCCTGATGCTGCTCGCCGCCGTCGGCACTTCCCTCATGCTGTCCACCCGTTCGCTGCGCTCGCGGGCCGAGGTGCTCATCGGAGTCGTCACCGGCATGCTCGTCGTCGTCCTGACCGCCATCGCCGTCGCCCGCCAGGACCCCGCCCGCCTTCCAGCGGTCGTGGGCGCGACGGTGCTCGTCGCCGCCCTCCTCCTGGCCGCCAACGTCGTTGACGCCCGCATGCGCCCTTGGCTCACCCGAGCCGCCGACTCCCTGAGCATCCTGAGTCTTCTGGCGATCCCGCCGCTGGCCGCCCTGGTGTGGGGGGTTCTGTAATGGCCTCGAACAAGGACATCCTCGAGGCGCAGCGATTCAACCGGCGCCGTCTGGTGACGGCCTTCTCCTCCGGCACGCCCCGGGGGCGCGAACTCGAGTCGCGCTCCCCCCTGCGCCCCATGATCGTGGGCGCGGTGCTCGTCGTCGTCATGGTCGCCGCCGCCGCCGTCATGGGACGCTTCTCCCCCACGCTGCCCACGGGCTGGGAGAACTCCACCCTCATCGTCGTCAAGGGGTCCGGAGCGCGCTACTACACCATCAACGGAGTCCTGCGTCCGGTCACCAATGTCACCTCCGCCCACCTGTTGACGCAGGTCGGCTCCTACCAGGTCAGCGAGGTCTCCGAATCCACCCTCAGCGGGATACCGAGGGGAAGCCAGGTGGGGCTGACGGGAGTGCCCGACGACGTTCCTGGCCCCGCCGCCCTCCATTCCGACCAGTGGACGACTTGCGCGATGGAACAGGGGCCGCACACCTGGGTCGCCGGGACTCCCCCGGGCACCGCGCCGCTCGACGTCGCCCTGGTCACCAACGGGTCGAATACCTACGTCGTGACTGACGGGCTGCGCCACCTCATCGACCCCGCGACGAGCAGCGGCGTCCTGCTCGCCCTCGGCCTGGACTCCGCGCCCCGCACGGAGGTGACCGCCACCTGGCTGGACGTCTTCGAGCAGGGTTCGAACCTGACCCCCCTGGTCATCGACGGGGCCGGCACACCCGCTGCGGGTATGCCCGCCGGCCTGTCCTCCGCCGTCATCGGCACAGTCATCGAGGTCGAGGACAACGCCGCCGTCCGCCGTTACGTCGTCACGGGCGACTCAACCATCGCCCCGCTGTCCGACACGGCCGACCGTCTCACCCGCGTCGCCGGAACCCAGCCCGTCACCGGCAACCCCCTGCGGACCACGGTCGCCGAGATCGCCTCGCTCACCGTTGACCCGTCGGGCGCCGCGCCCGCCGACTGGCCCGCCGTCATCGGGAGCACGGCCCCCGCCGGCTCGGTGCCCTGCGCGCAACTCGTTCTCGGCCAGAGCAGGACCTCCACCCGCCTCCTGACGATGAGCGCCGACGACGCCTCCCGCGCCGCCAATTCCGGGTTCGGATCCACTGCTCCGCCCGACGGTACCGCGCCCATGCCAGCCGTCACGGTTCTGGGCGGCTCCGGCGCCCTGGTGCGCGCGGACTCCGGAGGGAGCCTGGGTGTGACCGTCTTCGTCTCCGACACCGGAACCTCCCACGCCCTGGGGGAGGACCCGGCGGACAGCCTCGCCCGCCTGGGCTGGAGCGCCGATGACGCGATGGCGATACCGGCCCCCTGGCTCGCGCTTGTGCCCGAGGGAACGGCCATGACGGCGGACGCCGTCTGGCAGACGGTGGGCGCCCGATGATCCGGCGCGCCGCCGCGGCCGCCGTCCTGCTCGCCTGCGGGGCCGTGGTCCCGGCGGCCCCCGCCGTCGAGTCGACGCCGCAGCCCGCGCCCCGGCCCTCGGCCACCGCCACCGGAGAGGTCTGCACCGTCGACCAGGAGCGCCTCGTCGACCAGGAGCCCGCCGTCATGTCCCTTCTGGGCGTCGCCGACGCGTGGGAGCTGTCCCGCGGCGGCGTGGTGGTCGCCGTCGTCGACACGGGGGTCGATGCCACGAACGTGCACCTGGGAGACGCCGTCCTGCCCGGAACGGACCTGCTGGACGGAGGCGACGGCCGCACCGACGGCTCGGGGCACGGCACCGCCGTCGCCGGTCAGATCGCCGCCCGTCGGGTCGCCGGCTCGGGAGTGGTCGGGGTGGCGCCCGACTCCCTTATCCTGCCGGTGCGCGTCTACGAGGACTCCAGCGACGAGGCCACGAGGGCGGGACGCGGCCCGGACGCCTCCCGCACCGCCCAGGGCATCCGCTGGGCGGCCGACAACGGGGCCGTCATCATCGTGGTACCGCAGTCGACGCTCTCCGACGTTGACGACCTGCACAGCGCGGTGGAGTATGCGACATCCGCCGGCTCCCTCGTCGTCGCCTCCGCGGGCAACGTCACCTCCCGGAACGAGGACGCGGGCGCAGTCCGCTTCCCCGCAGGGTACCCCCAGGTCCTGTCCGTGACCGCCGTCGACGCGAACGGGCTGCCCTCCGACGCCGTCGTCCACGGCACCCACGTGGAAGTGGCCGCGCCCGGGGCGCGGATCCTGACCACTTTCAGGGGGGCGGGCGACTGCATGCTCGCCGCGGACAGTCCGGCGACGTCCTTCGCGACGGGCTATGCGGGTGCCATCGCCGCCCTCGTGGCGGCCGCCCACCCGGATGAGACGCCCGCCGACTGGGAGTACCGCATTGCGGCGACGGCGCTGCGCCCCTCCCCCTCGGTGCGCACGACGACGCTGGGCTGGGGCATTATCGCCCCTTACGCCGCCCTCAACTTCATCAACGACGGCACGATGGCGGGCCCGGTGAACCCGCGTTTCGCCCCGGCGGCCTCCGCGGCCCCGGTCTTCATGGCTCGGCCGCCGGAGGAGGTCGACACGGCCGGCCCGGAGCGCCGTCGGATGGTGACCCTCCTCGGAGTCGGAAGCGCGATGACCGTCATCGGACTGCTGCTCATCGCCCGCCTGCGTCGAGATCGGCCCTGATGCGGTTATCGGGGGCGTGCGGGTGGTGCCGGTCGGCGGGCGCTCCCGTGCCCGCCATGGTCCGCAGCCCGCATGGGGCGCCGGGCCGCCGTCGGCGGGCATCCCCGATGATTCTCGTCGAAGCCTTGACGAGTGGGTGTTGTCGCAGTAGGTTCATATGCGATTCCGGTTCCGGGCATTGGTTCGTTCCCGGATCCCTGCGCAAATGTCCCGGAGGCCCGTATGACGGACATACACATAGTCGAAGGCGATTTGGAGATGCTGGCCGCCTCAGTGGCTGAAGTATCCTTATCACTCAAGGATCTGGACGTGGCCGGGGCGGGCGGCCGAATTGGTTCGGCGATGCCCGGCTCGGTGAGTTCGGGACTGGCGGGGGCGGTCCTGGCCGCCCTGGACGAACACAGGATCTCCCTGGGCGGCCGGTACGGAACCACGGGCACCGCGGCCCGCGACTCAGCCCGGGCCCACCAGAGCAACGACGCCGCCGTCGCCGGGCGCCTGTCCGAGGCGGAGGCGGGCTCTGGCGCGTGGGGGAAGCGGATGCGCGCGAGGCTAAGGGTTGAACGATGGTGACCTGGCAGGATGTGTGCGGCTGGGACCACGAGGCCCTGATGTACGCAGCGCAGGACCTGGAATCCCTTCGCACATCTTTGACGGGCATCGGACGGGACGCGGACCTGGCGCTGTCGCGGGTCGCATCCCGGGCCCCGAGTGTGGAGGCCGCGCGCAGCACCCTGCGCCGCTGTAATGCCGCTCACCACGAGTTGCTCACACGGGTCGATTCCCTCGTGCGCGCCACCTCTCAGGCGCACGATGGCGTGGCCGAGGTGCGCAGGAGAGTGTTGGCCTGCCAGAACTACGCCGCCGCGCGTCCTTTCCTCACCCTTCACTCCGATGGCACCGTCTCCACCCGCCCCGACGCTGGCAGCGGTTCGGGATCCCCGGGGACAGGCGGGTGGACGACCGCAAACGCCGCATTCACGATCAACGCCGGGTCCGCGGTCGACGCCGGCCGCCAACGGGAGCAGGCGACCGAACTTGCCTTCATGGTCTCGGAGACATTGACCCGGGCCGACCAGGTCGACCAGGACTTCGTCACTACCCTGACCGCCTTGAGCGCACCGGACCCGCAGCCCGGACCTTCACCTGCACCGCCCAACCCCGATCAGCCCGTGCCCACACGCTCCCAGCAGAATAGAGATGATGCTGTGCGGGCTTCCCGAACCGGTCGCCTGCGCCGCGGCGGTGGACTACGTGATAACAGCGTCGGAGGCGGGGACTCCGGTAATAAGAGTGATAAACTCGGTCCGCCGGTTCCCGGTGAACACGCAAGCATGCCCGGCGTGGATCCCTGGAAGTATCAGGGCGACTCCACCACGGAGGGATCGGGCCCCCACGGACAACGGAGTCCGACTCTCAAAGACATAGCCGTTCACGAGGCCGCGGTCATAGTCGCGACTATGTGTCGGAACATATGGCCAGACGCCTCGGATAATCTGTATCACTATCTGGAGAACACCGGTGAGGCGCAGAGCATTAATGTGGACGGCATGCTGGAGGACCTTGATGATATGCGCAACAATTCACAAGAACGCGTTAATGTCATGCTGAGAGATGCGATAGATGATGCGAATAGAAATGCAGAAGAGTCAGGAACTACTGGTCCTGTAACATATCCTTTCAGTACTGCATGGAGATTGGAGTACGTCGATCAGGACGAGCGAACTGGTTCTACGCCACAGGCGGATGTCAGTACGCCACAGAGGGGACCATCACCCTGTATCCGCCCACGTCCGATAATCCAAAATGGACGTACTCGTACAACTACCGCGTCCATGTGGCCGACCGGTACAATTGGGACGGGGACAAGTCCACGCAGATCTTTGGCATGACCGTGACGGATGCGCAATTGCAGGAACTGCACAGGGCCGGCCTCGCCCAGGAATATGACCTGGCGGGACAGTCTTCGATCAAGAGAGGAAGCGGAGAGTGGAATGAATAAAATATTCTCCTCAACAACAGTCGGCGCCGCTCTTATTCTTATTCATCTGTGCACAACTGCTTGCAGTCTGCCGAATCCGTATCATGCAACAATTACCACTCAGGAGACTTCCATGGACAGCAGTCGGGGAAACGGGCGCTATCCGGCAGATATTGATCATCTGGAGGAGATCCTCTCCATCGGCGAAGGTCACGAGCTGCCCGAAGGCGCCGAGGTGATCTCGGTGAAACCATCCACCAACTTCGCAGCACGGTATCCCG